>Ga0209191_1000395_pt1 | contig 34256 bp, 52 predicted proteins | sample S_130626_EF_Meta_FD_187320 | JGI IMG/M metagenome (GOLD analysis project Ga0209191, IMG submission 187320) | Freshwater microbial communities from Lake Simoncouche, Canada to study carbon cycling - S_130626_EF_MetaG (SPAdes) (version 2) | ecosystem: Environmental > Aquatic > Freshwater > Lake ...
GGGGCTACAGCCCCCTTTAGGAGCCAATATGAAAGACATAGCACTACTTCAAGCAGAGTACGAGGAAGCCCTCCACCAAGGCTTAATCACTCCCGCAATGATGGCAGAAACAATCAACATCTGCGAATTCTCACTCTACGCCCATTTCCGTCCTGTGCATACCTGGATGAACACCGACTTGGGCGACATTCACCACGAAATACACAAAGCAGTTTATTGCGCTGAAGGAGTAACAGCATGAACAAGTACAAAGATTACACACTAGCAATTTTTATCGGCATTTCCCTTGCATGGGTTTTAGTTTACGGATGGGCACTATGAAAGTTTACAAAGCAATTAACGCCGTTCAGTCTGAACTGGCAATCCTTGGCATCACAAAGAACCGCCGCAATAGCCAAGGCAGCGGTTACAACTTTCGCGGTATAGATGACGTTTACAACGCCATTGCGCCCTTGTTGTCCAAGCACGGATTGTGCATTTTGCCTCGCGTCTTATCGCGTGATTGCATTGAGCGCATCAGCAAATCAGGCGGCGGCTTGTTCTATGTAACCGTAGATGCTGAGTTTGATTTTGTATCCGCAGAGGATGGCAGCAAACATACGGTTAAAACGTTTGGCGAGGCTATGGATAGCGGCGACAAGGCCACCAACAAAGCAATGTCAGCGGCATACAAATACGCTTGCTTTCAAGCCTTTAGCATACCCACAGAGGCCGACAATGATGCTGATGCCCACACGCATGAACTTCAGAAATCGGAACCTAACGTAAATGCCATTGAGGAACTGTTAGTAAAAATGGCGACTTGCGCGACCATAGACGAATTGAAACTTGCTTACAACGGGGCTTATGCTTGTTGCGATGGCGACCAGATGTATCAAGCCAAAGTAATTGCAGTCAAAAACAAACGTTTAAAGGAACTTAAAAATGTCGCTTGAATTACCTAACACATGGCCTGGTCTGATTGAACAAGGCACGGACGATTGGTTTACCGCCCGTCTGGGCAAAGTAACCGCCTCACGGGTTGCTGATCTGATGGCAAAGACCAAAAGCGGTTACTCCACTAGCCGCGACAACTACATGGCCCAATTGGTCTGCGAACGCCTTACCCAAACCAAAGGCGATTCGTTTACCAGCACCGCAATGGAATGGGGAACAACTCAGGAACCATTTGCCCGTGCAGCGTATGAGGCCAAAACGGGCGCAATGGTCGAGGAAGTAGGCTTTGTACCCCACCCAACAATTGAGTGGGCTGGTGCCTCTCCTGATGGCCTTGTTGGGGACGATGGGCTGGTAGAAATCAAATGCCCAAACACGGCAACCATGATTGACACATTGTTAACCGGCAAAGTGCCTTCCAAGTACAACACGCAAATGCAATTTCAAATGGCTTGCACAGGACGCGCTTACTGCGATTACGTTGTGTTTGACCCCAGGATGCCCGCTAAAGCCCAATTGTTTATCAAACGGGTTAACCGCGACAACGCATTTATCAAGGAAATGGAAGGGGAAATCATTAACTTTTTATCAGAAGTAAACGTTCAAATTCAACAACTTAACGCAATCATTGAAAGTAATTAATCATGGCAATCACTAAAGAAATTTCCTGTGTAGTTGGGACATACACCAACAAGGACGGACAACAAAAGAATCGTTACCAGCGTATTGGATCAATCATCAACACCAAAAACGGGGAAATGCTCAAGATTGACGTTATCCCCTTGGTTGAAGGCGGCTGGTCAGGTTGGTGTTATATCAATGAGCCAAAATTAAAAGAAGAAAAGTTCACGGGCTTGCCTGCTGATGACTTTGATGCGCCATTCTGACGTTCACTTATCAGGCACGGAAATGCTGCTATTACGCGAAATTGGACGTTTGCGGCATTCCGTGACAAGTGAGCAAGGAACGGAAAAACGGCAAGACAAATCACAGGACAAAGAACAAATGGCAATCGTAGGCGTTATTTCTGAATATGCGGTAGCAAAGCGCCTTAACTTGCACTTTAATCTTGACTGTGATTTTAGGAACTTTGGCGCTGATCTTGTAAGCAAAAGTGGCAAAGAGATTGACGTTAAATGCACCAAGCCAGGCGGCAACCTAAACGCCGTGGAATGGTCAACAAAGAAACCCGCCGACATTTTTGTTTTAACCGAAATGCACAAGGAATTTGTCCGCATCATTGGTTGGATTAGTCGGGAAAATTTCTTGATTCGGCAAAACCAAAAAAACGTAGGCAATGGAAGTTTTTACTCAGTCCCTCAATCTAAATTAAATCCATTATGAAATTTCTAAAATTCTTTAAAGATTACTGGCGTGACTTAACCCCTTTGGAAGTCATCACCCATTCTTTGGCCCAGGCGCATCTGGAGAGGCTTGAATCAGAGAACGCCACCGAGTACGCAAAGGCTTGCCTCCAACTCAGCCTAGCCCGTATTGAGCGTCTTAACGAACGCATGAAGGAGTACAAACGTGACTGAAGTAATAATTGGATTTTTATGCTTTTTCGCATGGCTTACCCATGTATTCACTTGCTTTGCTCAAGGTTTGTGGGGATTCTTGGTGGCTGGTGCCATTTTGTTTCCCATTGGCATTCTGCATGGCTTTTATCTTTGGATTCGATAGGAGAAGTTATGACTGATGCAGACAAAAAATACATGGCCTATGACAAACCAGAAGAGGAGCATCCAGACCCTTATGAATTCCTTGGGCAGCAGATCAAGGGAATTGTTGTGTGGATAATCTTTGTGGTGGGTGCGTCCATGCTTGTAGCGGCGGTGTTCAAATGAAATACACAGAACTATTGAAAGACGCTGCTGTAATTGTGCGCGGCAAATTATTATGGAAGCGTTTTATTGACGGCACACCCTTGAGTAACGATTTGCCTTTTTGGATGGCTGACTTTGCTGCCGCAGCAATAGCGCATGAGCGTGAGGCGTGTGCCAAGATTTGTGAAAGTAATATATGGAGCAAAGATGTGGCATGGTGGAGGGAGGCTACAAAGTCAGAGGTGAGCGTTGAGTCCAGCGTTCAATGCGCTGTCGCCATCAGAGCAAGAGGTGAAGCATGAGCGAAATGAAACCAACCCCAAAACTGCGCTTTGTTGAGCGCAATGTGCCCTCGTACCGAGGCATCAAAATCCTCCTTCAGCAATGGTGGGAAACAAATAACACCATAAATCTTGGTTTTGGCGGGGAACTGCCAATAGGCGAAACAAAAGGCGAATGGCGCGATGTGCCAATTGAAAAGGAGCAAGCATGACAGGCTACGAATCAAAACGCGCAGCAGCGCGGGACAAGTTGGTTGATGATCGGCGGGCTTACTACGAAAAGTTTGACGACTTGTATGCTGTTTATCTCAACGGTGTTTACGATGGCAAGAAAGCAGCACAGCCAGCGCAGGAGCCTGTGGCGTGGCTATGTAAGGCTGACAAACACGGTTTGTTTGGTTTACCAACAGCGGACAAGGCTTGCAAAGATTGTTTTCCTGTTTACACCAACCCACCACAGCGCCCTTGGGTTGGGTTGACGGATGAGGAAGTATGTGAAATTTGCGACTCATACTACAACAGGGACAGCGAGTTGGCGCAAATGGTTGAAGCCAAACTAAAGGAGAAAAATTCTTGAAAATTGAAGAAATTGTAGATTATGCAATGCCTTGTATGCTGGCAGAAAAAGCACTTAAGGAAACGCATCAATATATGTTGGCGCAACAACCGATGAAAGCAATGGTAGTTGGAATAATGGCTATTAAATACGTTAACGATATGTTAGATGCAATTGAGGGAAATATACTTGATGGCATAGAAGAAGCGCAAAAATGAGAGCAATGACAGAACGAATCAGGCCCATCCTTACCCAATATGAGGAAGGCTTAACCGCACGGCATATAGCGGCATTGCTTGGCGTTCCTGCCGATGCGGTAAAACGATCTATATGCACTATGGCAGACGTTTACATTGATCGGTGGACATCACACACCGATGGAGGCAAGTACGTCCCTGTTTACGTCAAAGTAGATGTACCAGAGGATTGCCCTCAACCAAATAATTGACACTCAGCGGCGCGGCGCTTTAAAAGGCCAGGAAGTACGCGCCCACCGCCCTTAGTCCACAACATCAATTGTTCTTTGGCACCTTCCCAATCTTGAGCATTTATCTTGCGTTTTAGGGTTGACGTTTGGATACGGCCTGTGCCCAAATTGTAAGCAAAGTCCACAATGGCGTTGCACTTACGTTCATCTGTCAAAAGGATTGAACAGTTGCGTAGCACACCAGGCAAGTAGGTATGGCGCAGTTCGTGGAGCAATAACGCTTCTGCATCAGGCTCTGACATGGGCGCGTCTGTCAGGCTAACTTTACGTCCATCAGCGTAATAGGTTGAACCATAACCAATAGTTGCAACATTGGCAGGGCATAAATAGGGCTTGCTTTTAAAGCCCTCAAACCGCTTACATAGCGCAACGGCTATATCTAAGTTCATAGCCCGCGCTTGGCAAGTGTACGATCTAGGAACCAGTAATTTAGCGTACCGCTAACCAGCGCAGCAAAGTCGCCTGACATCATCAGTTTAAACACGGCATCAGGATGAGCGCCCATAGTCCAAGCATTCCAGGCAAACCAAACGTGAATAAAACTCCAAAGCAAAAGAATCCAATAGGTGACTACAGGACGCACAGAAGCGGAAAGACTAGCCACCCATCCACCAGCCGCCTTAACCATCTCTGTTTGCTGTTCTATGGCGCTGTTGAAGGCATCCATCACGCCAGCGTCTACCGCTGCTTCCCGTTGAGCACCAATCTCTGCTAATTTCTGTTGTCCGCGCAATGTCTCTAACTGGCATTGTTGCTGAAACATAGCCAGTTCGTGGGTACGTTCATTTTTCTTGTCTAGCCATTTAAGTACTTCGGGGGCCATACGAAACAGGCCGCCAAGCAAAGAACCAATAACACCGCCGCCTAGTAGTTCAAACATATCAATCCTTTTTGCAAGGTAGTTCGTCCTCATCGTGGGACAGTTTTACGCCAGCCAGCAGGCCGATAAAGCCGCCGATGATGGTCTGAAATGCAGGGCTTAACAGTTTAAATATTTCGCTGTTGTCCACTTCTTTTGACCACAAGCCCATCAAAAAAGCGCCTACCATACCAAGAACAGAAATACACAATGTTGCGCTAACCATCAAGGTAACTGCAAACGTTAATCGTGCTTTGATGTTGTCGTTCATTTGTTTTCCCTCTTGAGTGCTTTTTCGTAACCCTGTATCACTTTTGCGCGTAGCAAAGCGTTGTCTGATGCGCCCGACCATTCCGACAAGGAGTTCCAAATATCTGCGTAGTTTTGGGTACTGCATACATTTTTATCCAGCCAATCCAGCATGGCTACACGGCGCTCCATAGGATCGTGTACCGTCCATGCAATCACATACAAGTCTTGTATTGAACAGCCCTGTACCGGTTTGGGCTTCTCTATTTTCTCCGGCGGGGTTGCCGAAAGGATTAGCCTGTCCTCTGCAGCCGACACTGTTACCAGCATCAAAAAGATTAAGAGAAACAAGCGCATTTAACACAAACTAGCCCTTGTTAAACCAATGCAAAAAGTAACCAGCAACACTACCCAAGGCAGAAACAATAGTCATACCCATCCAAAACCCGCCTTTGCCTTGCGCCGCCATTTCTAGCAAACGATCTATGGAGGCTTCAAGTTTATCAATCTTGGTTGACATTTCATCAAAGCGGCGCTCATAGTTTTGAACGCGCTCCCACAAAACGCCGTATTTAATAGGATCAAAAGAATCGGGTGTCATGATTTTTGGATAAATGCAAGTGCGTAAAAAGTTGGAAGGTTAGTGCCAACGCTGCTTGTAACCGATGAAGTAAAACCGCCAGTATTACCAACAGAGTAAGTATTGCCAGCGCCTACAACAAAGGAATCTTTGAGATTGGGAGTGCCATTAGAACCATCGCACAAGTAATAGCCAGATGGGACAGAAGCAATTGTTCCAGACCACATAATGATGCCGCCAGCCGGTACTGCGCTGACCGCCGATGTTGTCCCAATGATTCCGTACAGGTTGTCGTATGTCTGAATGACGTTAAACGCCGAATCGGTCAATGTGAATTTGTAGTTAGAGCCAGCGGTTAACCATATCTCTTGCGGTGGTCGTCCGTCCGTGCCTAACTGGATTGGATTGGTGTTTGCAACCGTTCCCGCCGACGATGTGTAAGTCGCCGCAGGGGTTGTGGTGCCTGCAAGGTAGGTGTAGATATATCCCCCGTTTAAGGGGATTCCTGTGGTGGTAAAGAACTGGAATCCGTTACCGATGGGGGATAGATTAACTGCCATTTCCAATGTCCTTTATGTATGTAATGCCAGCGGCTGGCTCAAGTGCTTTTTTAGTTCGTTGTCCTGCTTTGAATTTTTGAACTTGCCCACGAACCATGCTTCCAAGTGGTAATCCAACCTTGCCACCACCAACAACGTTTCCAAGGGTTTCTAAGCCCCCTGCTGCACGTTCAGCCATTGCGCCGACCAATGTATTGGAATTGTTTACAAAAGCGCCTTTTGGTTGCGCTTGGGTGTAATGTGCAACATTGCCCAATGTTTTCAACGTAGACGATGCATCAGGGTTAAAAACAAGGTTTAATTTTTCAGATTTGTCCAATTGATTGAGGGCTTTGTTAAAGGCTGCTTGCGAAAAGTTGCCTTGACCATCTATTGATTTTTCACGCAGCCAATTTAACGTGCCTGCGCTCATGTGCTGGTGAGAAACAGAGTCGCGTCCCAATTGGTCAATCATGGTTTTCACGTTGTCGCGTGTTCCATTGACAACAAATTTATCAATGAATTTGTCAGGCGGCACAGAATTATTAACCGCAGCATCATACGCTGGGTCTTTTTCAAGCATTTGGAATCGTTCCCTAGCAGCGCTTCTAGCCTCATCAGCCAACGGCTTAACTCGTTTTGCACTTTCTTGTAAAGGTAAATTGTCTAGTTCTTGAACCATAAATTTAGCAGCCATGCGCGTTGGGCCTTCAGCAGCAGTTGCAGAAATATTGCTAAGATTTCGGCGAGAACTCAAATAATTTTCAAGAGTCATTGAATCAGATTCTGCCATTCTTTTTATGGCCGCCATTTGTCCTGCTGGTGCATCGTCAGTCAACAATTCAGAACCAAGTTTTTTATTAATGTTTTCTAACAATGTTGGAGCATCAATTGGAAATTGACCGCCATTAGCATCGCGTAATGCTTTAAATTTTGCATTAATGTTTTGATTACGCACATCATCAATTTTTTTGTATGAGTCAATTAGCGCATCACTATTTTCTATGGTTTTTGTACCATAAGCGTCAGGAGCAGCAATCTCACGAATTGCATCCATGTTTTTAATAAGTTGTCCATTTTGCTCATTAAGACGCGCAGCCATTTGAGGGTCTGCACCCCTGCTGTTTTGCTCCATAGACAATTGGCTAACGTCACCCGTAGCCTGTCCATTGGTAAGGCGCACCGGCTCGGGCAATGAATCTGCCTCAATGTGACGCTGTAGGACAGGAACGTTGACTTTGTTTGGCGGGATATTGCTGACCGCTTTTTGTAAATCGGGGCTGGCGTTTGCCAATGCCGCCTTGATTGTCATTTCAGTTGGAACTGCTGCCGCGCCTACGGAACCAGGTGTTACCGCTTCAAACGTGTACTCAGGCAAAGCCGACTTGATCTTGGCAATACCAGCCTTGACAGGTTTAATACTCGCAGGAAGGGCCATCATTGCAGCGTTAACGCCTTGCTCAATGTCAGTAGGGCTAATCCCTGTTCGCTGGCCTGCTGCCTCTGCGCCTTGGGCAATTACGCCGCCAACCGCTTGCATTGCTTGGCTGGGTAATGACGTTTGGTAACCAGGCGCTCCAACCGTGCCTGTCAACCGACCAACAGGGTTTGCCAAGGCTTGGGCAACAGGTTGGGATGCTGCCGTGGCTTCCTCTGGGCTTAGACCAAACACTCGACCAGCACCATAACCAACCGTTCCCGCTACTGCGGACGGGATATTACCAACAACATCAAGCGCCGATGCAATCTCGCCTGGTGCGCGTTGTTTCATTTGAAATGCGCGTTGGAAGGCTTGAGCCACCATTCCTTGAGGCTTGGGTTGATAAGCCTGCAATTCCGCTGCCGTTGGGCCTCCTTGACCACCACGACCACTTCCACCGCTTACAGCAGGCATATCAAGAAAGTCGGCAAATGTGCCTGTTTGCGGGGCGGCTGGTGCTTCCATAGTAGATAAACCGGCTTGCTGCATTGCTTTTTGCGCTTCAGCAATGTCTGCCATATTTCTTTGATATGTGTCAGTTCCAGGCTTTATGTCTTTTGTGACCGCTTGAAATTGCCTCAATCTTTCCGCAAGGTCGTTATAACCAAGCATTGCCTCTTTGGTTAACTGACCACCTTTTTTTGCAGGCGGCGCAGAACTAGGCGCAGCACTTGGCTGGCTTGAATCAAGGAAATCGGCAAATGTAGGCATTATCGAATAATCCCAAGTTGTTTAGCCAATGCACGTTTTTGACGCAATGCAGCAATTTCCGCTGGGCTCATTGCATTCATCATATTTTGCGCTTCCATTTGAGACATTTCTTGGAAGAAACGTGGGTCGGCAGCGTTTTGCCATTGTAAGAGTTTGTTTTGATATGCAACAGGATCGCCTGTAGCACCTTGCAAGAAATTGGCTTTTGCAGTGTTAAATTGTTCTTGCCCAATTAATTGGTTAGTGACCCGCACCATACCCTCTTTGGTCATTTTGGTGTTAGGGCTTGCCAACTCAGCCAAGCCTCGGGCAGCATCCGTGTTCCCACCAGCAAGTTGTAGTAGTTTGGTGTTCTTTGCCAGTTCGTCTGTGGATGCGCTTTCCAATTCGTTGAAAGGAATTCCAATTGACTGAGCAAGATTAGCCACAAACTGCTTTTTCTCAGCCAATGCACCCGTGTACGATTCTGGGATAAGTTTCTTGATGTTTTGGTATATGGCAATTCTCTGAGGCGCTTCACTTGCTTTTTGCGATGTTGCAGTCCAATCTGAGCCTAAAGTTTCTCCAAGTTTTGTTTGCAAGTTTGTGGTTGCTGGGCCAACACCGGCTTGCACAAGGCCACTTTGACGCTGCGACAATGGGCCAAGATAAGTAGTTGCTCCTGTTGGGCCTGCAACAGTTGTTTCGGGCGACAATTGACGTTCAACGCCAGGGCCAATTTGCTGGCCTGGTTGCTGAACAGATAAATAACTTCCTGCCGTTGTTGGAACATTTGCTGCTCCTGTGCTTAATATTTGCGCCGCTGGGTATAACTTGTCTAAATGCGCCGATGCCTCCAACGATTGCAGACCATTACGACCAACCCACAATTGCAATTCAGCAGGCGATCCAGTTTTAGGGATTTGCGCCGTTGATTGTTTAATTGCATCATCACCAGCACCGCTATCCTTTAGGGTTTTGGTCATGGAATCTTCAATGTCTTGAGGCGTAAGGTCTTTTTTAGTTGCAAGGCCAAGCAATTGACGCGCAGCATTAGATTGAAATTCTTTTAATTCTTGAATCTTTTTGATTTTTGATTCACTTTCTGCTGCGCTAACGCGAGGCTGGGCAGTACCAGCAGCAACGTTTGCCTCTGTCCGTGCGCGTTCAGATTCCGCTTGTGCGCGGGCAATGTCAGGGTTAAACATTGCCTGCGCTTTTTTTAATTCAAGTTGGCGCTGTTGTAACGCCAAAGGATTCATCTGTTGCGCTTGCTGGTATTGCTGCACACCCGATGCCATGTTCATCATGTCCGCAAGTGACGTTTGCGGCATGGCAAGATTGGTGTAGCCTGTGAAAGAGTCTGCCATATCTAATCCTTATTTCGGGGGAGCAAGTAAAGACGCAAGGAATGTGGAGTTTGCAAGGCCGCTTGTGCCCCCCGCAAGCGCTTGGGCTTTACCAACTGCTGCCGCTGCTTGTGCGTTAGCCAATGCGGTTTGCAGATCAGTTGTGCCTTTGCCGTAAGACGTTCCAGCAGCCTGTGCGCCAGTGTTTGCGGTTTGACCCATTCCCGCCAATCCTGACAAATTTTGGTAAATGTTTTGACGTTGATTTTGGTAATTTGTAAACGCATTTTGATAGGCGTTTCCTGCATAGTCTTGCGTGTACTTATTCAAGCCTTGCAACGTATTGCCCGACAACGCACCACCGCCAACGTTTGCAGCACGTTGGTTTGCCATCTGCCCTTGTTGGAGCATAAAGTCATAGTTAGGCGCTAACCCTTTGGCTAAGTCTGAGGCATCAAATTGGTGCTGCAAATAGCCAGAGCCTGTGCCCATTGTTGTGGGCAGTCCTGTAACGGGGTCGTATTGCTGATACTGACCCGTCCCAAGCGCACCAAGTTGACTTAGGGCATTAGTTCCAGTTGTTTGATAAGGCTTTTGAAACCCTAGTTGCTGGTTGTAAATGTCTTTCAGTACGCCTTGCGAGGCTGTATTTGCTGCGGTTGTAGCGTCCAATCCAGTGTTGATTGCGCTGGTTAGGTTTGCAGCATTGCCTGCGCCTACTGCGCCTGACAACAAGGCCGCAAGTTGCGTTCCACTAAGGCCGGTTGCATCTGTCAATGATTTTAAAAGACTTGAGCCACCACCTGCGGCAGCGGCGGCATCTGCTGCGGCCTTTGCATCAGCGGCAACCTTGGCTTTAGCGGCAGCATCAGCAGTTCCCGCAGCAGCAGCGGCATCAGCGGCGGCTTTTGCATCAGCGGCGGCTTTTGCAGCGGCATCAGCACCAGAAATAACACCTTCGCCTCCAACCAATGTTCCTGTGCCGCCTGCTCCGGTAACACCTCCAGCGCCAACAGTACCACCTCCAGCACCGGCAGTAGTTAAACCCGTGCCTCCACCCATTGATGAAAGACCAGTGCCGCCTGCGGTTAAAGAACTGCCAGCATCGCCGCCAAGGTTTGACAATGCAGTTAATCCAGTTCCACCACCCATACCCGCAACGCCGACTCCTCCGGCTGTTAATGCGTCACCAGCAAGTCCACCAGTATTTAATGCAGCAATTAATCCTGTACCGCCGCCCATTCCAGCAACACCTGCACCGCCAGTGGTTAAACCTGCGCCAGTTAAGTCTGCACCAGTTGCACCCAACGTGCCGGTCAATCCTGTACCGCCGCCCATTGACGAAAGACCAGTTCCTGATGTTAGACCACCTCCAGTAACAACATCAGTACCAGCGCCGCTTAACACATCACCAGCGCCTGCGCCAAATTCACCGCCTCCTGCGCCAAACAAATCACTAGCAGCAGGGCCAAACAAATCATTGAGGGCGGGGCCAAGGAAGTTAGCGCCAATCATTGACAACCCAATTGGAGCAAGCGTTTTGATTGCTTCGCCAAGGTTGCCACGGTTTACCAAGTTGGTAGGAGTTCCAGCCAAGTCAAGATACTGATATTGGCTTTTTCCGTTATCGTAACGATACCCAATAGGGGCCGCACTGGTGTCAGGCTCTTGATTGCCACCATGAACGGTGCGCATTGGATACACCGGCTCTACGTCCGTTCCAATGGTTTGACGAGCGTTCTTTACCCAAGAAGGCGTGACAAAATCTGCCGCACTTATGGTTTTTGGAGTTACTACTTGCGCAGTAATTGGCGCTACAAAATCAGAACTTCTAGGCATTTTCTTGTCCTTACACGTTGTAGTACGGAATTTTATAAGCGTTGCCGTTAACGGTCACGTTTATAAATCCGACTGGGTTGGCGGGCAAGGTTGCTGAACCTGCGGTTGCCGTGGTTGCGCTTGAAAAATTAAGCAAATTGAGAAAAAACTGTTGCCACGCTCGAGTTGGGCGTTTTGTGTTCGCGTCCAAAAACTCCGACTGAGGATACGGATTAATTTGTTGCGTATTGGAAAGCGCCATTAATTTTCTCCAGCCGATGATTTAAGGTTGGCAGACACAATCACAGCGTTCACAGGGTCAGAGATTGACACCTCAAACACTCGATCACGGGCCATGCCCAAACGCCGCCAAATCGCACGATTCTTGAACCGGCCCAATTGTCCGATGCTGACCCAATACTCTTTTGACCAAGTAGAACCACCATCATTAGACCAGCGCAGCATAGCCTTGGGGTTAGTTGTTGTAACCGTGGAATCAAAAGGGATTGAATCGCCAATAATGTCCTGCTGGTCAAACGGTATTGTCAGAATTGCCGTACTTGTGATTGTGTAAGGCGTTTGCAACAATATTGTGCGCGAATACAAAATCTGCGGGACAAACAAGCCTGTAGTTCCAACGCCAGGTTGAAACTGGATTTGCAGTTCGTCAAAGTATTGGCGCTGAAAGTCGGTCACCAAATGAGGCGCACGGCGCAATCTGCGCACGTTTGTGCCGTTGTCGGTGTAGTTCTGTTTGCTCAAGGAATAGATTTTTCCGTTGGAGTAATCGCCAACTAAAACCAAACCTTGGAACGATGCAGAGCAATTGCTCCAATGCCGCATATAAGTGCCATCAGAGGCCATGCCGAGCCATTTGTGCCACATGGTTGTGGTTGCGTCATAAGCCCATGTCAGATTCAAAGTCGGAAATGTCGTAACGTAGATTTCGTGCCCTTCCAATTGGTAGGTGTACGAAATAGCATCATCTATGTATTGATTCGTTAAGGTATTCTCCACCGCATGGGTTGAAATCCTTTGTGGGATATACCCTTGCATTTGCATGATCTGCGCTTGTCCGCGATTGTTGCGGGAAACGTAGGCAAATGAATTGCCAAGGCGGGCGACAGAGAATTGGGCAGCAATACCGTGCTGGGTGGACGTTCCAGGAATACGCTGGAAAGGGAAGGGAACTGCGCCCACATCCGTCCAAACTTCGGAGGATGCCTCACCCATCAAATAAACTTCGCGGTGGTCAACAATCAAGGCCACCAATTTATCGGGCGCACCATCTTTGAGCGCGTAAGATGTGGACGTGGAAATTGGGCTTAATAGATTAGACGATCCCCATTGTTGTGTGCCTGGGTTGTTGTAGACGAAATAATTGTCCACAATGTCCACTGATGTGCCGCCACTAAACGCACCATCAGAACTTGGCAAAACGCTGAAATTCAGCGCATACATGGTTATGCCGGTCACAATGGTGTGCGCCGTGCTGATTGTATAAGTGCCTGTCGCACCCGAGCCTGTGCCCAATGCGGTGATGATTGTCCCAACGGTAAGACCTACACCTTGGATTGTTTGACCAAGGTAAATTGTGCCGCTTGCTACTGCGGACACGGTAAGGGTTGTTCCTGCAATAGTCGCCGTAAACCGAGCGCCAACCGCAGCAGAAGTCATTGTTTCTGCTGCTACGGTTTGGGAAAGATTGATGGTGTAAGTGCCTGTTCCACCTGTACCCGTGCCCAAGGCGGTAATCACAGTCTCTGCCGTGATGCCGATGCCGGTCAAAGATTGATGAGCCGTAATTGTTCCGCTACTTACTTGGGTAACCGTTAGGGTTGTGCCGCTAATAGAACCCGTGAAAACGGCGTTTGCGGGGCTGGAAATGCGCCATGTGTACCGATAGACCCCATCCACAATGTAAGCGTTTATTCCGTTGTCAGAGATGCCAACACGCCCCGAGGACGAATTGAGAATGCCGACCACGGTAGCCGACAGGTTTGAAGTAAAGACGTAAACGTAGGAGCCGCAGACCGCAACCATTTGGCTACCGCCTGACAAGGTACGCAAGCCGCGCACTTCGGCATTGTTTAGCACCGCCTCTAGGGTTAACCCTGGGGTCGGATAAAGCGCAACAACGCCCCGAACGCCGCCTTCTTTTAACGGGTCAATTTCGGGGAAAAAGTTGATGCACTCCTGCGATTCTTGATAAATCGAGGGCGCTTCGTAACTTGGGCCGACAAATCCGAATTCGGGCATGACAGTCCTTTAACGCAAAAAGCCGCCGGTCAAAATCCAGCCGGCATCTTTAGAACGTCCGGTAAGTAGTGCATCCTGATAGCGCGAAACCATTTGCGGGCGCATATTAGTGCGTTTAATGGTCGCTTTAGCCTCGCCTGCAAACTTGGAAATCATGCCAATTTGCACGGGGCTGGCTTTGCCATACATAGGCATTAGACGTTCTGCAAGACACCAGCGCAGCGCATTAACGTAGCCTTGCGGAATTCGCATGATGTCGTACATTGTGGTAAATCGTGCAAAAATGGTGTCCGTAAACAAGTGCATTTCACCTTGGGACGGATTGGGCCAAACGCTCAGATTTCCCAATGTGTCGCCAGGGTTGTAGTACAAAGCCTTGGGCCACGGGCCGTTAAGGGTCTTGAGGCCGATCAAAGAATAGTCGTCAAGGGTCAGCACCGCCACGGGGTAGTCAAGGCCACCGCCAAGGATGGGTTGACCGTTGGATGTGGTGTTAATCCGCACAAATGCAGAGTTGACGCGCAAAGGCTTTTGGTAAAAACCTGAGATTGTGGTGCTTGCCACGGTCTGCGGGATGTTTACTTGATACGTTCCCGCTTCCAAAATATCACCACCAGAACCACCGATAAACGACACAATGGTTGTTCCAGGGGTGATTCCTGTGCCGGTCAGGGTTTGGTTTAGCGTAACAGCGCCCGAGGCAATAGCGGTTACCGTCAAGATGTTGCCAGAGATTGAGCCGGTAAAACTTGCGCCTATTGTCCCGCCTGGGCCGATGGTGTATTGGATTTGTCCACTTGTCACGGGGAAAATGATTTCCGTGAAGTTGTAGACCATCATATCTTCGTTAGACCATTGATCTAACATATCGTTGAGCATATCAAACGCATCCTGCGCCGCATCAGGCGTAGGCGTTTCGCCGGCCTCTAATGCTCCGATGTCTTTTAATGCTCTTGATACTATGTCGATTGGCTGTGCCATTGCTGCTCCAAGGTAAACACAGGCGGTTTCCACGGAGGCACAACAGATTTCGACTTACTGAGAAGCGCCAATTGTTCCTCTAGCCGTGATTCTATTACATTTTGCCCAAATTGCGTAGCACCGTCTTTGATCCATGAAATCACCTGTTTTTCGGTAACTTCGGCGTATGGAGTGGTCGGATTGAACCGATCAAACTCCCAAATTCCTTCTGTTTCTACTTCATTTGTCTCATCCGTAGCCAAAACGTGATACTTGGCGCGGGTAATTACTTTTCCCTCAACTGATATATCTAGGATTTTCCAACTGGTAATCACAATGTGATAGACCCTGATGATGTAAATTGGTAAACATTTAATGAACCGACTTTGGTAACTGTTGGGCTTCCTGTGGTTGCAGAAGCAGCCTTATTTGTCCTAATAATGACAATTCCCTGTTTACCGTCGTTACCAGTAGTTCCAGTAGTATCCGCTTGAGCGCCGCCACCATAACCAAGGACACCAAGGCCATCAGCGCCAAAACTAACTGTCCCGCTTCCACCGCCTGCGCCAGAATAATAAACCGCAGTTCCTGTGATCCCATAAGGTAGGCCATTGCCACCAGCCCCGCCTACGCCGTAAACGCTAGATGTTGCGCCTGCCGATCCTGCACCGCCACCACCGCCTGCGCTTGTGTTTGTTGAGTCAAAGTTTCCACCGCCGCCCGCATTGCCTGTTCCGTTTCCTGCGCCGCCATTTGAGGGAGTCGCAAACGATCCCCAAGAGCCTGCACCACCAGAACCATTTGATGCGTTACCAGCCAATCCATTTCCGCTACCAGTATATCCACCGCCTCCACCACCGCCTGCGGTCAATGAAAAAGCAGAGGATGAACTACCGCTAGTAGGAGTGCCGACCCCCGAACCGCCACCTCCAACGGTAATTGTGTACGTTCCTGATGATGGGGCCAAAGAATCAGAATAAATAATGCCACCGGCTCCACCTGGCGCAGAACCAGTTGCGCTTAAACGTGAACTTCCACCTCCACCGCCAACAATTAAAACGGAAAAGTTAGGGCCGGTTGTAAACCCATAACTATGCGGGCTTAAAAGACCAGTTGCGGCAAGGAGTGGCATGATTATGCAAACCTTGTGATTGATTCCAAAACCGTATAAGTCGCCGATGCAGTCTTAATAATTGCAACGCTATACACATCAAGGCCGCTTGCGTTTCCATTAACAGGAGCACTTCCATTTTGCCATTTAGGTGTGATGGTTGTTCCGTCAATCTTGAACACGTTTTGATAGTAGGCGGTTGCTCCTTGCGTAGCAATAAACACGATGGTCAAAGCCTGTCCAACAGACATTAGGCTATTCAATGATGTAGAACTGTTCCCGCGAACGTTAAGCGTCCAGTTTCCCGAGGCGTTTGTTGTGTAATACAAAACTGACTGTGTTGTAACGTCAAAGTTAATTGTTCCAGTTGCTGCGGTGGCAGAAATTGTGGCAACCTCTGCGGCATTTGTCAGAGTTGCGGCAAGGTTTGTGGTTGCACCAACAAAGGATTGCGTACCAGTCCAAGTATTTGCGTTTTGGATATACGCACCAGGATTTGTAAAACTAAGTGTTCCACTTCCATTGGTGATAAGCGTTTGACCACTTGTGCCATCAAAACTTGGAAGCGTAAAGTTTACGGTGGACGAGATGTTAGGGCCAAGAAGGTTGACTGCGCCACCCGAGGCGGCTTGGAAAGTTAAAGTGCTCATAGTGCTACCCAAGAAGTTGTGGCCTCATCCCAAGTATAACGATTGCCGTCATCAGGATAAGGTATTGGAGTATTCCAAAGGCAAGTGTTTTCGTCCAAAGTCCAAGACGCAAACGGCTGTGGCGGGATAAACGCATCCCTAGTTATGTCATAAGTAAACCCAATTCCAGCGTAATTTTTTCGCAATGGGTGTCCCTCTGGATGTTGACCACCGTAAGTGTTGTAAGACGTTTGCACCCATCCATCGCCAAACGCGCCGGAATCTATTACATCTTGCTCGGCTACGATTACTTGCGTAACAATGCCGTTTTCAACTTTTGCAAAATGGCTCATGGTTTACCTCAGAATGTAATTGTCCCGCTGGACGTAAATGTATAAATGGTATTGCCGCCGCTAGTGGTAACAGTTGGGGAGCCTGTGGTAGATGCAGCCGCTTGTGGAGAAGAAATAATGACCACGCCAGAACCGCCTGCGCCGCCTGTTAAATAAATACCATTGCGTTCTGTACCACCACCACCGCCACCAAGATTTGTGCCGCCAGCGCCAGGAGCAACTGATCCATCAGAACCCGCGCCACCACCGCCCGTGCCTCCAGCGCCTGCTGGGTATGACAAATACTTAGAACCGCCACCACCACCCGCATAAGTAACAGATGAACCCGTTATAGATGATGCCGTTCCATTTCCACCGTTTCCTGTTCCTGTTCCATATCCTGTGCCGCCAGCGCCAGCAGCGCCTGCGCCTCCACCGCCTGCACCCAAATAAGGGGAAGCCTCGTTTGCATTTCCTCCAGCATTTCCTTGGCCAGAAACTGCTGATCCACCAATTCTTGCAGAACCAGGGCCATTTGATGCGCCGCCACCAGAACCCCCGTCTTTTCCGTATCCAGCAGCCGTGCCAGACGAATTTGCAACAGACGTTTGATAATTACCGCCACCACCACCGCCATTGGCTGTTATGCTAGAAAAAACAGAATTTGAACCACTAGTTCCAGCATTAAGGCTTGCGCCTCCTGCGCCGCCTGCACCTACTGTTACAGTAATTGCAGTACCAAAACTTACAGAAAATCCTGTGGCAGTTAAAAATCCACCAGCACCACCGCCACCGGCAGCGTAAGTTCCACCACCGCCACCACCACCCGCAACAACAAGGTATTGAACCAATAATTGAACTTTAGGCCATGCAGTCGCCTGCAATCCTTGCGTTACCTCATTCAAGCGCCAAATACCAATCGCAGCGGATGACGTATTTGTCGCCGCCGTTGACGAAAGAATTGACCCTTTGTAGCGGGTAGACATTAGGTAATCGCCTCATACGATGCGGTTAATTCAATGGCGTTTGCCGTTCCAACTGTCACCACAATGGATTGGGCCTCACCCAAGTAAAACGCCGTGCTTTTGTCCACAACAACGATTGAGGCGTTCACAGGAACTGGGATTTGATAGACGATGCGATAGTTTGTGCCAGCGCCAGCCGCCGCACTATTAATTGCAACAGTCACCGCTGCAACAGAGCCCGTCACGTTAGCCGCCACGATATTGTCAATTTTGTTAACCGTGTTAGATGCAGGCGTTAACGCAGTCCAAGTGGTTGCCCCTGTGGTGCTAGGAATAAGGTAAGACGTATTTCCATAAATGGAAGTGACGTTGACGATATTAGGATTTGCCATTTTTATTCCTCAATAACCAAAGATTAGGCTCATTGCTATGGCTTTACCCGTTGTAATGCCTGTTGATGCAACCGTGATTGAACCTGATCCGTTTGTAACTGTTATGCCCGAGCCTGCGGTCAAGGTTGTGCGGGTAAACCCTGTGCCGTTTCCAATGTCCAATGCGCCGTTTGCAGGAGTGGATGAAAGGCCCGTTCCACCATTTGCCACGGTTAACGCATTAGTCAAGGTTAAGGATGTAACCGCCAAAGTGCCGGTGGAAGGCGTGTATTTGTACTTTGTGGAACTGGTGTATTCCGTGGTTACAACGCCGCTTGTCGCCGTGGAAAATAAAGGATAAAGCGCAGTCGCCGTGGTCGTGTCGTCTGAAATCGTAATGCCGGACGTTGGGCTTGACCAAGTTGGAGTACCCGAGCCGCTAGACGTTAATACCTGGCCAGAAGTACCCGCCGCAGTAAACGCATAAGCCGTACCCGTGCCATACGCCACCGCGCCCGCAGTCGGAGTTGCTGTTGCATTTGTGCCCCCATTCGCAATTGGCAGCGTTCCGGTCACGCCTGTGGTTAAGGGTAAACCCGTCCCAAAGGTTAGGGTTACAGATGATGGAGTGCCCAAAATAGGCGTTACAAATGTGGGGCTGGTGGACAATACGACATTGCCCGTTCCGGTGCTTGACGTTACCCCTGTTCCACCCGATGCGACCGGCAACGTGCCTGTGGTTAACGCTGAAGTTGACGTAGCGTAAACCGCGCCGCCCGATGTAAATGTGGTTAAGCCGGTGCCGCCGTTGGTTGTGTTTAATGTGCCTGCAAGTGTTACTACGCCATTTGTCGCCGATGATGGGGTAAACCCTGTCGTTCCTGCGCTAAATGACGTTACCGCCACGCCTGATATGGAAGTCCAAGCAGGCAAGCCAGTAACCACCGACAAGATTTGGCCCGATGTTCCGATGCCAAGCATGGCAGTCGTACTTGATGCCGATTGATATGGAACTGAACCCGCTGCACCGCCTGCAAGGTTTGTCGCGGTGGTCGCGGTGGTCGCCGTTGTTGCGGTTGTGGCAGTTGTTGCGGTAGCCGCATTGCCTCCAATGGATAAACCGCTTGCAGTGCCCGTTAAACTTGTTCCAGGGCCGCTAAATTCAGTTGAGGCGGTGATAGTGCTACCACCGACTGTAGAGCCGCTAATCGGCGTTCCTGTGATTGACCCGCCCGTAATTGCGACATTGTTTGCGTTTTGAGTGGACATTGTGCCCAACCCCGAAACTTGCGTGTTTGCAATGGCAATCGTAGTGTTTGTCGCGCTGGTGATCTGCCCTTGAGCGTTTACCGCTACAACAGGAACAATTGAAGCAGAACCATAGGTTGCCGCCGTAACTCCAGTGTTGGTAATGGAAAAAGTGTTTCCAGCAAGGGTTAACCCTGTGCCTGCGGTGTACGAACCAGCGGAATTAAATTGCGTCCACGTTATTGCGGTAACGCCAATTGTGCCGGTCTTGCTTGAAGTGCAGACCCATCCGGTTGTGGCCTGGCTTCCGTAAAGAACAAGGGTATATGCGCCTTGAACTTCTGACCATGTATCCATTTGCGGGGAACGTGTCCACGCTGTTGCCGATACAACATAAAGGCCATTTTCAGCGGCAGCACCTTGATTTTTTACTAAAACCAAGTCTCCAGCAACAAGGGAAACGGTGTCAATTGTCTGAAGTCCTGACAACGTGATGTTTATGGTTGTACCCGCTTGGCAGGCGTTTTTAGGATTTAACCCTTGAACAATCGCATCAGCGTATGCTTTGTTGACAATATCGTTTGCGCTTGCTGGGGCGGTTGAAATCGTGCCCGTTGTGGTCGCAATATTGGTAAACACGCCGGTTGAAGGCGTTGTCGCTCCAATTGTCGTGCTGTTAATCGTGCTGTTTGTGATGTTTAAGCCCGACTGATTGGGGCTAATTGTTGCGGAAAATGGCTGACCCTGCCCAATAAACGTATTGAATGTGTTATCCAAATTAAACAGAGCCTGCACGGGCAGGATGTTTTGATCTACTGTTTTAGCAGGGTCAGACATATTAACTTTGATTCCCGACAGGTGTTACATACACAAGTGAAGGGCCAGCACCAACGCCAATCATGCGAACATAAAAGGGTATGGTAGGGCAAGCCAATACAACAGGGGTTGTCATCAACGGAGGAAGCAAAAAGTCGCCAGGTGTACCAGACACCGGCAACACAGCAGCGCCCACATTGGCATCACCTAATTTAACCGCAACGGCGACTGCGCCGGTGTTTAGAAACGATGCAAAATTAACTTGATCGTTTACTTGGTCATTAATGATGGTTGCCGATGTTGACGATGCTGTCACAGAGATAGCGGTTGTTTGACCAACCACTCGCAGGACAGTCGTGTTAGACATATTAGACCGCCGTTACAGGCAATGGGCCTTCCGCACGAACGATTTGGATTACATACGTTCCTGCGGCTGGTGTTGCGCTTGCAGCGGTAGCATTCAAAAACTGCAAAGACAAAACGTTTGCGGTGTAGCAATCTGCTTCACCAGGAATTATTCCTGCGGTTTGGGCAGAAGTTGCACCAATTACCAAAACAATGTCTGTAGTTTGCAGGCCAGGCACCGTAAATGTCTGAACGGCGCTGGTATAAGAAGCAACCGCAGCAGGGGTAAGGGAAGGGCCAATGTAGAAGGTTTCGTGGGAATTGCCACGGGTGACTGTCGTAGAGGACATTTTGATTTCCTTTGTAAAGGTGTTTAAATTGTAACGAAAAAAGGCCACCCCCTTGCAGAGATGGCCCTCTTTCTTTTACATCAGTTTAGAACGGTACGCTAAAGTCGTAGCCGTAAACATATACGTCAAACGTAGCGCCAACGACTGCGGTAGTCAGTCCAGCGGTTACGTTCAAGTACAGGTTTTGTACTGTGTTACCAGTAGTTGATGCAGTAGGAGCAACCAACGACACGCCTGGAGGGGTACTCAGGTTTGCCGCAGTAATTGCACCGTACAGGCTAGAACCACCGGAAGTAGTAGCAACACCCATAGCCAAACCAGTAGGCGTTACAGAAGCGCCTGCGTTGTTCAGATTGGTGACGATAAGACTTTGCAACAGATAAACCGAGGAGTTAACCACGGGAATTGGATAGTTGCCGGTAGCGTTAGCGGGCACGTTTTTAACGGTGCCGATAAGACGCAAGGTTGTGCCAGTGGTAGCACCTTGGGGATGTGCAGAAATGGTTACTGCTGGGCCTGGATTTGCCATGATAAGTTTCCTTTAATAAAGTTAATGAACGGGGAGGATTTCTCCCCCCCTGTCCAATTAGGAGGCAATACGGCAGGCCAACTCGGGATAGAGTGGAGCCCAGCCATAAAGAACGTCAAGACGGGTAGGAATCGAGTCGTTGTTGATGGTGTACTGACGCACAACACGCATAGACAGACCGATTTCCTTATCGCTTGCACGACCAGCAAAGTGAACGCCATCAGGCAGTTCCAAGTCAGCAACTGCAAGCGTAAACGCATTGCGGTGCATCATCAGATTTTGCGGGGAAGCCACACCAGTGTTGTTAAACGCCGTAATGTTTTGCGAACCGCTAGAAGTGATGCTGACGTTTTGGAATTGACCAGCGGTAATGATAGCGGGGCTAACTTGTACCGATGTTGCGCCAGTTCCGACAGAAGTCGTAGCCATCACAACAAAGTTACGCAGTTTGCCGTAAGACTGACGATTCTGTGGGTTGACTGCAAACACGCCAGGGATAGTGAACACGTCACCAGCATTGAGCGTAGAGGCAGACGATGCAGCCAAAGAAATAGTCGAGAATTGCGACCAACCAGAAGTCAGGAAGCCGGTGCCGGTGGTCACGTTGATTGCAATGGTGTTTGCGCTCCACGAACCAAAGGTTTGGCTAACAACGTTCTGATCCAGTTTCCAGTTGCATCCAGCCGAATCACGACCCATCAAACCTTTGCGATACTGTTCGCCGATTGCTTCTTGGGGCACAAATAGACCCTTGAGGCTGTCAACGATAGTTGCAGAAGTAAACGGCTCAATGATGACCGAACGGCGACCGTCACGGGGAGCGCCTTCGCTGTCCAAGTAAGCGCCAGCGGTCAGATAAGTAATCAGACCAGTGGGAGGCGTACCGGCAGTGCCGACGATGTTCGCGGTGTTCAGATTAGCCATAACCATACCATCGCGGTCAATCTTATTGGCGATTGCAGCAACAGCGGGCTTCAGCACGCGATCCGAGAACATATCCAGCGACAGAGCCAAGTCCTGAGTGGTGAACTGGGTATCAACGTGGAACTGAGTGGACAAGGTAACAGGCACCGATGTCTCGTTGAAATCTTCAACGTTCAAGGCGGGGCCAGTTGTACCGATAAAACGACCAGGTTTACGGACGTTTACGGTGTTACCGATTTTCGCACCAACAACGGCAAATTGGTCGTCATAGTTGCGGTCTACTTCAGAAGTGAAGGTAAGTTCGTTCTCCAAGACCATCAGCGCTTCGTTGGTGATCTTGGAAATAGTTAGCAAATTGTTTGCCATGATTTTTCCTTAAAAATAAAAACTATCGAATTCGACCAGCCTTGCGAGCCGCTTTCCACGCTTGGTAACTTCCGTGAAACTGACCGTCTGAGCCAATTTCCACTTGGTTAGCGTTTCCAGCATTCCGAATCGGGCTGATCGGTGGTGGTGCTTTACTCTTACCGACAGGATTACTCTGCTTAGTCTCAGGTTGCTTCTCAAACTTCGCTTCCAACTTTCCAATCTCGCGTAGCGCAGCAAATGGCGACATTGAGGCTATCTTCTTTGCAAGATCGTCCTCTTTGGCTAAGTGATAAAGGATTTGTGGGCCTACGTCACTCTCCAAAATGGCATCACGAATGGGGTCGCTTACCGCAACACCACTTGAGGCCACCATGTCATCAAAATCGGGAATATCGGCCTTCGCTGTTGCAACCTTCTGCGCCCAGGTAGAAATTACTTTCTGCCGCGCTTCGTCTGCCCTGCGCTCCACATCTTCACGATCTCGCCTAACCAATGCCTGCTCAGCCGACCAATCTGCCAATGCCTCTGCATATTCAAAAGCATCCGTAAATTGACTCGGTTGAGGCTTTTCGTCAGCCGCTTTAACCTGTTGGGGTTGCTGCTGCTGCTTTATAGCCGCTAACTCAGTCTCCAGCCTTTGCCTTACTTCACGTTCCTGCGCCGCTTCTTGGCGGGCCTGTTCGCGCTGCTTGGTTATCTCTGAAAACCGCTTTTCGAGTTTCGGATTTTGTTTCCGTTCCTCTGTCGATTTCGCTTCCTTTTCTGCTCCTGATTCACTCCGGTCATCGTTATCTGTCGGCTCTGAAGGAGAATCCTCAACTTCAGCCTCGGCAGAACTTTGACCGGCTAAATTCATTTTGGTAGCATAAAAATCCGCTGCATTCTCGCTAGTCAATACTTGACCGGCTTCTTTTTCACTTGACATGAGTTTCCTCAAGATTTTTGCCCAGTTGAAACCCAACTGGTAAGGTTGTGTGGTTTATACCACAAATCTATATTGCTCTTTCTATTGTTTCCAAGGAAGCGGCGCGGGACGATGCCCTATCCAAATTTGCCAACAACATGGCAACTTCGGCCTTCATGCGCTCAATTTCCTTTTGAGTTTCAGTCTTAATTACAGTTTCGTGGGCCGATGCTTCCATCTTCATTTGCATTTCTTGGAGGCGCTCGGCGTTTGTCAATTCAAGACCGTGGGCGCGGTTTGTCTCTTTAATCAATGTGCGCTTGGTTTCGGCATCTTGCCTGACTTGCTCAATGTCCTGACGCTGCTTGATGACCATTTGCATTTGCTGCATTTGCTCTTGCATTTGCTGCATTTGGGCCTGATTTGCCTTGAGTTGCATCTGAACTTGGGGCGGTACGGGCGATTTATCGTCAATCTGCGACATGGGATTAGACGCTGCAAGCCGGTCGGCAATAACGTCTGCGCCAGGGAAATCCATGTTTCGGAACACCAAATCGCCGGCAACTTTGAACAATTCGGGGTTGCCGTTTACCAATGGCATCATGGCATCGACTGCGGCTTGGCGCTTGGAATTGAAGCCTGGCCCCGTATCCATCACCACATCGTACTGTCCGACAGTCATGTCGTGCATGACCTTGTACACGCCTTGATCGTCTTGGCTCGGCTGGTTAATATTGACCAAATCAGGCTTTCCGTCTGCCCCGATGATCCGCATTACCCGCTGGGAGTCGTAAATATGGGGGATCAGGTCAAGAATAATCTTGCCGGTTTGGGCAATTGACTTTGTAAGGTTGTCGTAAAAGTCAAAGTTTGTTAGGTCAACCTGTTGTTGTTGACCATTTAGCGCCTTGCCTGAAATATTGCCTGGCATCTGCTGTGATGGGTCATAAATGCCCATCAAAGTGGCAATATCGGTGTTTATCCCTGCCGCTGCTGCCATGACACCGGCAGGCGGTGGCTCGGGCTGGAGGCGTTGGGGAGGCGGTGCAGATTGTCCATCAATGTCGGTTTGCTTGTAGCGCAGCAGGGGGAATGACTTAACGTTAGCCGCCGCCCATTCGCTTTCGTGGCCCTCATCTTGGCCCTCTGCCATGATCCACTTAGCCTTGGGAGCCAGCGCAACCGATTCCGTAATAGTGGTCTGCCAAAAGTTGTACATCCGTTGGGCATCCTTGGCGTGACGAATCATGCCGAACTTGTGGCGCTTGTCACCAATGACAACGTGCCGCCCGTAAACGGGAACCACGGGGATATAAGTGCCAGGCCAATCGCGTTCTTCTATGACCTCGACTGCGGTAAGTTTTTTCCACTTAATTGTCCGCTTAAAGGATTTGCGCTCACCAATGATCTGAATGCCTGCTGCCTCAAGACGGGCGCGGAAATCCTTACCTTCAGCGAATTTGGACGTTCCATCGCTCAATTGGTACAGGGTTGCCGATTCCCGTTTAACGTAGAAATACTCGGCAATGCGTATATCTTCCTTGGTAATCCATTCGGATTGACTGTCACCCGTGCCCCGTTGGGTGAAGGACGTTCCATCATCATTGTCGGGGTATAACTTGCGGAACTTGGCCTTGCTCATCATTGTGGTGATAAGGCAGCGCTCTGCGTCTGAACCATCTACACGCTCGGAATTGGGGTCAAAGTAAACGGTAAAAGGATTAGGAATAGCGTCAATGTAGATTTCCTGATCGAACGAATCCTCTTTGACGTAATCGGTGGTGATGCGCCAATAACCCCAGCCCATACGCACGGCATGGTCAAAACCTGTATCGTAGGCGTTGTCGGCGTTGGAATTGACCTCAATATGGCGGCACATTCCTTCAATTACGTCTGCGGTTTTAACGTCCGCTTCGTTGTTGGTGGCGTGAACCTTGATCCGAGGGCGTTGTTGGCGCTGCTGATTGGTGACTTGGCGGCAGTATCCGTCCAACTTGTTGATCGTCAGGACAGGGCGCGATTCAAGGTTGCGGGAGTTTTGCAGTTCAACGGGCCATTGGTCACCATTGACGAACTTTAAATCCTCCAAACCTTCTTGGCGATTCATCGTGTCTGCATCGTTGCAGAGTTTGAGGAAGTCAATCGCTTCGTCAATAATTGGGTCAATATCCATTTAGGCCATCCATGACTGTGGTGCGTTGTAGGTCGGTTTCGCTACCCGTTTCTTTGGCTCATTGACAACCAGCCCCAACATTCTGAACGCATCCGCACCATGCGAATATTCGTCATGGAGTGGGTTTTTGCTGAACAACTTAGTGTCAGGGTCAACGTCAAACCGATAATGTCTCAAACATTGTAGCCCATCCGCGCAGTTTTCCCTATCAAACCAGCAATTCCTAAAAAGCGTCCTTGCGGCGTTAATACTATCAGGAATTGGCGTTCTTGGGATAATTTTGGTTTTGTAGCCTGCCGCCCGAACAATTTGGTCGATAGAACGGCCTGCCGCTGCGAGGGTCTTATTCTCTGCATCGTGTGGCAGCCAGAGTGTATCGTAGACGTAACCATAGGTTTGCATCTTGGCTAGGTAGTCGGAAATGGTCTTTTGACTGTCCTCATGGTAGCGAATTAGGCGGGTTTCCATGCCAATAAACTGGACAAACCATATCGCTGTGGCATCCGACCAACCCAAGTCAAACACCGCATGGACGGGTTTTGTGGCATCGTAGGCGACTTTGGTGATCCGTTCTTCTAGGTCTGCCATCTGCATTTCGCGGGCGAATACGGCCCCATCCACGGTTTGGCGGCAGATTCCCTCCCAAACGGTGTTATAGGATTCAATGTCCCTGTCCCGCAGGGAATTCTTCTCAATCTCCAGCGTTTCGGGAAACCAAGGGTTGTCAGACCAATTGATCTTTTGAACAATGGAGTTGCCAGGCGGGTGGAGAACAAACCGTTGGTAGGTTTCGTCCGTTTCCAACTCAGGGTTAAACGTAACCCATATCTCAGAATCCTGCTTACGAATCGTAGGAATTAGAACATTCCACGACAACCGGCTGGTTGTTTGGGCTTCTTCCACCCAACAAATATCTACGCCTTCGTAGGATTTGACGTTAGCCACGTTGTTTTTAAGGCCAACAAAAGAGAATTCGGTGCCGTTCTTGCCCCGTAGACTGCTTTGCGTGATCTCATAAAACCCGTCTAGCCGTAGATCAATGATCTGGTCGCACAACAGTTTGTGGACGGAATCCCTGATGGAAGTCTGAAACTCACGGGCGCAAAGGATGCGTAATGGCCTTTGAGCGCCTTTAATCAGGAGCGCCCTTGCTACCCCCCAAGACTTGGCGCCGCCCCGTCCACCGTACAGGATTCGATATCTTTGCTTCTCAGGCCGAAACAGGCATTGCAGTTTCTCGGGGAACTGCGCTTGGCTTACTTGGCCTTGAACTTCACTCATTCGGCTGAACGAACGTAACCTGGATGCCGCTTATTAATGGAGCGCCATCAGCACCCGTAATCTCTGTCTTGGTCGATTCCCGATACTTCTTGGGAAACCTAGAAGCCATTGATCGTGACCACATTGTCGTGTTGATCTTGTCCGAATCCCTGTTCTCAATTAGGAATGCTTGGGCCTGTTCTTCCCACCAATACTGCTCATATTGCTTAGCGTCCTCCATAGCGTGCATAAATTCTTCATGTTCATCACGCCATTTATAAAATACTCTAAGGGAAAACCCTAAGATTGAAGCAATTTGCTCTACGCTTTTGCCAAGTTTGCCCAATTCTATAACTTTATCGCATATTTCAGCGTTATAGAGTGTTGGTCTACCGACAGGGCGTTTTTCAATTACTTCGGTCATTCTATTGCTTGCTGGTTGCGTTCAAGAATTTTCATTTGGGCTGGGTCAAACACAACCATGTTGCGTGTGCCTTGTTCTGCCGCCCTGCTTTGAGCGTCAAAATACTTTATTCCTGTAATCCCTGCGTCTTGCATAACTTTTGCCCCTTGGGAGCCTTTGCCTACCTTTGCCAGCAAATCCCCGCCCAAATCTTCGTGAGGCACTCCATAGGCATCTGCCAAGGCTTTTACTTCGGGCGTTTGTTGGTGAATTGGTGCGTCCCAATCAAGCATTTTGGAAATGTGAGGGTCGGGCAAGTCTACTTTGTAGAAATTTGGTTGCTCAACAATGCCTTTGAATTTGTTTATGTCAATGTTTTTTGCAAAGTTTTGCATTGCCGGTGAAGCGTTCTCAGGGTCTAAATACTCATCAATCATGGTTTTGGGGTGATTCCTAGTCATCAGGCTTTCCCAAAATCCCAATTCTGAATTTATTTCTGCAATTTTTTCATTAGAGGCTTTTTGTCGGTAAGCCATGTCCTGTTTTCTTTGGGCTTCGTCATACCAAGTTTGCAGATTTCTGCCCTTGTACTTGGTTTTGGACGGGTCAATGCTCATGCCAGCAGTGGTGTATTCTTTGGCGACATTGGGGTTTTCAGCAACGTAAATGCCATATCCGTAACTTTGATTGCCTTCTCCGCTGCCAATCTTTGATTTGTCAAATTGGGTAAATGGATGCCGACTGCCGTGGTAGACAGTCATTCCAGCAGGGTTGTAGCCTTCTGCTAATTGCTGGGCCAATTGCATCTGCTGCGGGCCTTTTAGCCTTTGCGTTTGCTGGAATTCAGCCGCCGCAGCGTCACCCTGCTGGTTAAATGTCCTTGCTCGGTCATTTGCATAGCCGACCATCTGTTGCAAACTTGTGCCTGGGTTTTGGACAAAATCTGCCGCATTCCGCTTGGCAGAACCGATGGCGCTATAGATGTCGGCTAGGGTGGGCATTATTTTCTCTTTTTGACTTTTTCGGCTTCTCGCTTCTCAGCATAGGCGATTGCGACTGCCTGTTTCACGGGTTTGCCGGCCTTGACTTCGGCTTTGATGTTCTCTTTGAACGCCTTGGGGCTGGCTGATTTCTTGAGTGGCATATTAACAGTTCCAGTTTTTGAGGGAGGCTTTGGCGCGTTCTGCTGGCCCTTTGGCGTTCTTTACCACGCCCTCCATTCGAGCGCAAAAACTTGCCTTGCGCCCTTCGTCCTTCTTGGTCTTAGGGTTTGGGGCTGGCGGCTTGAGATTGCTGCCGTTCTTGGCGTTGTACTCAGCACGGCCTTTGGCGGTCATTCCTGCGCCCTTGTCGGTAGGGTTATAGGTTTTGTCCTTGCCCGTAGTTTTGTGGGCAATAGGCTTGTCGTGTTTTTTCATTTCTTTGCCGTTTTAGCAGATTCTTTAAATGCTTTGGCAGTAGGCGCACCCTTGGCACCAGGCGCTCTCATGCGCTCTACGGGTTTACCCTTAGCCTTTTCTTCCTTGATACGCTCTTGTTTAGCGTGAATATTTGCGTAAAGTCCTGGTTTCATGCTTCCACCACCGCACAGATGTCGGCTTCTTGGATTACCTGGTAGTCCTGCCCGTCAATCTTGTGGGTGGGCCATTTTAGGTAATCGCCATTGCCGTATTTAATGAAATCCCCGACCTTTACCTCATAAACGTCAGGGCCGACCGCAACAATGGTGCCTTCGTTAAAAGGCTCTTTGTTGTTCACAATAATGATATCAGATAAGTTTCTGACCTGTGGTTTGACCACAACCCTGTCTTGGAGTGGGCTTAAATTCATGTTGTTTCACCCTCTACAGTCAGGGGAACAAGCACTCGGGGCGGTCTGCCGCGCTTTTTTACAGGGGTTTCCGTGACGGTCAAAGTGTCCTCGGTCACCGTCATGGTCACCACCACGGGGGATTTGTGTTCCCCGCACCACTCTGTCTTGTGCCGGTTTTGGAATACCGGAAAGCGCCTGCACTGGCCCATTATGTGATGGTCAGTGAAATATACACAATCGCTACAATGCGAATCAGCCATGCCAACTCTCCTTGGTTTGGTTAGGGGAGGATTAGGGCTGTTTTCCCTAGTTCTCCCCGATTTTTAACGGTAGTGCGAACGGTCGTGCGTGTAGCAAACGGCCTCTTTAGAGCCGCCTTTAAGGTCTTTGCTCATGTAAGCATCTTTTTTGCCCATGCCAGCACCGCCAACGATTTTCTCGCTGCGTTCGCCGGTTTTGTCGCTTGCCAATACGCCTTTGGGCATTTTTTCGCCAGAAGCGCCAGACTTATAAACTTCTTTGTCCATTTTTCCCATGATAGTTCCTTGCAAGGTTAACGGGTGAGATTACAATCTCTCGGTCATTATAGGAGATTTTCCCCCATGGCTACAAATTTTACTTTTAAACGCGAAAAAGCAGTCCACGAAACCCCCAAGGTTTACGAAATGGTACGCGAACACAAGGCCGAAAACAAAAAAATCATGGCTTTGGCAAAGGAACTGCACAAACATGAGCGCACCGATATGGCCCATGCCCATCCTAAATCGCAAAAGAATGCCCCGCTTCCGTCAATGCGGAAATAGGCACTTTGTCAGGCCACTTTCGGGTGGTCAAAAGGATTAGAACGGTGCGCTGGTGGGCTTTCATCCATATTTCTTGCCGTTCTTCCTTGCTCATGTCCGCGCCCTGGTCAAGCGCTGAGTGACAGGCAAAGCACAGGCTGGCGACCAAGTTATCGTCTGCCTTGACCGCTTTACCCTTGCCGCCGCCCCAGTTTATGTGTGCGGCGCAGACAGTCCCATCCTCAATCCCGCAGTGTTGGCAGGCAATTGTGCGGCAGGCTTCCAGCAAAGCCTTTGATCTGACGTATTTACGCTTCGGAAAAAGCACGGAACTTTACCCCTTGTTCTGTACCAAATGCCGTAGATAGTTCAATTAACTCGGTCATCTCGGCAACGGTCATCTTGCTTGTTCGCGCCCCGATAATGACGAATCCCCCATCAATACCAGGCACAACCTTTTGTCTTTTGAGGGCGGCGGTCAATACGTCTTTCCATTCCTCTTTGTGGAGTTTTTGACCATACCACACCACTTGGTTGGCAATGTCCTCAAGGTTTGCCCACATCATGCGGTTTTGTTCAAGGCTTCGCATCTATAACCCTCAACACGTTTAAAGCCGCTTCTGGCCCGTCAACCCTCGACAAAGGCCCACCATACCAATTCTCAAAAAACTTGTCTTGTAAGGCCGTTAAACGCTTTTTAGGGCCATCTTTGACTTCCATCAAGACGGTGCATCCCTTGTAGCCAACAAGTAAGTCCACCGGCAAGCCAAGAACCCACACGTTTGCCCCTGCCGCCCGTAATGCGCTCACTGTCTGCGCCTGGTTAGCGTCAACCCTTGCTGCTCTTCGCATTCATTTGCTCCAAAATGTAATCTTTAATTCCCTTGTACAAGTCCTGTTCGTCCAGTTCCTTAACCCGCTGCCATGCGTAGGCTTTTGCGCCAGGTATACGGCAAAGGGCTAGGTAATGGGCAAACATCTTGTCTCGGGCCTCATCCTGCTGCCAGGGCATCTCGAGCCATCTGTACAACCGCCACGGGCTTTTTCCGTCCAGCAGCGTATTCCGCAAGGATTCTCCGCGCCCAAGCCTTTGGATCAACCCCTGGCCCCATCCGCAGCGGGGCAAGTTTTGCCAACTCCTGCTTTACACGCTCGGGGTTTGCCGGTGGCTCGGGTAAGGCCAAAGGTTTGACAACCGGCGCTTGCATACACAGGTTTTTGAACTGGACAAGGTTTGGCGGGCGCTCGGGCAAGTGATCTAAGGCGTAAGAGATTGACATCATCGCCTCTTTGGATTTCATAAACCCTGCTAGTTCGTGCATCCAAAACGACTTGATTTCGTTCAGCGGGGCGCTTCCCAGCGAGTTGTCCCATGCGTTCCCGTACGTCATGCTTAATCGTTCAAAGAGTCGATCAATGGGTTGTGTCATCTTCAATCTCCAAAAATGGTGTGTATTCGGACGTTCTGCCTGTCATGGCCTCCCATCGCTTGCGCTTGAATTCGTATTCCTTCTCGGCAAACGACTTTTGCCCCGCATCCTTGTCTTTCAACCAATCAGCCTTGAATCCTGTCCAACCCCTTGCACAACAGGTTTCCAAGGCGGTTTGTAGGTTTATGCCCGCTTTACCGGCTTCCTTGATGATGCCGTTCAAAGCGGTTTGGGTGACTGCGGCTTTTTTCGTCTTGCGTAAAGTTAACCAATCTTGCCAAACAATGTCCGTCACACCGTCAGGTGGGGCGACTGTATTATTCTTTGGTTTATGGTTATTGGTTATTGGTTGTTGGTTATTGGTTGGTTGAACGTCCGTTGAACGTCCGTTGAACCGCCGTTCAGCAGATGCCTTTCCCGCCTTAGAAGCCTGTTCAATTTTCCCTTTGAAATGGGCTATTTCTTTGTCGGCTCGGGTGTTTATCCACCCATCATCTGTCAGCGCAAAAAAAGATTCAAGGACAAACTTTACTTCCGCTTCATTGTCACGCATACCAATCTGCCGTGCAACGGACGTTAAACCGCTGTTCAACGGGCGTTCATGCAAATAGTATTCGTCCAGGAGCCTGCGATAGGCCAAATCTTCAAGCAAAGACAGGCGCTGCGTGTGACTGGCGTAGTCACCGATATTGAACTGGTAGTAGTACATATTAACGTCCATCCATCAATTCGGAAGCGTTAATTTTTGATGTAGCGACCCGCCAATCACCTTTGCAAAACACCAACACATTTTGATGTGTTTTAGCCATTTTTCGGCCAGATTCAAATTGCTTTGTAACTCGCATTGAAGCACTTGCAATGCTTGTAGCAAGAATTGCTTCGTTATACAACTTGGCCCCCGCTATTTCAAAAGCACCTATTGTTTCACTTACAAAATTACGGTAAAAACCTTTTTTATCTCTAAAGTCACCAACAACAAAACAAGCAAACGTATCATCTTTCATTTTTTGCACAGAACGCAAAATTATCCGCTTGTATGCGGCAATAAAAGTGTGCCATTCCATGTTTGATAAATCGTGAGGATCGTCCGAATACACTTCCAAATCACCATAAGGCGGACATGAAAAAACCATATCCGCTTTAGGCGCATCAACAAGCGTTTCCATGCTATCACCACAAACCCAAATGGGCTTAATTGAAGTTTCTATGTTTTCCGCTTGAACCCGATTTGCATCAATTTGTTCTTGCCTTAAATCGCAACCCCAATAATTTCGATCTAACGCGCCGGCAACAATTCCCCTAACGCTTCCACCGGCAAAAGGATCAACAACTTGCCCTTTTTGTGGGCAAAACCATTTCATTGCAAGTTCACAAACAACGGGATCAAAAATGCTAGTCGTAAATTCTTCACCATTGTCTAACTTTATGCCCAATCCTTTGCCATAAGTCATTCCCGCAGAACGTCCAATTTCGCTATCTATGCCCAATGATTTCCATGCACGTTTGCGTTCTTGCCATTCGCCTTGTTTACTATCTAAAATAGTAAAAGGCGGGATCGTAAAGCGTTGCGCGACAACGCCATTGGCTTTTGGTTTGATGATTTCACCAAACAAATCTACGCCAAATAAAGACACTTTTTCCATAAATTTCCCCACTTTTAAATGCCCCCTTAAAAGAAACAACGGCAGGAGAGGGGGTAACTCTTTTCAATGCGCTCATGACTTCGCACCTAGCCGTGTCCTAAAAAAATCTTACACCAATTTTTGCGCTTCTGCAATCTGTTTCTTGAATTTGTACACCAGCACCTGTTGCCAACTCTTAGGCACACCGCGCTGCCGCCAGTTGCTGATCGTGTTCTGCTTTACGTCCAGCAGATAGGCCAATCTGCCCACGCCGCCAGCCGCTTTGATTGCTGTGTCCAAAATGTCCATACCGCACTATATCACATTTGTGAGCATGATAGGCTATTAAAAAAAACTATGACAACGCCAAACCGATAGAAATAATTGTTAAAAAAGGCTTGCAAGGCATCACATTTGTGATATAGTTCACCCATGCCCTGAACTTCTCGGGGTCTTTTTAGGAGTAAGCAGATGTACAAATTAAACGTAGCGCGAGACGTAGATACCGATGAACCAGGCGTTTACATTCTTAACCTGCCAAATGGCTGGCGCTTTGACGAAGTTAGTTCTCCAGATGATCGTTCCCATGTTCGTGCATACGATTCAATGCGCGAACTGCGTCAAGAAATAAAATTCAATGTAATCCCTTGTGATTGCTCGGGCTGTAAATAATAAATTTAACGGGGGCTACGGCCCCCCTTTAGGAGTAAGAAATATGAGCAAAAGTGAAATTTACAAAGTTCGCAGCCAAACTCATGGAGCATTGGCAAATGCAGACAAAAACAAAACCCCATACAGCCCACTTATTAGGATGGAGTGGAAAAAGTACGGTTACATACCAGTTTCAGCAAGGCATTTAATTTAAAACTTACGGGGCTACAGCCCTCTTTAGGAGCCAATATGAAAGACATAGCACTACTTCAAGCAGAGTACGAGGAAGCCCTCCACCAAGGCTTAATCACTCCCGCAATGATGGCAGAAACAATCAACATCTGCGAATTCTCACTCTACG
>Ga0209191_1000396_pt1 | contig 34246 bp, 52 predicted proteins | sample S_130626_EF_Meta_FD_187320 | JGI IMG/M metagenome (GOLD analysis project Ga0209191, IMG submission 187320) | Freshwater microbial communities from Lake Simoncouche, Canada to study carbon cycling - S_130626_EF_MetaG (SPAdes) (version 2) | ecosystem: Environmental > Aquatic > Freshwater > Lake ...
GTGTGATGTGGATCTTGTATTACGCAGATTAGTGGCATTGAAGTTTGATGGCTTGTTGGAAAAAGGTCATCAAGATTGGATGCACTTCTTGGGCACCTCTAAATTGGAGTGGGCATTACTTTTAACTGACATACAACGAGCCATAAGGAAATATCACAATGCAAACTTTACCATATCTTTTGATTGCGCCTCACCGTTTTTGGCAACTGCAAACGGACAAATCTACGTCCAAACAGAAATCACAGACAGAGAAAAATGGCTCTACAGAATGTTGCCCAGCCTTGATGACAAAAAATACAGTCAAGACACACGACTCTTCCAAGACGTCGTAGTACAAGACAAACACTTTACTAGTTTTACCACTAGTCCCTTGATGGACGGCGTGGAAGTTAAAGACATTTGTATCTACGGTCCAAATGACGTTAACAAAATTGGTAAAGTTGGTAAGACATCATGGGATAGTTTTACCTATGCTATCATGATGGGTCATAATGTTTGGTTGCATTTGAACAGTGTACAAGAAGCCAATCGTCAATATGATGCTGGCTTGTGCCCAAGTATGCTAGTAGATGAAAGATTCAATCGTACATACTTCAAAGATGTAGTTGATGCTATCTTTAGTACAGACGATAGAGCTATTGCTGAAGAGATTATCGAAGCATACAGTAAATTTTGGATGGCTATTCCTGGCACACGTGGCGCAATTGGTAAGAAAACTGTTAACGCTAGTACCATGTTTGCCAACTTGTTTGACGAAGTAGGCGCAGATCCTGTACAATCAGAAGACGAAGCGGATTTTGACGAATCTGCAATTGATAAACTAGACGATTTGGAAGCCAGCGTCCATGACATTACCTGATGAAAGATATCGAGCAGTAGTTCAGACTCAAAGATTTTTATTACAGATCTTAACTACTCCTCGAGTTCCCAAAGCAATCAAAGATCAAGCAAGAGCATGTTTGCGTCACTATCCCAGCGAATGGGATATGGAGCAGGCCGCAGAAGGTGCTCCGGATATATTTGCTAAACGCATGGAAGATGTAACTCGAATGTTTAAATCCTACGAGGAAAAGAAAAATGAGCAAGCGTAGTCTAGTAATTGGCATGGGTATTGGTAACTTGTACAAAGATGTACTGACAAAACTTGGCCACGAAGTCATTACAGTTGACAAGGACACTAGCAAAGGTGCGGACTTTGATTCAGTAGATTCAGCTTTGGTGGTATATGGCTTGTTTGATACTGCTCACATTTGTACTCCCAACTTTACACACTTTGAAATTGCGGCTAGAGTTGCTCCGCACACAAAAATTGTGTTTATCGAAAAACCAGGTGTTGCTACAAGCGATACCTGGACCAAACTTGTAACTACATTTAAACAAACACGTTTCATAATGGTTAAAAACAACATGTGGCGTGACAACATAGCTGAGCTAGCAGAACTGGCAAGCAAGGCTAAAACTGTAAAAATACGTTGGATTAGAAAGAATTGTGTTCCTAGTCCAGGCAGTTGGTTTACAACTAAAAAATTAGCGTTTGGTGGAGTCAGTAGAGATTTGATGCCACACTTGCTAAGTCTATATGTTGCTATGAATCCCGATTGGAAACATGATGCTGTCAGCGGACAGACTGCTATGCAATGCTGGGAATTAAAAGATATTGAAAGTACTGATTACGGTACTATCGATCCCAGTGGCACTTATAATGTTGACGACATGTGTGTAATCAACTTTGGTAACAAATGGCGATTAGCGGCCAATTGGCGTAGTCAAGACGAAGAAGACAGTTCCATTGCGTTTGTTATGCCAGATAATACTATAGAACGATTTGAATTAGGATGGTGTCCTGAAGAAGCATACCATAATATGATTGTGGACGCTGTCTCTAATATGGACAATGCTGATTTTTGGTTACAGCAATATGCTGTTGACACTTGGATACATGAGAGAATAGAAAAACTATGACACGCTGTTTACAAACAACAGGACAAGGCTTCTTTGAAGAAGTAGAATACACGAAACCAGAACCTGCTTCAGATCAAATTGAAGTAAGAGCCGTAATGACTGGTGTATGTCGTAGTGACATTGATATGATGATTGGCGACTTTGGACCATTGCCACTCAGTATGCAAGGACACGAAGGATTAGGTCAAGTTACACGAGTCGGTTCATTAGTTACAGGTATTAAAGAAGGCGACTATGTTGCCACTCGAGGTGAGCCGGCATACGCAGACTTTTACAATGTACGTAAAAATGAATATGTATGGGTGCCTGAAGCTAATCCACGTTATATCATCGAACCAGTTGCTTGCGGTATCAATGTTGTTGAACAAGCCTGGCAACAAATTAAAGAAAGATCTTCTGGTAAAATAATAATACTTGGTAGCGGGTTTCTTGCCTGGGTGGCATTTCACAGATTACTGTCATATCAGTCCGATATGAATATCGATGTACTAGGTTCTAGTAATTTAGAGTTGTGGGGAGATCGTTTACTATTAGGAACTAGCGAAAGTTATGATGTAGTAATTGACTTATCCGGAAAATATTCACTAGGCACAGACATTAACCTAAATAACAATGCTCTCATTATTGACGGAGTTGGCAAGGCAGTTAGTCGTGAAGAATCACAAACTCAACTTTGGAAAGCCTGTACTACAGTTCGTCCAAGCCCACGTACTAATGGTTTTCACCAATGTATGAAAGATGCTGTTTGGATGATTGAAAACGGCTATCTAGAGGTTGATAGTTTTTGGACACAGTGTTATAATCGTAACACTGAATGGGAACAAGCGTTTGCGGATGGTACGGATCGTCCAAGCGGTTACAGCAGAGGTTATATTAAATGGGACTAAACACTGAAGAACGACAAGACGTCGTTTACTTTACAGGTTATGAAGTTGAACATACTATTTGTCATGGTATGTTTACATTGTTTGTAGTTGGTACTCCTCCGCTAGAAGAAATTTTGCGTAAAGCTGACAACACTCAAGCATTGTTAGACGAAAGCAAACGTATTCGCCATATCTACTTTGGTACTAGCCAGAGTTTTAACCCTACAGCAATTAGCCACGAAGAATATCGAGCATGGGATGAAGTTATTATTGGTTGCCTTAAAGCAAACTACTGGGTTACTTTAGACTTTGGTGTTGAACACATCGAAGGTGTATTGGAATCTTGTTATAACGAATATCCTCGCTTTGTCCCCATGATTAGTGTTAAGTTACCTTACATTAATCAACTCAACTATAATGCCACACTTAAACTGGATGACCGAACTTGGGGTGCTACAAATCCAGGTGTGTGGACACATCACTTACAGAGCTTAATGAGTAAAGACAAGTATACTCATTGGGATCAGTACACGCAAGATACAACACTATGATTATCAAACAAGACATTCGACCCAACAAAATGATTTGGGTCACCTTTCGCAAAGAAGGCATACATAAATACCCGGCGGCGCTGACAGATCCAGCGTTGGCTACAGGAGACGAATATGACGTATCTTTTTTGGGTTATCCTCATCGCCACATTTTTCATTTCAGGGTGTGGATCAATGTGCTCCATAATGACAGGGACATCGAGTTCATCCAATTCAAGCGATGGCTCGAATCGCTGTATAATGGTCAAGGTTCCGTTCTGAGCCTTGATTACAAGAGTTGCGAAATGATGTCAGACGATTTGTTTGACGTTATTTCCAATAAGTATCCAGGTCGTGAGATCTGGATTGAGATCTCCGAAGACGGAGAAAATGGTTCATTTATCAAATACTAATAAGAAGGCTTTATGGCTAAAAACTACAAAGAAATTAATTATTTCGAAACCCGCCCTGACATTGTTAAGATCTTCGGTGATCTTGAATCTTTGTTAGATTTTTGTAGAATCGAGTTGCTTCCCTACAACGAAGCAGACTTGTACAATAGAGAAAGTCATGTATGGCGTTCTTTTGAAAACAGCCGTCGTCCAAAGAAGGCATGGACAGGCGAACGTAAACCGTACTTGGGTAAAAATCCCCGTCCACAAAATACGTTTAACAAGCCACGTTTTAACAACTAAATGACAATCTTCTTAGTTGACTTAGAATCAGTTGAGACAAGGTACACGGGTCAATGGAAGACTCATGTACCTGCTTTACTTAAAAAGGCAGGACACAATGTTCAAATTATCTCTGGCCCTGAGGATATTCCTACAGCCACTACTCCTGGTGCTTTTCTTAATTTTGGTGGCACCAATATATACAAGGCTCGACAAGTTGAGCAAATGGGTCGTTTGTTCTGCTCCGGTGCTGTTAATCCCGGAGACCATTTTATTTTTACTGATGCTTGGCATCCTGGTGTCATAAACTTAAAGTACATGAGTGAGTTGTTGGGTATTCCGGTAACTATACATGGCTTATGGCATGCTGGTTCATATGATCCTCAAGACTTTCTAGGCAGGCTAATTGGCAATGCCAAGTGGGTAAGACGTGCAGAACTGAGTTTCTTTCATGCTTTTGATCACAATTACTTTGCCACTGAGTTTCATGTAAAACTATTCTTTGACGAATTGTTACACAATGGAATACCTAGTGAAAATCCGTGGTATGATGAAGACTGGAATGAACGTTACGAAAACGGAAAGATTGTTCGCAGTGGTTGGCCCATGGAGTATATGGACCATACTTTGGATATGTATAAGAACATGCCCAAACGTGATCTTATTTTATTCCCGCATAGGATCGCTCCAGAAAAACAAGTTGAGATATTCCGCGACTTGGCCACGCACTTGCCACAATATGAGTTTGTAGTGTGTCAGGATCAGCAGTTGACAAAAAACGAATATCACAATTTGTTAGGTGAAGCCAAGATGGTGTTTAGTGCTAACTTACAAGAAACACTTGGCATCAGTTGTTACGAAGGTGCTGTGGTAGATGCTATTCCTATGGTGCCCGATAGACTTAGTTATACTGAGATGTATTCGGATACGTTTAAGTATCCAAGCGTATGGACTGAAAGTTTTGAAGCATACGAAACACATCGTCCCAATTTATGTTTTGCAATCATGCAACACATGGATAACTATACTACACGTATTCCACAAATTCGTAAACAAACACATAATTTAACTGAAAACTTTTTCTCGGCACATGCTTTATTAGAAAAATTAAAATGATACTCAAACTGTTAGAACGCTTGGATCGAAAACGCATTATTATGGATCGTCAGTGTAACGAGCCGTTGCTAACACGGTATTACTTGTTCTTAAAAGAACGAAAGAATTTTCCATTCAATGTGTTCTTACACAAGTTTCACAAAGGCGACCCTGGTGATGTACACGATCATCCATGGCCGTACTTTACACTAATCCTAGCAGGTGGTTATTACGAATGGGTACTTAGCGGTAATTGCGAAGTGCGTAAATGGCGGGGGCCTGGACATTTTAGATTTTGCAGTGCCGATAGTTATCACCGTATTGAATTAAAACCAGGTGTTACACCTTGGACCTTGTTTATGCCTGGGCCACAAACGAGAGAATGGGGATTCCTCGTTAAAGATAAATGGATACATAATGACAAATACTTATACGATAAGCAACACAACGGGTAATACTGGTACTGTTACTTTAAATACCGGTGCCGGTCTTGGTGGTACAGGCGGTGCTGGTAATATTACACTAAATGGTGGTAGCCACATTTATACTACTAGTACCGGTGGAGCTGGACAGATTTATACAACTACTGGAACTGGTGCGACTAACTGGGCTACTACCTCCTCACCCTTGGACACTGTAATAAAGATTAGTCAAACTAATCCTCCAGAACTAGAAATCAAAGGCAGAATGGTTATCAACGGTGTTGATTTAGAAGAACGGTTAAGTACAATTGAAAAAGTCTTGCGGATTCCCGAAAGAGATGTTAAACTAGAAAAGAAGCATCCAAAATTGAAGAAGTTATATGATGACTATATCAATGCATTGGGAAAATACAGAACATTTGAAGCAATTAAAGGCGAAGATGAATAAAATTTATTATACGTGGCAACAAGTAGAAGGCGCTTGTCTAGATATTGCTAGACAAATGCACGTTCATTACTGGCGGCCAGATTACATTGTAGGCATTACTAGGGGCGGACTTGTTCCTGCTAATTTGCTCAGTCAATATACAGACATTAAAATGAACAGCTTAGACATTAGTCTACGTGATGGTGGAGATACCGTTAGTAACTTAGGCATGGCCGAAGATGCGTTTGAAGGTAAGAAGATTTTAATAGTTGATGATATTAACGATCAAGGATCAACTGTTAATTGGATTAAGAATGATTGGCCAAGCGGCTGTTTTCCAGATGATCCTAAATGGGATTCTATTTGGGGAGACAATGTTCGCTTTGCAGTCTTAACGCACAATCAATCAAGTCAGTTTAAAGATCCAGACTACTATGTATGGACAGTAAATAAAGCAGAACAAGACTGCTGGTTAGTTTATCCTTGGGAGGAATTTTGGTTATGAAAATTTTATTAAAACTTATTTTAGGCATTACTATTTTAGTAGTAGCGGTTGCTTTGGGCCCGATCTTGATGATTTGGTCATTGAACACGCTATTTCCAACATTGGCAATTCAGTATACATGGGAAACTTGGACTGCGGCTTTCTTGCTGTCAGCGCCGTTTGGTAGCGGTATCTTTAGGAAATCTAAAGGAGATTAATATGACTCCAGAAGAAGAAAGAGATCATCTTGAGAAAAAGATTGAACAAGTAAAATTAGATACTGAACTTTTTAGACAACAGGGCAATGCCGATAAAAAACTTGACGTTATGATACATTATCAAGAATACCTTGAAGACGAACTTAAAAGATTACAAATACAGTTAAATGGGATTAATAATGGGTGACGGTGGAAAAGGAAGTAAGCCCAGACCGTTCAGTGTTAGTCAAGATAAATTTGCTAATAATTTTGAAAACATATTTGGTAAAAAGGACAAGGACATGCAAGTAAGAGTTAAAGAGGATTCGAAAGAATTTGGTAAGTGCGGTTGCGGTCGTAGCCCAACAGGCAAATGTATTGGTTGGCATGGGCTTAATGAAGAACAACTGGTAGAAGCTCGACGTGTTTGGGACCTTGAAGAATACAAAAAGCAAGCACAGGGTCTTTGGAATGATAGCTGTACAAGTGGACGGGCCGAGTGATTACTGAAAATACTGTTACTATTGTATGGGATAACCAGAATGGTTTCTGGTGGAATGAAACCTGTGCCATGGTATTAGAAGTATTTGGATTACCCGGTGATAGGTACGATTCAAAGCCTGGACATGATGCTATGTTTTTTGATTTCAAAAATAAAAAAGATGCCGACTTGTGTCGTATATTACTAAGCGAGAGATTATGATAGTATTTCAAAATCAATGGGAAACATTTGAGTCTTTTGACTTTAGTAATTTAATCACAAACGAAGATCAGATTTTAGCTATGGCTGATATTAGAGCTATTATAGATTCAGGACAATATTTTACCAACAGTCCACGTTATCAAACTAATGTAAATATTTTTGGTCAATCCGGCGAACACTGGATGAAATTCAAAATGAGTTTTTTATTCAGCTGTTTCATGTATTTGAAACAAGAAGTAAAGATAGAACAAGTACAAAGTTGGAGTTTTATGACTTCGAACAAAACTGTCGAGAATAGAGATGCGCTTTGGCACACGCACCAATATGGTAGCGAAAGAACCTTATCGGGTTTATACTACTTGCATATTCCAGATGATATTACAGACATAGATACTTGTGGAACGGAGTTTGCTATAAACGGTTTGGAAAATCCAGAACGCTTTACAGTTAAACCTGAACAGTATAAATGGCTGATTTACCCAGGAAAAACTTGGCATAGACCTTGCCCGCCGCAGTCTAGTCAGGATCGATTTATAATTGCGGCAGATATGGTATTTTAAGGAGAATTACATGTACCACGAAAGTTTAGACGTTAAAGAATTTGTTGTTAAAGAAAGTGCCGGCTTCCGTGTGCGTGTACGCACACACGAAGTACTTGCTCCAAAAGGTCTATACAGTTTGGATTTTATTCAAGAAAGTTTGAACGACAAAGGCGAAGTACATTCGGATCAAACTTATAATTTTTTCATGACCAAAGATGAGGTCCAAACATTATGTCAAGGTTTGACAACACACGTAGTTTAATAGAATTGCTGTTATGGGTATGCGCAATTATTATTGTGTTTGCTATAGCTGTCATGTTCATGCCAAAGAAAGGCGATGTGATTCGATACGATTGCTCAATCTCTGAGATAAGTCCAGATTATCCTATCGAAGTCAAAGAACGATGCCGTAAATTACGAGCAGAAAAACTTTGACACGGCCTAAATAAACCTATATACTATACACTTAGGAGTAATAAATGACTGAATCCGTAACATATAAAAATATAGACGACAAAGGCTACGAAGAAGCTAATCTAGCAGATGCCATCCGCTTTAAGATGAAGCGTGAAGGCAAACGCTTTTGGGCTGGTGACAATGTCAGCGAGTATCTGCATGAAAGTGATAAAGAACACTTGATCAACGAAGCTACTGTAGCTTTTGAAAAAGTATTAGACACGCTGTTAATTGATAGAGAAAATGATCCAAACAGTAAAGGCACAGCTCGACGCCTAGCTAAAATGTACTTCAATGAAATTATGAGTGGTAGATATGAAACAGCACCCGACGCAACAGCGTTCCCCAATGATTCGGAGGACCGTTACGAAGGTATGTTGGTTGTCCGTAGCGAGCTTCGCAGTATGTGTAGCCATCATCACCAACCCGTTACTGGCGTTGCTTATATTGGTATTATTGCGGCTGAGAAACTCATCGGACTTAGCAAGTATACAAGGATCGCTCAGTGGTGTGCCCGTAGAGGTACTCTCCAGGAGGAACTTTGTAATGACATTGCTAGGGAAATCCAAAAAGCCACAGGAGCCAAAGACTTAGGTGTATACATTCAAGCAACACATGGTTGTTGTGAGAATCGTGGCATTATGGCACACTCTAGTCTAACACAAACTACAGTACTTAAAGGTGCGTTTAAAGACGACCACGGTACAAAGAAAGAGTTTATGGACAATATCAAAATGCAACAAGAGTTTAGTCCACGATAATGTACACGCTAGAACCTATGCTTGTAACAGAGATCCAACAGTTGGTTGGTGATAATTTCATTCCAAACTTTCAAAAAGAAGTTGATGAATTTATGACTCCTATGCGAAAACATATTGCAATGGGTCGACCTTTAAGTATGGGTAAAGAAACTTGGGAATATGCTGTTGCCGATAGTATTGCCGGATCTATATGGGCAGGTGCAGGTAACTCTATTGTTGATGTTAAAATTGGTGCTGATACTGGATTAGATGTTAAGGGTGTTGGCAAAGGCGGATTTTTAAAAAAATCAAAAGAGTATGCTAAATCAGGTGAGGCTAGTATGTTTCAAACATATGAGGGTGATACTGATACATCTTTTTCAAAAAAAGATTCTGTTCTTCTTTGGCAAACTTTCATCGAAGGTTGGAATACCAAAGCAAAATCAGTTAAACATTATTATCTACTTGTAATATTTAAAGATAAAAATTATGATTGTAGTATATGCGGATTTAAACGTGTTAATGATCTTCCTGAATTTGATCCTAGTTTATCATCATACACAACAGATACTGGAAAAGCAAGCCCAAATAATTTGCGTATTGAGCAATTAGCTGACCCTAAATTACTCAGTACCGTCATTGTACGGAATAAGAAAAGACTAGAGATGCGATTAAGGGCGGCTATGTATAAATCAATGTATTCATTACCCATTTATAAATTCCAAGGAGAATAATATGACTACTGCAAAAGACTTAACAGATCATTTGATACATCGTGCTAAAAATTTAAAAGAGTTTGTGGTTGAACGTGAATTCAACGAAATTCCCGTTGGTGTTGTTCGTTTTAATATACAACATACTAAAGGACATCTTGCTAGAATTTTTGTTCCTGCTCTTACACAAACAGAAGCAGAACATATGGTAGACGAATGGTTTGAAGGAGAATATTAATGGAACCCCGACACTTATACACATTCAAATGGACACAACCGTATTCAACATACCAGCAACGTCCATACCTGCGTAGCCAGCATGAAGCATATGAACAACTAGTTGAACGCATGTTAGAAGATGGTGATTTTAAAGAAGCACAATTAGCAATAGAAAAGGTTATGAAGTTATGAACTGGTTTAAACAAATGGTAGTTAAGTGGGTGCGGGAAGATTGGGATAATGCTGGGCGAGTTCAGCAAGATGATTGTTACCCAAGTACTAAGATAGGCCGAGGCCAAAACCCTATCAGCACGATCAGTGGTCGTGCTAGTATTGACAGTGAACCCACACTTCAATTCAAAGTGTACAGTGCAGTAGGTGGCAAGATTGTGGAATTCCACCGATATGATCCAAATTCTGATAGAACTGACCGTCAAATTTATATCGTTGGCAAAGACGAAGATTTTGGCGAAAAGATTGCAAAGATTTCAACACTGGAGATCCTACGATGAACGCACAGATTCCAGCAGAAGGCATAATGAAAACAAACGATTGGGGAGACAGTAGAGTCTATCGAATTGCTTGTAATTGCGGTGATGAAAATCACAATCATAACATGTGGGTAGAAGCAGATGATCATGATATTGTAGTTACTGTATACACTACAGGCAAAACAAATTACTGGTCAAAAACACGATGGTATCATATTTGGACATTGTTGACCAAAGGTTATATTGATACTGAATCAACAGTATGTTTAACCAAGCAACAAGCACTCAATTATGCAGAGACTTTGAAAAGTGCCATTGATGATCTCGAAACTTTTCGTAATACTAGACAAAACAAAGAAGAACGTGCTACAATAAAGAAAATGGCAAATGAACAGGATTGTGTATGAGTAAGATCAAAATAGCTGAATTGTTTTATAGCATACAAGGAGAAGGACGCTACATGGGTGTCCCGTCTGTATTTCTACGCACATTTGGATGTAACTTTAAATGTGCTGGTTTTGGCATGCCGCGAGGCGAAATGAGTCACGAAGCTACTGACATTGCGGCTACACATACAATGATCGAGTCATTTCAAAAGTATGAAGATTTGCCATTGGTTAGTACAGGTTGTGATAGTTATGCTAGTTGGCATCCAGACTTTAAAGACTTGTCGCCTATGCTGACTAGCGAAGCAATTGCAGATCGCATTATGGAAATTCTTCCGCAAGATCACTGGAAGGATGAACATTTGGTTATCACAGGCGGTGAGCCATTGTTAGGTTGGCAACGTGCTTATCCGGACTTAATTAATAATCCTAAGATGCGTGATTTGAAAGAGATTACTTTTGAAACAAATGGTACTCAGAAACTTACACCAGAGTTTAAAGAATACTTGAGAAAATGGAATAGTGTTGTGGGCAGAGAACTTACATTTAGTGTAAGTGCCAAACTTCCATGTAGTGGTGAGAAATGGGAAGAAGCGATTCTTCCAGAAGTAGTTTGTGAATATGAAAAAGTAGGCACAGCATATTTGAAATTTGTTATTGCTACAGAACAGGACTTTGCTGATGCTGAATGTGCTATTGCGGCTTATCGTTCCGCAGGATTCAAAGGACATGTATACTTAATGCCAGTTGGTGGTGTTGAGAGTGTTTACGCAATGAATAATAAAAACGTAGCAATATTGGCAATGAAGAACGGTTTACGTTACAGTGACCGTTTACAAGTGCCACTATTTAAAAATGAGTGGGGAACTTAATGAATAAATGGATTAAAAAGATTTTTGGCATTGATAAGATTGAAGCGCAAGCAGAACGATCGTTAGCTGTAGCAGAGGCCGCCGCCGAAACAGCTAAACAAGCCACAGAGGCCGCAACACTAGCACAAGAAGCAGAAGCAACTGCTAAACTGACACCAAAAGAACGTGCTAACAAAAGAAAAGAACCGTGGGTAGCAGTTTTGGAAACACACGTAAACAAAGATAATCCAGCAAATGGTTTCTTTGAGCTTGACTGGAATGAATACTTTGTGTTACAATTAAGACAAGCAGGTTATGGTCTAGAAGGTGACACAGATGAACTAGTAGTTGATTTGTGGTTCAAAACTCTAGCACGTAATATGTTAAGCGATGAAGGTTTAGAAATGAATCGTAGTCAAGGATTTATTAATGTTCAGAAATTAGACGCAACAAGATCGGAAATTGGATGACACATATTATAGTTGATACTGCTAACACGTTTTTTCGTGCTAGACACGTGGTGCAAGGTAGTGCTGATATTAAACTTGGCATGGCCTTTCATATTACACTTAACAGTATCAAGAAAGCATGGAACGACTTTGGTGGTAGCCATGTAGTGTTCTGTCTCGAAGGTCGTAGCTGGCGTAAAGATTTTTATAAGCCTTATAAAGCTAATCGATCCGAAGCCCGTGCCGCACTTACTGAGCGGGAACAAGAAGAAGATAAATTGTTCTGGGAAGCGTTTGACGAATTTAAAAAGTTTGTTACAGAAAAGACTAATGCTACTATACTGCAACATCCTCGTTTAGAAGCAGATGATTTGATTGCAGGATGGACACAAGCGCATCCAGATGCAAAACATGTTATTATTAGCACAGACGGCGATTTTGCACAATTAATTAAACACAACGTAAGTCAGTATAACGGTGTAGGAGATCTACATATTACTCACGAAGGCACATTTGATGCCAAAGGCAAACCTGTTAAAGACAAAAAGACAGGCGAGCCTAAAGCCGCACAAGATCCAGAATGGATGCTATTCGAAAAATGTATGCGTGGCGATACTAGCGATAATGTGTTCTCGGCATATCCTGGGGTGCGTACCAAAGGTAGTAAAAACAAAGTTGGTCTTACTGAAGCATTCGAAGACCGTAATGCCAAAGGATATTCTTGGAACAATCTCATGTTGCAACGTTGGGTTGACCATAATGGAGTCGAACACAGAGTTTTAGAAGATTACCTACGTAATGTACACTTGTGCGACTTGACTGCACAACCAGAAGATATTAAAAAATGTATTCGAGAAACAATTGAAACAAATGCCGTACCTAAAACTGTAGATCAGGTAGGTATTCGTATGCTCAAATTCTGCAACGCATGGGACATGAAGAAAATCGCAGACAACATACAGTCGTATGCTGAACCGTTCCAAGCTAGATATCAAGGAGAACTAAATGTCACAACTATCTAAATTAGCAAAAGTAAATGAAAATATTAGTATCAATCGTTACGACAACGGTTGGATGGTCGAAATTGGGGGGCGTGATAAAAAAGAAGATTGGAAAAACACCAAGACTCTTTGTAATTCTGAAGAAGAAGTACTTGCTCTAGTTAAAGAGTGGAATACATTACCCCTAGATCAATAAGGAGATAAAAATGTTTGGTACAAATTATACAGATAACGGAATTGTTGGTTATCGAAGTGCAGGCGAAATCAATCAAGCAATGGGTCGTGTTTATGGCTACATGGGTCTTGCTACACTAGTCAGTATGGTGGTTAGTTTCTTTGTTGGAACTAATCCAGAATTGGTAAAGTTTTTCTTTACAGGTGCAATGCACTGGGTGGTAATGTTTGCACCGCTAGTTGCTGTATTTGGTATCGGTTACGCACTCGCTAACGATCCGCCAAAAGAAACTGCTGTCTTATTGTTAGCAGGCTTTGCGGCTATCATGGGCTTGAGCTTTGCTGTGATCTTTGCTGTGTACACCATGAGCAGTATCTTTAGTGCGTTTATGGGCGCCAGTGTGTTGTTTGGTACTATGAGCTTTTATGGATACTTTACCAAAAAGAATTTGGATAGCCTAGGCAAGTTCATGTTTGTTGGTCTAATTGCCATCATCATTGCCAGCATTATCAATATCTTTATTGGTAGTTCAGTAATGCAAATGGTTATCTCAGCCCTGGCCATTGTGATCTTCATGGGGTTAACTGCTTACGACACACAACAGATCCGTGAGATGGTGAGCACAGATTCCAGCCCGGCCGCAGAAGTATTGGGTGCGCTGACTCTGTACTTGGACTTTATAAATATCTTCCTAAGTTTGTTACAGTTATTTGGTGATAAAAAGGACTAATATGTCACGTGTATATCTAATTAAACCTCTTGAAAAGAAAAGCATCTGCTGGCATATAGAATTATTCCGAGATAATGCCGATAATACTACTAGTTGGGTCAATATCGAAGATCATTATCGCTGGGGTCAAGGGTTTGTTGAAGCAGACATGGATGGAAATCTTCCATTTGAAGGTGCAAAGCAAGCCTATGCTCGTACAGACTGCGGCTGGGGCTCGGAACTTGAAGATGGCGTTGCCTGCTACTTTACATACAGCGATGACTTTACTGACGAACAAAAAGAAGCGTTTGAAACATCTTATCACGAAGGCGGTGCGGCTTGGTTGTTTGACGGTGAGCATGATTGGCAAGTTGAAGATGATTACTTGACCATCGATGCTCCATACCAAGTTAGTCTAGTTGAAGATGACGGCACAGTTATTGAAGAAAATGTTAAACTAAGAACTCGACCAAATCCAAAAACAGCTTGGCCGTTTAGCCCAGAATTTCCAAAACCAGAGGAAGAATAATGACAGAGATACACGCCAAGCCCATCGTAGATGGCAAATTTTGGATTGTCGAAAAAGACGGCACTAAAATTGCCACACTACATAAAAAAGAAAACAACAAGTTTGTACTATCAAGTACCAACGGTGAAGTAATGTTTAATAAAAAAGAAGATTTACAAAAACAATTTGGTAAAGAATTCTTTCTGAAGAATGCCAAAGTCAAAGTAACTTCCGCAGAACCTGAAACACATGAAGTGCATGGTTTTCCAGCAATGTGTAAACCGTATAATAGTATGTATGATGTAAAACGTAAGCTACCGTTGTTTACTAAATCAAATGCTAGTAAGAGTTTATATTGTGCTGGATACTATACAATTAAATTTGAAAAAGGTTGGGTGCGTAGTTTTTGTCCTAAACTGATTACAATCGAACGCTATCCTAGTAAAGGTCCGTTTATGAGTGAGTTTGAAATGAAAGCGGTGTTGTCAAATGCAAAATCCAATTAATACTGCCGCACTGTTACAATTTACTCAACTGTTGAAGTCTGCTGAATTGACGCAACAAAAAGAACTAAAGATGACAATTCAGCAGGCTAGATTACTTAATATAGCCCTTACTGAGGTGTTAGCCAAGCTGTCGCAAGATTATGAAAGTCTATTTCATAGTTTGAAACAAGCTAGTGCTAACGAAGTGGTCAGTATACAACTTGACGGTGGTGGGTTTGGCGAGGAAAAATAGATAAATATATACGTACATATCGAGACGTATATTATGAGTCGACCTAAACCAAAAGTATTATTAGAGTATATTAGTAAAAAAACCTATAAAGCTGAACAAGTTTTAGAGTCTGAAGCCATCTGGGCTGTCTTCTATAAAGCCGAGCCTTTTAATCTTAAATCCTTTAGTAGCGTCACAAGCTATCCTGGCCCTAAGTACAAAAAGACAAGTTTCTCAAATCCCGGTCATGCACACAATCTAGCAAAAAAATTAAACTTAACTTTTGGTACTACGGATTTTGAGGTATATAAACTCACAACCGGTACCTTAGTTAAATGATATCAAACAATACATACACCAGAATATTTTTAAAGCAATGGGACAAGAGTAGCGACGAAGCTAATGTTCAATTGTTTCAACGTAAGTGGTTTGTAAACAACAGAACCAAAGTTGGTGGTGGACTTAGACTTACTGAAGATGGTTTAGATTTTTTGGTAAAAGAATTGGACATGGCCTGCTATGAAGTTCCATTTACCGAATTAATTGAACTAAGCCCGCAAACAATTATCTTTTTGGATAGGTATATCGATTGTCCGTATTTCCTAACAAACCAAAGTATTACTGTATTTTCCGAACGTAAAAGTTTTGAGCTTTATATGTTTTCGGACGACATACGTAAATTTGGGCTAATTAAAGCCATGAAAAATAGGCAAAGTACAGAAGATTCTGCTTGACGTGACTGTAGAACGGTGCTATAATACTTACATAGCGTAAAAGATTACCTAGCAATTTAAACCCGTAAACTAAAGGAATGTAACATGGCAGAAATTAACAGCCGCACAGTTGGACCAAAAGGCGCAAAAAAATCATTGCGTAAAGCGTTCAAAAACAAACGTCCAATCTTCCTGTGGGGTCCTCCCGGAATTGGTAAATCCGACATTATTAAACAACTCGGCGATGAGCTCGATGCTCACGTTATCGACGTTCGTTTGTCGCTTTGGGAACCTACTGACATTAAAGGTATTCCTTACTTTGACTCAAACACTAGCAAAATGGTTTGGGCTCCTCCTAGCGAATTGCCCGATGCTGAAATGGCAAAACAGCACAAAACTATTATCCTGTTCATGGACGAAATGAATTCTGCGGCACCTAGTGTGCAAGCCGCGGCCTATCAGTTGATTTTGAATCGCCGGGTGGGTACTTACACTTTGCCAGACAATGTTGTTATGGTAGCGGCTGGTAATCGTGAAACTGACAAAGGTGTTACATTCCGTATGCCAGCGCCGTTGGCTAATCGCTTTGTTCACTTGGAAATGACAGTTGATTGGGACGACTACTTTGATTGGGCTGTGGACAATAAGATTCACACTGATGTTGTAGGCTTTTTGACCTTTAGCAAGAAAGACTTATACGATTTTGATCCTAAGTCTAGCTCACGCTCGTTTGCTACTCCACGTAGCTGGTCTTTTGTTTCTGAATTGTTGCACGATGACGACACTGACAATGATACACTGACTGATTTGGTGTCAGGTTCGGTTGGCGAAGGACTTGCTCTTAAGTTTATGGCGCACCGTAAACACTCTAGCAAAATGCCTAACCCAACAGATATCTTGTCAGGCAAAGTTAAGAAAATGGATAGTAAAGAAATTTCTGCCATGTACTCTTTGACTGTATCCTTGTGCTACGAGTTGAAAGATGCAAACGAAAAGAATGCTAAAAACTGGAATGATCAAACTAATAACTTCTTCGAATTTATGATGAATAACTTTGAAACAGAATTGGTTATCATGGGTACTAAGATTGCATTGAGCACTTACAAATTGCCATTAGATCCAGACGAAATTAAATGTTTTGATGCTTTCCACGCAAAATACGGCAAGTATATTGCACAGGCTACTGACAAAGAAGATCGTCGTAAATAATACGGTTTAGTACCATTTGACACCTCCTTTGGGAGGTGTTATAATATATACATACAGTAAAGGAGCATTCATGTCACACGTAGATCCAATTATCGACAAAATTATCGTAGCCCGTGTGGGCTTACTACTTCGCCATCCTTTCTTTGGTAATATGGCAACTCGCTTGCAAATTAAAGAAGCAGAAGAATGGTGTAATACTGCGGCCACTGACGGTCGAGCTATCTATTTTAACCGCAAGTTTTTTGAACCACTTAGCATTAAACAAATTGAGTTCGTTATTGCACATGAAATCTTGCATAATGTTTTTGACCATATGGGACGTAACGAAGGTCGTAATCACCGTATTTTTAACATTGCGGCTGACTATTGTGTAAACGGACAAATTGTTCGTGACCGAATTGGTGATCACGAAATTGAAGGTATTAAAATCTTCCATGATCAAAAATATTACGGTATGGGTGCAGAAGAAATCTACGATAAGATTTTTGACGAGATGGACGAAGAAGAATTAAATGCTCTTGGTCAATTGCTAGACGATCACATCGATTGGGGTGAAAAAGATTCAAACGGAAATCGCCCTAGCTACAGCAAAGACGAATTGAAAAAAATTCGTGACGAGATGCGTGAAGCAACCATGGGGGCCGCGCAAGCCGCGGGTGCGGGCAATACACCTGCTAGTGTACAACGTATGATCAAAGAACTTACGGAACCTAAGATGAACTGGCGTGAAATTATCCGTCAGCAAATTCAAAGTGTCATCAAAGACGACTTTAGTTTTATGCGTCCTAACCGTAAAGGTTGGCACATGGGTGCTATTCTTCCAGGTACTAACTTTAAAGAAACAATTGATATTTGCGTAGGCATTGACATGTCTGGTTCAATTGGTGACGAACAAGCCAAAGACTTTTTGACAGAGATCAAAGGTATCATGCAAGAGTATCAAGACTTTACAATCAAAGTTTGGTGTTTTGATACTCGTGTTTATAACGAAGCAGACTATAATAGTTATAACGTAGATGAGTTCGACGAATATGAACCAATGGGTGGTGGTGGCACTGAGTTTATGGCTAATTGGGAATACATGAAAGAAAATGATATTCAGCCTAAGAAGTTTATCATGTTTACAGACGGCTATCCATACGGATCATGGGGTGACGAAAACTACTGCGATACAGTATTCATTATTCACGGTAATGACAAAATTGTTCCTCCCTGGGGCGAACATGCCTACTACGAATTTAAAGAATGACGTTAAAAGCTGGTAAACCTAACCCGTTAAATTATTTTGGATTACGTAGGGTTGAGTTTGCCTGCCCTCATTTTAACTATACTACATTAGATAAGTTTGCACCCAATCTTACTAAAGAAGTAGATAGCTGGATACGCCAAAATCTTAACGGGCGATATTACATAGGACAAGATCTAACACTAGATCACACTAACACAATTGTCTATATTACACGTATAGGATTTGAAGTCGAGAAGGAACTTAGTTTTTTCAAGATTGCGCATACCTGAATTTTATATAGATAAATTATATTGTGCTTTTTCAATAAGGAGATATTATGACTGATAAAGTAGAACAACCGCAAGTAGAAGAACAACCTCAAACTGAGGGCAAAGATCCTGGTACTGATTTGAATATTCAAGATCTAAGTGCAATGAAAGCTATTATTGACGTGGCCAGTACACGAGGTGCTTTTAAACCAGCTGAAATGCAGATGGTTGGTCAAACCTATAATAAACTAACAGCTTTTCTAGACCAAGTAGCTAAACAGGCAGAAGCCCAAAAAGTTGCTCAGGCTGGAACAGCACAAGGATAAAAACATGTCAGAAATCAAACACGTAGGTAGAATTAGGTCCAACAGTAAAAAGTGTATTGTAGTATTTCGTACACTTCCTGGTGATGCATATAATTGCTTAATCGCCCCAACAGAAAACTTGCCTGATGCATATCACGATGCTTTAATCAACTTAGTTGAAAGCACCGGTGGGCAAAATGCTAATGAGTTTGGCGAAGTTATGGCCCGTAGCAATTTTCCAGATGGAAGTATTATGCTTGCCTCAATGCATACAAAAGGTATGTTAGTTAAAGTATCAACTGATCAAGTTGATATGATTCCTAATAATACAGTACGTATTCCATTAAGCGAATTGAATCAGATTATTGCAGAACAGCAAGGTGTTGCAGTTGACTCTTTGTCGATCAAATCAACTATTGCAGAACCGCAAAAGCCAAAAAATACTGGAACAGTTGAAGTACAAGAAGTTGGCAGTGTAAATGAAATGCCATCTGACCCTACAGATATGACTCCAGAAGCTCAGGCAAAACGATTCCGCAGTGAAGCAGATAAGTTGGCTAAACAAGCCGCTGAAATGCGCCGCAAAGCAGAAGAGTTAGTACCGACTAAGAAAGCAAAGTGACACGGCCTGGGAAAAACCTTCCCAGCGATGTCGTAGCACACTGGCCTGAAATATTTTCTGAAGTACAATTAAATGTACTACCAATAAAATATTTACATGCAGTATTGATTAATTTCAAAGATGGCAAAACTTGGGAAGTAAAAATATCAGTAGAAGCCCGAAAGGAAGGATGGAGTGTCTTTGAAAAACAGCTTCAAGAACTGGTAAAGAACTACGAAGAAAATATAGAGAATGTCGATTTTAAACTAGATACACCTAGGGTTAAAAAAGATATTGAAAAAGGCACACAACAATTTTTTAAGAAAAAGAAGTTATAAATGAATGTTCGACTACTTAGTTACAGCCAGCCAACAGAAGAATTTGCAGACATGGGTCTACAAGACGCACAGGAACTTATTGCGTATTGCGCCCGTGTCAGCAATCCCTCCAATCAGCTCAACACAGACACATCCGAAAAACTCATCCGATATTTGGTCAAACACCAACACTGGAGCCCACTCGAAATGGTCTCCGCCTGTATTGAAATCACTACAACCAGAGACATTGCCCGACAAATCCTTAGACACAGAAGTTTTAGTTTCCAAGAGTTCAGTCAGCGATATGCTGACCCTACTAAAGACTTGTCGTTTGTACGTAGAGATGCACGAAAGCAAGATACAAAGAACAGACAAAACTCAATTGAATTAGACATTCAAAATGATGATGCTGATCGGTTCCTTGCTTATCAGTGGGAACAGATGCAAAATAAAGTTATTGAAACAGCCCAAAATGCTTATACATGGGCTATTGAAAAAGGCATTGCTAAAGAACAAGCCCGAGCTGTACTACCAGAAGGACTTACCGAAAGTCGTTTATATATGAATGGTACACTACGTAGCTGGATTCACTTTATTGAATTGCGTAGTGCTAATGGCACACAGAAAGAGCACCAAGAAGTTGCCATTGCTTGCGCTAAAGTGATAGCTGAGATTTTTCCGCTAGCCACAGAACTTCTAGCCAAGTAAAGTCATTTATCTTAGATAATGCCTCCTTGTTGGAGGCATTTTTTTGGCCGTAAGCTCTACCGGCGAGTGCGCCCAAATGGGCATAAAACCCATAAGGCACGGCATCGTTAAGCACACACCACGTATCTAGTCGTTGCTGTGTTTCACTATCATTCTGACGCTCAATACTGCTACTGGCCAGTTTGGTACATTCTCTAAAGGCACTACGCCATGTGCTGAACGGATCCGTGTTAAATGCTGTAATGTTGGCTATTTCAGGCATGGACTTAAACAATGTGCTAATGCTAGTTGTCATATCTATACGACTAGTATCCATATTCATTGTTAGTTTTCGTGGCAACAATTTAACTCCGCCGTTGCCGTATACCAGTCCGTTAACTGGGTTTTGACTGCGCCAAACGTGTACATAATCCAATTCATTGTTAGGCACTTGATAGCTAAAATCAAACGATTCTAATACTTCCGCATCTCCGTCAACCACCCAAAACATTTTTGTCATAGCTTTTTTGGCCGCCACAATATGTGCGTTATGTATGCCCGCAACGCCGGTTATTCTCTTCAAAATAGGTGCTGAAAACCTAGATGACAGTCTATTGTAGTTTTCTTCTGCGTTAAGCTCGTTATAGCTGATAAAGACAATATCGTACATTATTGACGGTTTTTTATAATTCTAGGAGTATTGACATATACTCGTTTAAAAAATTCACTAGCGGTAGCATCCATACTACCTACTTCCAGTTTACATTCATGTTTAAGTGTATCACCTAGACCCATGATTTCATAGGGTAACATTTTATCAGTAATTTTACTATATTTGGTTTCCCATTCATTTGTAAGCCAATCAAAATCACGTACATTGGCATAATCCCAATCAGTACAATTAGTCAAGTATGCACCTTCCCTAGCACCATATATACTCCATTCTCCATTTTTTACGTCTTCGCCAATGTTGCACCAAATTAATAAACGTTGATAATTTTGCCACCAGATGCTTCGCAAATCTTTTACTTTTGCGCCTTGGTCTAAGCTCATCTTTACACCTTCGCGAAATCCTGCTCGCCATGCTTGGAATGGACTTGCATTGGTAAAACTTTCGCTGTAGTTTTCGTTAAATTGATAGTACTTGTCATCAAAACAAAACTCAACTAGACCTTTAGTATCGTCTGGATCACTGTTTTCATGTGTACGCATATTGTTAACAAATTTACGTGTCCACATTTTTAGGCCGCCGTTACCGTACTCTAGTCCGTTAACATGGACTCGCCCGCACCAACTAAACACATGATCCGGAGTTAAGCCCAACGCTTCTATATCAACTTCAACTTCAAGAAATTTTGGATCAACAATATTATCAGCATCTACTGTAATAAAGTATTCGGTTTCACTTAGGGCCGCGCAGGCTTTGTGTGCCGCATCACTGCCTTTTACACCATGCACACGTTTTGCCCAGGGTGCTTTTGTTAGCAAATCTGCATAGTTTTTTTCAGCGTTTGGTTCATCGTAGCTGAGAAAGATGATATCTTGATCTATTATTTTAATCATAATTAATTCTCATTCCGTAACTTTCAAAAAATGGTAATGTAAACATTGATATGTTTTCAATATCTTTTTCTTTTTCGTTTATAAAAGGTATCAATATATATCCGTTACCTATTAAATTACGCAGTTGTACTTCTAGTTGTCGTATTAATAAATTTATGTTACTATCATTTGTTATATAAAAATGTAGTCTTGCATTTAGGCTCTTTGCTCGAGGATGCTGTAAAAATATTTCATTCATTATAAATTTCCAGCCTTCCTTAGACCACTCAACTGTAAGTATATTTTCCTTGTCGCTTAATCTTATACTTTCAATTATGTTGGTTTTAAAAATTAAGTCTCCTTGATTTTTATTTACAAATTTTACCGATCCATCATTATCAAATGCCACTTTAAAATTAATAAAGTTTTCAGTATTGTTAAAAAACTTTTCAATTTCTTCAAACTCCACTTCCACAAAATTTTCATAATCTAGCTTTTCGTTAGACAGCGCCAAGATATTTCCTGTATCTTTTTCAAAATACACAAAATAAGCAAACACATATTTTACATCTAATAGTGCTTGAAGTTGTTCAGCTGTTAAGAATTCTTCTTCATCCATTTGATAGCTTCTTTAATTTTTTAATTATATCAATGTCTATAAAATCATCTTCTACATAATGAAATAAATGATGCTGACGTATATTGCCTACCGTTAAATCTCCGGCTTTTGTATAAGAATATGGAATCGTGTTACGCCAGTTTGCTGGTACTGGATGCCAACCTTGCACTCCTGCTTTCATATGTACAAACTTTAGCGGACTACATGTATCTACTGAACTGTGATACCCGCATAATTCTACAGCGATAGCCGCGGACAGATCCATACTTAGCCAGTTTTGATAATACTCACTGGCCAGCTTGCCATAACACCATGCCCAGTTATTAACAACAAACTCTAGTGTTTTATAAAAATATTCTGCACGTTCTGATTTTTTAAAATAGTGTAATGCAAAATAAGGACTTGGTAAATCATTCTCTATAAAAGTTTTTCTGTATATACTATTTTCAATAACATCACCCTTATAATTAAGTGCAGTAGTACAAAATAATAATTCGTGATCTTGACAATACCACCACCAATCGTTAATATCTTGCAGAAATATCATATCAGTATCTAATACAATTGTTTCATCGTAAGGAGTTACGTGATATATTTTCCATCGATGTTCTGCTACATATCTTGAGGATTGTTGATCTTCCCAAGGTATTGGAATTATTTGATCAAATACATCCTGATATTCTTCTGGGACATTATCATTGGTAATAATGCTAATAGCAGTTTCCGATTGTGTCGCAAGAATACTTAGGGCCAAAGCGTAGGCCTGTTTGACGTAATCAGTATCGTCTGTATTTTTTGCTAGTACTACAAATCCTTTAGACACCGTAACCTCCGTCTATAAGTCGTGTTAAACTTTGTTTATTCATAACATGTACATCTGTTGCGTTGGTACTTACTAGTGTGTATTCGCCAGGGTAGTGTGCTTTTTCCACAAGAAATTGCATTTTATTATCACTGGTTTTTACTAGAATGTCTCTATCTAAAACATAGGTCATTAGTCCAGGAAGCTCTTGTGCAAAGTCTCCTTCTGTACTGCCGTTCATAATATGTATGGCAATGCTAAATGCAAAATCGTTACGGAATGTTGGACTGTCTATTTTATAGATAATTCTAAAATATTCCCAGTCGAGTTTTATGTATTCTATAAGATCAAACAAACTACGTGTACTTGCTGTCTTTTCAAATATAAAAACAGTTCCCCAATAAAAAGGAACACTGTATTGATTAATACGTTTAAAACTACTATCATCTCGCCAACCGGCTAAGTCAAAACTTTTACGAAATATCTGAAATGTATAATCGTTCTTTAATGCTTTTTCCAGTGTGTTACTATTGATGATATAGTCGCTATCAATTACTAGTGTACGATCATATGGAGTGATATCATATGCTTGATTGCGAGTTAAGTTTTTCCACTCAGCTAATTTGTAGGCTAATGATCCGTCATAAAACTTTTTTTGCTGAGTTGTATTTCCTTGAATAGGAATTATTTTATCAAATACTTCAGTATGTTCAGGATAAAAATCTAGCCATGCCTGACTGTCCGTAGCAAGACTTACTGGAATGTTTAAATGTTCTTTAACATGTTTGGCCGCAAACAATGCTAATTTGACATAGTCTACCCCAACTGTATTTTGAGCAAAAATTAAGCAACCAATTGTCATAGTTCAACAAGATCTTTTACATTGCGTTTTTTCTTAATTTCAGCAAATTTAGTTTGATATTCGTTTACTGCTTCAAAATAAACAGATAATAAATTATCGTGGAAATCTTGAACATCTACAATAATTACAGGTTGATTGTTTGCGTCAACAAAGACAACATTTTCTGTTTGCCCTATGTCAACTAAATTTTTAGCAAAATTAATTAAGTTATAATCAACCTTAAAGGTTGCACCGTTAATATAGTAAACTAATTTTTGATTATATTCTTCGAGAATGACTCGTCTTTGATTCGAAAGGGTTGCCATGTAATTGGCTACTTCAAATGCTTTTTCTATTCGTTCGTCCATAATGACTCCACTGAGTGTATAGTGTACACTCTAATAGTTATCATGTCAAGAGAGTTAGATTGAAATTTTAAGGCCAGCCAATCCAGATTAATCCAGATCCGCCGTATCCGCCGCTTTGGCTAGCCTGAACAGCTACAAGTTGAGAACCAGAAACGCTCGCGCCTCCACCGCCTCCGCCTGAGCCGGTATTAGCAGTTGCATTTGAACCAGCCGCTGGGCCTGAACCGCCATTACCTGCTCCAAATGTTCCAAATCCACCAACGCTTGCAGATCCGCCGCCGCCGCCTGCGGCGGCATAATATGTAGCATTGCCTGTTAAACTAGGATAAAATTGATAAGCGATTCCGTTATTTCCTGCCGCACCTTGGCTGTTTACACCAGCACCACCGGCGCCGCCTTGTCCGCCACCAGCACCACCTGAGTTTTGAAAATAAACACCAGAATTTGCATATCCGGCGCCGCCGCCGTTACCAGAACCAGAACTTCCACCAGCGCCGCCGGAATGTGTTCCATTGTGGCCGGTACTCGAACCGTTGCCGCCGGCATTGCCGCCGCCAGAATTATTTCCATTAAAACTCGAAATACCACCACCACCAGTATTGGCGCCACCGCCGCCTACTGATATAGAATAAATGCCGCCAGGTATAACATTGGTAGTTAGTACTCGATATTGTCCTGCGCCACCACCACCACCAGCTTGGTTTCCACCACCACCACCACCACCAATAATTATTACGTTGACTGTTCTAACACCTTCCGGTGCAGTCCATTGGTTATTACCGACAGTAGTAAACAATGCAGTATTGGTTGGAGTTTTGGAAGTGTCGTTAATATAAATTGTTGTACTTGCTAAACCGTTATAAAGATTTACATTAAAACTAGTATTACCATCAGTATATAAATTGTTAGCCACTGTAAAAGCAATTTGAGCAGTATTATTATTAACTGTAAAATAGCTGTCTGTAGAACCTGCACTGAATCTTGAATTTGTAATGCCATTAACTGTGTAACTAATATTACCTGAACAATTATAAGTAACAAATGTACCGTTTGGAACATTACGAGTATTAAGTGTAACAACTACACTACTACCTTCGTTAACAACATAATTGCTAGCCACTAAACCATATACAGTTCCGCTGGCATTTTGGAAATCGCCAGTAATCGATGTAGTTGGAGAAGCTATACTAACATAACTACCGCTGGGTCTCCAAATTACTACAGTTTGAGTTATCTGGCCGTCAATCAATTCATCGTTTATACCGCCTGGTGTACCTGCACTTGTTCCCGGGAAATTTACTGAGCCGCCACTGAGATCATTATACTGAATTGTAAAAATTATAGTACCAGTAGATATCTTTGCAAGAATTCTAAATTCGTTACCTGCATAGACGCCAGAAGGTGCGGCTTTAATAAAAATAGTTTGATCAGTATTTGTTAAATTAAAATAACCAATACCAGATGAAGGAGTACCGGTACTTCCAGCATCAAGATATGTATTATTACGATCCATCGAGATAGTACCCATCTGGCTAAACATGGTTACCCATGTGTTGTCTTTTAATGTGCTAAAACTATTGAAAGTTCCTGTCATTCCTACATTAAATTTTACTATGCCTCCAGCATTAAAAAATGCCCTAATATTTGGATTATCACCAAAGTTCATAGTGATAGTGCTGATAAGATTTCCATTCCAATCGTCAAGTCGCTGTGCTGTGTTTGCAGTGTCAATTGTGAATTGACCAGTGCCAAGAGTGTCTCGATACGTGTCTATTAATACTGCATAATTGTAATATTCCAAACGTACTGCTTCAGTAATTAAATTAGCATTGGTTGGTATTGAAATATTGTTAGATTCAGAACCTGAACCAGTTTGGTGGCCGCGAGCTTTAACAGCATCTGCTCTTAAATTTAACCAGTGGCTAAGTGTTACTTTATTGCCAACCGAAACTTGACTACTAGAGACTGATTGATTATACCCGTAGCGAGGAGTTCCGTCGGTTGGGGCACCCAGTACTTTTGCTACTGCGGCTTGTATTGTGTTATAATCTCCAAGTGTATTTGCAGATATAACATTACCTAATCCTGGACCTAATGTTGCCACTTTTACCTCTTTCTTTTATATAGTCTTTATAGACAACTTATAAAAATAAATTATGCTATTGATGTTACGTTGACTGGCGGAGTAATTACAGATACATTTGCGCCACTTGCACGGGTCGCTGAAATATCAATAGTTAATATACCATCAACGTTTTCATCAATTCCATAAGGAGGAGCCGCACTAGCATCGTCTTGAAATCTAACAATGACTGTTAGAATTGTCCCGGTTGCGTCAATACGGGCAAATACATTCAATACATTAGCCGAGTATGCGCCGCTCGGTGCTTGTTTACTAAACACCAATCTGTCAGATGTAGTTAACCCAAAATAACCAATTGGATAATGGGTACTAGGAGTTGGCGAATAATCTACAGGAGTTTGTATGCAATCATTTGCTCTAAGCTGAATTTTGTTAACTTGACTAAACATAACTTGCCAAGTTTGATCTTTTAAAACTGATCCTGATCCAAAAGAACCTGTTAGTGACGGAGAGAATTCAAAAGCACTACCGCTATTAAAGAATGCTCTGGCTGAATCTCGTGATGGAAATGTAATAGTAGCTGTAGCTTGAATATTGCCATTCCATGCTGTTGTTCGTGTAACAGTTGTGATAGGCTCTGTACTTAGTTGATTAGCGGCTACTACTTTAACTCCACTTAATAATACAAGTGTAAATGTTCCGCCCGATACAGATGTACCTGCCGCATTACTTAATGTAAGACTTGTTCCTGGCAAAACTGCTGTAATTGTAGTACTTGCTGAAATTCCCGAACCCTGGATAGTAGCACCCAGCATCAGTATCGAAGCATTTGCACTGCTCATTGTAGTAGTGGCATTTGTTGTTCCTGTAATACTAACATTTGGATTGTACGCATTGAGATATGCATTTTGCGCATAGTTCAAATACTGAGATCTTACACCATCTGTTAACACACTACTTATTTTTACAGGTTTTAATGTACTGTATATTCCTGGATCATTGTTATATTTTAAGGTGATTGTACTTGCAGTACTGGCAGTTGACTCGTAAACACCATTATAATTAGCATTTGTGCATCCTTGAATCTTGTAAGGAGCACCAACAGAAGGTATAATATTACCAGGCGTTGCAGTAAATCCAAAGGTTACTAAGAATGGCCCTGATCCCGATATACTAATAAAACTATTAACATTACGAGGATCTAAATTTCCTGGAATAGTTAAAAACGTTCCTTCAGTAGCAGATCCAGTTTGGTGCGCACCAATTTTTAATAAATCAGTTCTTAAATTAATCCAATCTTGTAACCTAAAAGGATCCCCTACTCTTACTTGCGTACTAGAAACTGTTTGGCCAAAGCCGTATTGTCCAGATCCAACACCCAATACATTTTGAGCTAACGTCTGAATAGCATTAAAGTCTGAAGCTAATATTTTTTGACCTACACCAGGCATAATAATTCCTTTATAGTACTAAAACTTCAATAGTTTTTTCGCCAGGCTCATCACTTGTACCTAAAGCAATTGCAAACACATCAGCATTATTACTATATGCGGCTTGTGCGGCTCCATTTGTTCCAGCAACTAAACGCTGTCCTTTTTTAACTTGACCAATTACTTTGCAAGGAACACGACCTTTTAACGCAACGTAAGTACCGCCTTCTAATCCGCTGTTCATCATGTAAGCTGGATTTGCAGAAATAACACCAATTGCTCTATCGCCAACTGTACAAGCTGTAACTTCTTTCTCGCCGCCAATTGTCATTACTGTACCAACCAAATAATCAGCATCTGCTAGATATTTTTCTGCCAAGTCAGCATAGTCTGCTGAACTTGCAATACCTTGAAATATATTAGCATATAAATCAGCACTTGCATCGCGTACTGCAACTGTGCTAGCGGCCGCACCAGTGTTTCCCGAACGATATAAACCACTAACTGTTTCTAAAACTTGATTTGATTGACTTGCAATGCCGCTGAACGAAGCCGCATAAATTGTATTATAAATTTTACTTGGAGAACCAATACTTGAAATATTAGTTTCGCCTGGGATTAAATCTGTACCAACTAGTGACAATGGATTTTTTGTAGCTCCAGCAACAGTTGTTAAGAAAGTAATCGTATTGCTTAATACGTTTGCAATAGTTGGCGTACTTCCAGTAATTTTAACTTCCAAATCTCTAAGCAATCCGACTGTGTAACCTGCATTACTAAAATGTATAGGGTCTGCAAAACTTGTTGTGCTGGCTTTTAAATACTCACTTGCCGCAAAACCGCCTAGTTTGTCCGAGTCACTTGCAGTTCCCCAGAATCTTTGATCAGTAGTACTAGTTTTGCCAAGTATACTACCAATAGTACTATTAACTAGTGTAATACCTTTACCAATTTTTGTAAAACCTGTAATTGGATTTAAACTAGTACTAAGAGTAAACTCATCAGCACTAATAATATACATTACTTGTCCGTTAGTTACTGCTTGGATAACCGAGTGATTTGCCCCAACATCATCTAAAACGCTGATACTTTGCATCTGAGTAGTGCCGGCGCCTGCAACACTTTGCGGGCCAACTAGCGTAAATGTTGTTCCATTCCAAACATAAATTTGTTTGTTTGCAGTATCATACCAAAATTCGCCAGGTGTTAACCCTACCGGTGCTGTGGCACTAGCTTCCGAACCACTTGCAATACGGAATTTGCTACCATCGTAGAACTTTAACTTGCTGTTGGCACTATCAAACCAAATCTGTCCCGAAAGTGGGTTATTTGGACTGTTTGCTCCGCTAAAATTTTCTAATAAAAATACAAGATTTTCATTTTGTAATTCGCCGTAGCCAGCATAATTCTTACCAATCATTTTAATTGATAGTGTGCTATCTATTGTTCCGTCGGCAACTACAGTTATCTGTGTTCCGTTGTATCGATTAATGGTGTATGACATCAGTTATTCCTCGTTCCTAATATTTATCGTTATAAGCTAGTGTTACCAAGTGCTAAGAGCCGCTCTTTTCCATGTGTTTAGTCCAACACAAACATAAACATAGCTTGGACCCCAAGCTATTTGCCCTGGAACTCCGTCTGCACCAGCAGACGCCGGAACTAAAGAAGTATTAATAACTAAAGAAGTTCCAGATAAAGTTAAATTTCCTCTAATATTTGCATTACCGTTAACATCTAAAGTTGCTGTCGGTGATGTTGTAAATAAACCAATCTGTTGAGCGGCGCTTTTTATAAAAAGTGCAGTGGTTTGCGCACCATTAGGATTAATTGTAATTGCAAAATTTTGTCCAGTACCTTGAGCATTTAAACCATAAAGTGTGTTGTCTACTGTAATTGTGCTGTTTTGTGCAAGGCCTAGCGTTAAAGGTTTAGCATTTGCTATAATTATCTGACTAGTTGTTGTTTGTTTGTAATCAGGCGCTGTTGGCCCGGTAATACCAGTATTTAAAAAGTTTTCAACAGTTTTATTCGTACCATCTGCCGCAATTAAAATTGTTGCTGACTTAGATTGCACATTAAATGTAAGTCCTGGGATATTACTACCATTAAAACCTACTCCAATCATTCCAGAAAAGCCAGGTACTGGAACATTTGGTGTAAATTCATCTAGGCTAAAAATTCCAATTAAAGTCTTTTTCAGATATAAAAACAAAACTGTATGATCTACACTGTAAATATCTGTAATGGATCCTGTTTGGAATCCTGATAATCCTTGGCTTTGTGTATATAACGGGCCTGCTAGTATATTTGCAACACCATCATTAAAATATAATTGTTGATTTTTACTATCAATCCACATATCTCCAGTTGCAAGTTGCGCTGGTATAGTATTTGAAACAATCGCTCCGCCAGATACCCTAAACAAATTACCGTCATAAACTTTTAATCGGCCTGTTGTCGTATCGTACCATAATTGTCCAATAATAGGATTATTTGGAGCACTAGTATTTGCAAAATTTTCTAATAAAAATACAAGATTTTCGTTAAAGTATGTTCCGTAACTCGGAGAATTTTTTCCAATCAATGTTAAATCAGTTGTTGTTTGATCAACTTGGCCGTCAACTACTTGAGTTAATGTTTCGCCGTTGCTTTTTAATATGGTATAACTCATTATACTGTTACTCCGGTGAATATGATATAATTAACTGCCAAGTAAGGATTCATAATATTAAGCAGTTCGCCGTGAGTGTCAGATATAACTCCGCCACTGTTTGACAAATATTGTGCCTGGGAGGCCGCCTGACCTCCTGGTCCTGATAGTGCATCGCTATCGTCAGGATTACCTGCAACGTTTCGTACTCCATAATACTGACTACCTGCCGCGCCTTTTAATGAATGACTATGTTGCGGGAGATTAGGAGTAGTTATTGAAACTTTTTCAACGCCTGCTACTCCGCCAATTGCTTGGGCAAAAGCATTTGTCACTCGACCCGCTGGACTAGTAACTGTGTAGATAGAAACATTGGTTGGGGTATTAACTTTTATATCATTAAACATGTTATCGCGGCCAAGGGCAAATCTTCCTCGAAGATCTGGCAATGCAAATGTACTAAAACCTTGCAACGAATTAGATGGTTTATAACTAAATTCTATTACTTCAAATAAACCACTATACACAGCCTGACTTACTTCTGCTCCATCGCAAAGCAAATATCCTTTTGGTATTTTAGAAGTAATGCCAGCAAATGGAAATATTGATCCGACTGGAACTGTTGCAAATCCAGCAGTTAACGCTTCGACTGATACTCTTTTTAAACCTGCTGATCCATCACGTTGTATTAACAACTGGTCAGTTACTAAAGTAGATGTTACTTGCTCTTGATTAGTGATTGCGCCGGTTGTTAAAGTGGTATTAAATATAATCGTTTGATTTTGTCCGTCAAAATCTGTAAGATCGCCGCTTGAATTAACAATGTCGCCTTGCATTGTAAATTTAGTTGGGCTAGCCAGTTTAGTTGCAGATCCGCTAACGCTTCCTTGAAATCCGCCAGCAAAAGTACCGTTAAAATTGCCGTAAAAGTTAGTTGCATAAATGCTTGAAAATTTTGCTCCGCCTGTCGTAGGGTCGGAACCGATATTGTAAACGCCATCTTGTAAAGGATGAATATCGCCGCTTACAGTTAATTCACCACCAACACTTAAAGTTTTTAATGATGTAGTACCATTAATAACAATTCCGCCTGCAAGTGTTAAACTACTTGCATTAGTACTAATCAAAGTAAGCTGATCTGCGGAAATTGCGCCGTTAACATCTAAAGCAGTCGTTGGATTAGTTTTATTAATACCTACAAACGAACTTGGGTCTAAATGTAAAATAGTACTTGCAGTTCCGTTAACATTTAATTTGAAATCAATGCTGTTGCCGCTCTTAGCATAAATTGTTGCCGCATTTGTTGCCGACTCTGTAAATATTGTTAACGCACCAGTATCCGAACCAACTGTTAAGCCGCCAGCATTACGTACATTCAAACTATAATTTGTTGTACTTGCTTGGTCACTGCGTAAAAAACTTGATGTAGTAATTGCTTTGCCAAGTGAATCTGTTAGACTATCAGCTTGGGTAGCAATACCATGTAATCGATATAAATCTCCTGCCGATACTGAATAAAGATTTATACCTTTGTTAATTTGTGTAAATCCAGCTTGTGTAGATTTTGGCGTAAATGCATTGTTACTAATGATCATTACGCGATTATTTTCTACATATATGCTTTGCACAGTATGAGAAATGTTTAAAGTATCAACTATCTGTTCTAATTTAGGACCTGTTTGTGATCCTTGACTAAATGTTGGACCCACTAACAACCAATTACTACCTGTGAATAAACTTAATTGTTGGTTAACAGTATCAACCCACAGGTCGCCTTGAATACTAGTAGCCACTGTTGGTGCGCTAGCAGATTTTTTTACACCACCTGCACTTGTCCATCCTGTTGGGGTGCCATCAATGTTTACTTTAAGTTGGCTTACTCCTGTACTATTATCAAACCATAATTGGCCTTGGACTGGATTTGCTGGATTTGCTGGCCCAGAAAAATTTTCTAATAAATGCAAAAAGTTTTTTGCAAGTAGAGGACCGTATCCTGAATAATTTTTACCAACAAACGTCATAGATGTTTGCGTATTGATTGTCAAATCTTCAACAGTAATTGGAGGTTTTAACGGGTTATTTGTTTCAGTAAATGTAACTTGATATGATGCCATTTATTAAACTCCTGTCAAACCGGTTAGGCTTTGAATACGAACCGTATAATCTATCTGTATTAAACGATTTAAACTTTTTTGCACAGGATTAAAAATTACGTGTGTTAGTAATAATCCGTTTCCGTTTGGATTATAACTTACTAGTCCTAACTCGTCGAATACAAAACTATCATTAGTATTGTTAGCATTATCAAATGCTTGTTGGGTGCTAGGCTCGCCGTAATCAAGTAGACAAGTTACAAATAAATCTGTATAATTTGTTCCTGTTACATGGCGTGTTTCAAGATAATTTCTTGTTGGATCTGTATTATTACTGCTTTGGCCGTCAACTACCTTGGCAAAAGTCTGATTATATAAACTAGCATTACTTCCTGAACTATTTGGAGTCAAGTAAGTGATAATACCGGTTGGATCAACAGCAGTACCTCCATTGCCAAATGCCATTTGGTATACAGTTCCGCCTTTTGAACTATTAGCCATAGTTTGCGCCAACGCAATACTCATATTTTCATAGTGAATAGCGTTACGTTTGTTAATGAAGATTTCGCCCGATTCTGGGTTGAAAATCTTAATATGGCCTTCTATATGAATTCCGGTTAAATCTTTACCTTGCATAGTAATCTCTCTTTATTCAATATTTATCTTATACCATAATGTGCTAGTTTATTAAGCCGCAACTGCTTTAATCACTGCAAAATTAAGCACAGGGGCTTCTGCACTGCCTACTGCGGCTGGAGTATATACGCTAATTTGGAACGAATTTGTAGTTACGTTAGTAACTCCGACAAAGTATACGCCTACACCGCTTTGCTGACTTACTACAACTGTGTCTGTTGCAACTACTATATTATTGGTAACTGTAAATGATGTAGTTTGGCCAGCTGTTGTTGTTGTACTAAACAATGTAATTGACCCTGAAGCTTTGCTTATTGTAACACCAGTTGATCTATTTGTGCCTTGAGTTACAGTGCCGCCGACGCCAGTAGCATACCCAAGTACTCCGCCATTTGTTCGGAGATTACCCGAGGCTGTCAAATTACCAGATACAGTAAGTGTTGGACTATTTAATGTTAGTGTGCCGCCATTTGATGATCCAATTGCAATATTAGTTGTGGAACTGGCCGCGCCACCTGTACCAATGTTAAGTG
>Ga0209191_1000397_pt1 | contig 34194 bp, 56 predicted proteins | sample S_130626_EF_Meta_FD_187320 | JGI IMG/M metagenome (GOLD analysis project Ga0209191, IMG submission 187320) | Freshwater microbial communities from Lake Simoncouche, Canada to study carbon cycling - S_130626_EF_MetaG (SPAdes) (version 2) | ecosystem: Environmental > Aquatic > Freshwater > Lake ...
GAACAGATTGATCCAACGCCTGTTGCAAAAGTTAAGCAAACTAAAGTAAAATCAATTCAAGAGGTTAAAGCTGATATACCGTCAGTCGATACACAAGAATTACAACGGTCTATAAGCTACCTTGAAAGACAACGGAATAACATCCTTGAAGCGGTAGCGGTCAGACACCAGCAGGCTCTTATGCAAGAGCAATTGAGGGTAATGGAAGCCAAACGCCTAGAGGAACTAGACGATGAGGTTGCATTATTACTACTCTTAAATTAAATCCGCACGCAGAATACAAAAAAGCATACGAACACTTGCACGCTGGCAGGTTAGACGCTGGTTTTAGATTGTTTGAGTACCGTTGGCATCCTGATGTCATGGCAAATCACCTTGAAGGTTACGCTAAACCCCTAAAAATGCCTGTTTGGAGAGGTGAAAGCCTGATTGGAAAGTCGATAACCATTGTTGCAGAGCAAGGTTTTGGCGATATTATTCAATACGCACGGTTCTTACCTTTTTTAAAGGTAATGGGTGCTAAAAAAGTGGTTTTATTGCAAAGCGGCTCACTTCATTTGCTGTTTGGTCAGATGGATTGCATCGATAACTTTTCAAATATGCCCGAAGAAGGAGTGGCCACAGAATCAGACTACTGGCTTGGCATCATTTCCCTGCCTTATTACATCAGTCTAGCCCCAGCCTACGCAAAAGCCCTGTTTCCAATATCTTTAAAGAAAATAGTGGGTTCTGAAGGCTATTTAGACGCCATTCCCAGCAATATTCCCAAGAAAATAGGCGTTAATTGGGCTACTTCTAAAGGTATTTTGCACTATGTACGCACCCTGAACCCTGAACTTATGTATGAAGCCGTGGGTGATGACGCTTATTCCCTGAATGTCGATGAAGACAAGTTTTGGACGCCCCTGCCTGACGATGGTTGGAAGCAAGATTGGAGCAAGACTGCAAGCCACCTGAAGGCTCTAAAAGGCTTGGTAACGGTAGATACGGGGATAGCCCACCTAGCAGGTGCTTTGGGCGTCAGAACCATCGTAATCATGCCTAGAAAGGAATTTAAGTGCTGGCGTTGGAAGCACGGCACTTGGTACAACTCGGTAGTTACGGTTGAAGAAGATGAAATGGACAAAATACCCGAAATCATAAGGAGAATGTAATGGCTTTAGTCAAAGTCACAGTTAAATGCCCACACTGCAAGGTTGATCATGAAGAATATGATGCAACGCAATATGATGACAAGGAAAAGTACCTTGCTTATTGGAATATTCCGTTTAATACGCCTGAAGCTGAAGAAGCGTGGCAAGCCAAGTTAAATATGACCCCAAAAGAAGCCCCAATGGTGATGCCTGATATTGAGGGCCACATCAGCATGGCAGACGGTCAATGGGTGTCCAGTCGCTCAAAGCATCGTGAGAACTTAAAGCGTAATAACTGCATTGAACTGGGTAACGATGTGCCAACCCAGCAAAAAAGCCACGAATTTAGCAAAAAACAGCATCAAGAACGCAAGCAACAAATTGCGGAAATTGCATACTCCAAACTTAACTATAGATAGGAAAAACCATGTCAGATGACCGCAGAGAGATGTTAGAAGCCGCATTAGACCAAGCCGAAGAAGGCACACTGGAAGCACCTGTTGAAAAGGAGATAGAAGTAAATGACGATCCAATCCAAACCGAAAACGCCAGCGAAGAAGGTAGCCAAGAAAGCACAGATCGTGACGAAAAAGGTCGCTTCAAAGGTAGTCAGGAAGAAGCCAGTAGCCAAGACGATACCCCTGAAGAATCTGAACTGGTTGCAGAAGCTAGTGATGCTGATGAAGAACCCGAAATAAAACGCCCAACCACTTGGAAAAAGGAATATAGGGATGTTTGGGACAAAATGGCAGGCGGCAAGCCTTTGGATAAAGAAGAGTTTGCTAAGTTTGCTGAATATGCCAACCAGCGTGAAGCTGAATACAAAAAAGGCGTTTCTGCCTATAAAGGCGAAGCTGACAACGCAAGACAATTAACCGAAGCTATTGGTCAATTTGCCCCTGAACTACAGGCACAAGGAATCCACCCCGTAGCTTGGATTAATAATCTTGGCCGTGCCCACATGGTTTTATCCAAAGCACCTTACGATCAGAAGGTTCAGATGTTCCATAGACTTGCACAAGATTATGGAATACAATTAAATTCAGATAGCTTACAAATGCCTGAACAGGCGTATGTAGATCCGTATCAACAACAGTTAATGCAACAGCTTCAAGCAACACAACAGCAGGTGCAACAACTGTCAGCGATTCGGGAGCAAGAGGAAAATGCTCGATTGAGTAATGAAATCAGTCGGGTTAGTAGTGACAAGGAGCGGTTTCCGCACTTTGAGATGGTAAGGGAAGATATGGCTCAACTACTTGAGCGAGGTTTAGCCCCAAACCTAGAAACGGCTTATGCCAAAGCAGTGCGTATGAATGATGAAGCGTTTAAGTTGGAACAGGAAAAACTCCTGAAGTCCGCAGGAACACAAGCATCTAAGGCACAGCAAGTAGCAAAAGCCAAAGCAACTGCTGTTAGTCCACGATCCGTTACTCCTAGCGGTCAAGTGTCTAAGACAGATGCAAAGGATAGACGATCCTTGCTGATGGCTAATTTAGCCGATGCAGAGGGTGGTCGGGTTTAACTTAATTTAATAAAGGAAATATCATGGCTTTTGCTAACTCAGCAATCACCGATATTATCGCTACCACCATTCAAAGTCGTAGCGGAGTATTGGCAGATAACTTGACACAAAACAACGCAATTCTTCAGCGTCTTAACTCTAAAGGTAACGTTCGTCCTTTTTCAGGCGGAAATGTAATCTTAGAGGAGATAATGTATAATGACCCAAATACTAATAATGCTAACTCGTATAGTGGCTATGAAGTATTAAACATTACCCCTGACAGCCCCATCAGTGCGGCACAGTTCAGCATCACTCAATACGCAGACTCAGTAACAATGTCTGGTCTTGAAATGTTACAAAACAGTTCTAAAGAAGCAATCATCGACTTGTTAGATGGTCGTATGCAAGTTTCTGAAGCACGTTTGTTGAACCGTATCTCTACTGACCTTTATGGTGACGGTACAGGTAATGGCGGTAAAAACATCACAGGTTTGGCGGCCGCAATCAGTGTTTCTCCATCCAGTGGCACGTACGGTGGAATCAATAGAGCAAACTGGGATTTTTGGCGTAACCAAGCAACAACTGGTGCTGACTCAGCCGCTTTGATTCAAGCCGCAATGACAACAGCCGCTATTAAGTCCGTTCGTGGAACTGATAAAACTGACCTCATCATCGCTGGTAACACTTTGTATCAACGTTATGTTGCATCCCTCCAAGCTATTCAGCGTATTGCTGGTGTAGACGAAGGTGCGGCAGGCTTTGCATCATTGAAGTTCTACGGTGGCGGTATGTCTGCTGATGTGGTATTGGGTGGTGGTATTGGTGCTCAAGAGAACGCATTGTATATGTATCTTTTGAATACTAATTACATCTTCTTCCGCCCACACAAAGAGCGTAATTTCGTTCCTATTGGTGGCGAGCGTCAATCCATAAATCAGGATGCGATCGTAAAATTATATGGTTGGGCCGGAAATTTAACTACTTCTAACAGCCAACTACAAGGCGTGTTGACAGGTACTTAATCGTACTTATTAACTCTACTTAACTAATAGAAAAGGAAATATCATGGCATATTCAACCCTACCCATCGCAGGTGTAGATCTTGTGGATACACAAACCGCTACTGAATTAGCGGCTCAAGGCACTCCTGCTAGCACTGGCCCATTGGGTCTGCAAACTTTTGGTAACGATGGTCTGCGTTATGTATGGGCAGTAGCTGGTGCGGCTATTACAGCTTCAACAGCAACTTGCTCAGTAAACGCTTCAACCTTTGTTGCAACTGGTTCTGCTGGCACTTACTTGTCACCAACAGTCGCAATGGCTTCAGGCGATTATGGTTGGTTTAGCAAGGCTAGTGTTTAATAGCTTTATGTAGTAAAAACGGGGGGTTACCTTAACGGGTAGCCCCTTTTTACCTTTAACAACCTAATACCTTAGGAGAATTAAAAATGGCTTTACCATCAGACGAAAACAATGCAGATTCACGCTTACAAGTACGCTTTTATAAAAAACCCGTACATCAAGAGCAAGAATCAATAGATGCTGGCAGACCAATCTACAAAGAGTTTGATTTTGTACATATTTGCGTTGCTGGCGATACCCTAACCGAAATTGACACTTACGCCTTACAAAGTCATAAACAGCGTTTCCCAATCCAATGGGCAAACTATATGAATCGGGTAGGTGCAAACGATCAGGAAGTGGTTGGAACACCTGTAGCAGAATGGCCTTTAGTATCAAAAAGCCAAGCTGAAGAATTACGGGCAATGAAGTTCTTTACCGTGGAATCTATTGCAAGTGCGTCAGATCAACAGTTACAGCGTATGGGTATGGCGGCAGGAATGTCCCCTTATTCGTTCCGTGACAAAGCAAAGGCATTTTTAAATCTAGCAACAACTTCAGCAGAAACAGATAAGCGTGAGCATGAAATTAACGCTTTGAAAGAAGAACTTGCCAAAAAGGATCTAGAAACTGCTAAAATGAAAGCAGAAACAGATGCAAAGCTGGCTCAAATGCAGGATCAAATGGCCGCTATACTTGCCGCTGTTGGTGAAAAGAAACCCCGTAAAAAAGCGGTAGCCACAGAGGAAGCCTAATATGTCATCAACAATGCTTGAATTAGTCCAGCAAGTCACCGCTGAACTTAACTTAGCCGTACCCACTTTCGTTCAAGGTAACACCAGCCAAGATGTTCAACAGATTCTTGCGTTGATGAATCGTGCTGGGTATGACTTGATTAAGGAACATGACTGGCAAGCATTGGAACTGGAATATCGTTTCTACACAAACGCAATAACCACAACCTGCGATACAACGAATGGTACTTATCTATTAAATAACATTCCAAGTACCGTAGGTTTGGACAGCAATTATTCGATTGTTGGTACAAGCGTTCCACAAGATACTTACGTTGATGAAGTTATTAATTCAACTAGCTTAACTACCACCCAGTTATCCTCAGCAACATCCATTGGTGGTTCAGTCACGTTTAGTAGGACTATTTATCCCCTGCCGCCTGACTATGAAACCATTACAGACAATACTCACTGGGACAAAACTAAACATTGGCAAATGCTTGGCCCTGTTGACGCACAGCAATGGCAGTGGCTTAAATCAGGATATATCTCCACAGGCCCACGGGTGCGTTGGAGAATCTTGGGTAATAAGTTTGAAATATGGCCACCTTACAACACCCAAGAATATCTAGGGTTTGAGTACCGTTCAAAGGGCTGGGTAAGAAGTGCTACCGATGCCGTAAAGAACAGCTTTACCGCAGACACCGACACAGCCGTGCTGGATGACACAGTCATTGTATTGCTGACAAAACTTAAATATTTCCAAATTAAGTCTTTTGACACTACCGCACTGCAACAAGATTATGCCCGTTACTTAAGCGTTGCTAAAGCTAACGATAAAGGTTCTGCAACCCTGTCATTTGCACCTGCACCAAGTGCTGTGCTTATTGGCTGGGCAAACATTCCTGATACTGGTTACGGTAGTTAATTATGGCGGTCGCTAAGAAGTTCACCGCCACAACCGCTTCATTAGCTTCCCCTATTGGTGGTTGGAACGCAAGAGATTCATTGGCTGAAATGCAACCGTTAGATGCGGTGCAATTAGTTAATTTTTTTCCAACGCCAACCGATGTGACCTTAAGAAAAGGTTACTCAAAGGCTTCAACTGGTATCACTGGTAATGTAGAAACCCTAATGAACTACGCTGGGTATGATGGCGTAAACACCCTTTTTGCTGTTGCCAACGGTGTTATTTATAACGCATCGACTTCTACCGCAACTTCTGTATTTACTGGTTTAACTAACAGTAGATTCCAACATTGCATGATTAGTACCGATGGTGGCAATTTCATTATTGCGGTAAACGGTGTTGATCCTGCCATCATTTATGACGGTGTACGCTGGTATAAGATGGCTACCACAACTACCGCCCAAACTATTAGCACTATCACAAGGGGTGGTTCGGGTAACTTAACAGCTACCGTAACTACTGCCGCACCGCATGGCCTAGCAACTAGCAACCGTGTATCCATCTCGGGTGCAACCGAAGCTAATTACAACGGCACTTATGCTATTACCGTAACTGGTGCATCAACCTTTACTTACACGATGGCTACCGCACCAGCGGCCAATGCTACCGTAGTCGGAACTTATACCGTATTGGGCATTACAGGCGTTAATAGTAATGTTTTCGTCAATGTCAATATGTGCCAAAACAGGTTGTTTTTTGTACAAAAAGACAGCATGACCTTTTGGTATTTGAATGTTGAATCCATCGGTGGTGCGGCATTAGACTTTCCATTGGGATCAATTGCCCGTTCAGGTGGATTCTTGCAAGCAATGGGTACTTGGACTTTAGATGCTGGTTATGGCGTAGATGACCTATCCGCTTTTGTTACCAGTATGGGCGAAGTCATTGTTTACAAGGGTACAAACCCATCAGATGCAAATAATTGGTCTGAAGTCGGTGTGTGGCAAATGGGTCAAACCTTTGCTAGACGTTGCTTTTTCAAGTTTGGCGGTGATTTACTCTTGCTAACCCAAGACGGCTTAGTACCAATGTCTGCCGCCCTGCAATCTTCACGCTTAGATCCAAGAATTAACCTAACCGACAAGATTTTCTACGCTGTAAGTCAGGCGGCAACTAATTTTTATGCTGAATTTGGCTGGCAAATCAATTATTTTGCTAGTGAAAATATGCTGATTCTTAATATTCCTACTGGAAGCGGTAAGGAACAGTATGTAATGCACACGATTACAAAGTCTTGGGCTAGATTTACGGGAATAAACGCATTTTGCTGGGAAGCATCAGCAAACAACAAGATTTACTTTGGTGCTAATGGCTTTGTTGGCAATTTTTACGATCAAACCTCGGATGCTGGCAATAATATTGTTGCAACTGCACAACAAGCCTATAGTTATTTTGACAGCCGTGGGCAGTTAAAACGCTTTACCCTAGTACGCCCCATCCTACAGACAGATAACGGCTTACCGACCGTTCTGTGCGGTATTAGCACCGATTTTGACACCGTTCCGCTTACCAATCAGATAGCCTTTAACCCGTCTATTGTAAATACAGGTATTTGGGACTTAAGTACTTGGGATAACGCCAACTGGGGCGGTGGTTTAACTACCACAAAGGTTTGGCAAGGCGTTACAGGAACAGGCTACGCTGGATCAATTAACTTAAACGTGGCATCGCAAGGAATTGAGTTTCATTGGGCATCAAGTGATTATGTGATGGAAAAGGGTGGGGTTTTATAATTGCGTAGAGTTACTACTGAAAACCAACGTTATATGGGCGATTGGCTGGTCAGATTAATGAACCACCCTTTACCTGAGGAAACAGTATGTATTGGACAGGAAATAGATGGAACTTTGGCGGCAGTAGTAGGTTTTTGCGGTTTTATGCCAAATTCTTGTCAAATGCACATTGCGGCAGTTGACGAAGTAAATTGGATCAATAAAGATTTATTGTGGGCGGCTTTTGATTACCCCTTTAATGTTTTAAATGTAAAGGTTATACTAGGACAAATCTGTGCAAGTAACACAGATGCACTAAGGTTAAACCGACACTTAGGCTTTAAAGTTGTAGCTGAAATACCTGATGCCCACATGGATGGTGATTTGGTAATTATGGCTATGAGGAAAGAGGATTGTCGGTGGTTAGACATCCAATGTCCTTTGAGAAAGTTAAAAGGGGAATAACATGGGTGGTGGTGGATTTTTAGGATTAGGGCCTGCGGCATCAGCACCAGCCGCACCTGATTACACAGCGGCCGCAAGAGAAACTGCGGCAGGAAACTTGGATGCGGCAAGAGCCGCTACTGCCGCCAATCGTGTAAATCAAGTTACTCCTTATGGAAACCTTGACTACACCATTAGTGGTCAAGACCCTTACGGAAACCCTACTTGGACAGCTAAAACATCATTAAGCGATATTGGTCAACAGCTATTAAACAATCAAAATCAGACTTCCTTAGGTCTTGGTAGCACAATTAACTCTGCCTTAGGTCGTGTACAAAGCACGATGGGTCAAGAATTTAACCCTAATCTTCCGCAAGTTGGCATCAATGCTGGTGAGCAATATCAAGATGCTTATATGCGTAGACTTGCTCCGCAAATTGAACAAGGGCGTGAAGCCTTAGATGTAAAGCTGGCAAATGCTGGTATTCCTGTTGGTTCAGAAGCCTACAAACGGGCACAAATGACCCAAAGCCAAAGAGAAAACGATTTATTGTTAGGTGCTACAACACAAGGCTTTGGCACAGGATTGTCTGCAAATCAGCAGGCTTATAACCAAGCCATGACTAACTACAATATGCCACTTAACACTTTAAGTGCATTGCGTAGCGGTTCACAGGTTCAAAACCCAACATTTGTAAACTCTGCCCAGCAAGCAACGACAGGCGGTGCTGACATTTTAGGTGCGGCACAAATGGGTTACAACGCTCAAATGGGTGACTTCAATTCTAAAGTGGCTCAACAAGCTAACTTTAATCAGGGATTGATGGGTCTTGGGGCGGCTGGTATTGCGGCATCTGACATTCGCATGAAAGAAAATATTAAGCAAATCAATTATTTACAGAACGGTTTGCCAGTTTACGAATACGAATACAAAGCTGAATTTAAAGATCATCCTTTGGCTGGTCACGGTAAGTTTGTTGGTGTAATGGCTCAAGAAGTTCAAGCCGTAATGCCTGATGCTGTTATTAACCTAGAAAACGGTTACTTAGCCGTAGATTACGGAAAACTCAATGCCTAATCCATACTTTACTTCTGTAGACCCATACCAAATGCCTGATCAGCAAGGCTTGATGCCTGTTTTTCAAAACATTGGTCAGCAACAAGCCAATCAACAGGCGGCACTTGCCCAGCAGAACCAACAGGTTATGCAAGCTGGACAAATTGGCAAGCAGGGTGGAAATGACCCTATGGCTTTGGCGATGATGTTGCGTAAAAAAGATCCTAAAGATCCAACAAAACCTGCACCTGTTTACGATAAAAGCCAAATGATGCCTGACACACCACAGTATGCAGACCCAGCGTATATGCAAGCAGGATACTAATTATGGCCGCTGATATTGGAACACTAACGCCCGAACAAATGTTGCAACAGCAACAAATCTTACGCCAGCAAAAGATGGCTGAGATGTTGATGCAACAACCATTACCTCAGGGTCAAATGATTGGCAATCGCTATGTTGCTCCGTCATTTACTCAAAATCTCGCAACTTTAGCTAACGTTGCGGTTGGTAAATACAATTTAAATAAAGCAGATCAAGCACAAGTTGATTTAGCTAAACAATTACGAGCAGACGAAACTTCTGCAATGGCAGACTTTTTGCAACAAAAACAGGGCAGACCTGCTGTTCCTGAACAAGTTACCGAAATGGCTGGGCCATACGGTCAAGGTGTTGGTCAAGCTGGTGCAAATGTACCTATGCCAACAGCTACTATTGCTGGAACACCTGAAATTAAACCAAATCCACAAGCCGCATATGCAAACCTTTTAGCCAATCCGAAGGCTTCTTCAAGATTGCAAAGCATGGCATTTAACAAGATGATTGCTGATCCCGAAGCATTCACTTTATCCGCAGATCAAACACGCTTTGTAACTATGCCTGACGGAACTACCAAGCAAGTAGCCGTAGGAACTAAAAAGCCTATTCAAATAGATACTGGTACTGCAATTGAGTTTCGTGATCCTGATGACATGAGTAAAGTGTTGCAACGAATTCCTAAGTCACAAATGCCATCTGCTGGTCAAGTGGTTGAAACTGCAAATGGCCCAATGCTTGTCAATACCCGCACTGCTGATGCTCAACCAATAATGGCTGGTGGGCAACCAATTGCTCCTAAATTAACTGCTGAACAGTCAAAAGACATTACTGGCATTAACCAACAAAGAGCAACTATTGATGGTGCAATTGCTGATGTTACAAAAAATAAATCAGCGTTTAGCTTTGGGCGTGGATTAGCACAAAACGTGCCTTATGGTGAATCTGTTGCAGGTAGATTTGAAAAGCCTGAAAACACCCAAGCCCGTGCATATGTATTTAACAACGTTTCTGCTGTGATTAAAGAACGAGCAGGTACAGCACAAAGCGGACAAGAATTACAAAGACTTAACTCTTTCTTGCCAGCAACAACTGACAATGCTGATCAAATTATTGCTAAATTAAACGGGTTTAAACAATACCTAAATGACTTTGAAAAAGGCACAAGGGTATCGCCATCTAGCAAACCTGATGCACCAAAAGCAAACTCATTTTCTAGTGAAACTGATGTTCAAAAAGCAATTTCAAGTGGCACTTTGAAAAAAGGTGACAAAGTAACCGTTAATGGAGTGACTGGAACTATTCAATAATATGAAATTTGTACCTGACACCGAACAAGCCCCACGCTTTGTCCCTGACGAAGTAATTGCACCTGCGTCCACAAATTACGGTGGCCCTGTTATTCAAGAGAACCCAGTTTGGGAATCTACTGGTGGTGGTGCGGCTATGGGCAGACCACGCATGGTTAACCGTACAAATGTGCAAGCCCAACCAAGACCTTTAGAATCTGCTTTGGCTGGAATGACTAAATCAGCAATTGATCCAATTGTTGCAACTGCACAATTAGCAACTGGCGGCAATCTAGGAACAAGCCAACTGGCACAAAACCTCGACAAACAAGCTGATGTTTACTATGAAGCCAACCCTGTATCTTACGGTGCTGGTCGTGTAGCTGGTGCAATAGCCCCTGCCACAGCCGTTACAAAGGGTGCTGGCATGATCCCTAGCTTTGCCCGTGCCAACCCAATGGTGCAAGGAGCCGCTTTGGGGGCTACTTCAGGCGTAATGACGCCCACAAACACAGGCGAAACTGGTGCAGACCTATATGGCAACGTGGCTCAAAACGTGGCGTTAGGAACGGCTTTGGGCGGTGCTATTCCTGCCGCTGGGCAACTATCGTCAATGTTGCGTGGCAAACAACCTAGCCCACAAATGGTTGATTCGATTACCAAAGCAAGAGAACTTGGCTATGTAATCCCGCCAACCCAAGCAAACCCTAGTATGTTAAATCGCTTTATGGAGGGCGTTGCTGGAAAGATCAGCACGGCTCAAAATGCCAGTGCTAAAAACCAAGAAATAACCAACAAATTAGCGGCTAAATCACTTGGTTTGGCTGAAGATACTGTTATCACTCCACAAGTTCTTACTAATTTGCGTACCACAGCAGGTCAGGCTTACGATCAATTAGGAAACATTGGCGTAATAATGCCAAACAAAAGCTATTACGATCAATTGGACAATATTAAAAAACCATTTGTTGCAACACAACAAAGTTTTCCAAATCAAACACCTAGCCCAGTAATAAACCTTGTAAATTCGTTAAAGACTGAGTTTTTTGATTCAAGTTCAGCAGTAGAAAAAATTAAGCAACTAAGAACACAAGCAGATGATGCTTTTCGCACTGGAAATACTGAGGTCGGTAGAGCCGCAAAACAAGCGGCAACTGCATTAGAAAACACTATAGAAGATCATTTAACAGCAACTAAACAGACAGATTTGCTTAGTAAATTTAGAGATGCTCGTCAGTTAATTGCTAAAACCTATTCTATTGAAAAGGCGGCAAACACAACCACTGGAACTATTGATGCCAAAAAGTTGGCTTCTCAGTTACAGCGTGGCAAACCTTTATCAGGTGAATTAAAAAGCATCGCCCAGTTTAGCCAAGCGTTTCCAAAAGCAAGCCAAGCAACAGAAGCTATGGGTAGCCTGCCACAATTAAGCCCATTAGACTATGCCGCTGGCTTGATCGGTGGAGTAAGCACAGGCGGTGCTGGTGCTGGTGCTATCTTGGCAAGACCAGCTTTAAGGGCGGCCGCATTATCTTCACCTGTACAAAATCGTTTAATTCCAAGCACAGCCGCACCATTTTTAACGCCTGAACAGCGTAATTTGTCTAGGCTATTAACATTGCAGGGCGTACAAGGAGCAACAAATGAGTAGAAACGGATCGGGAGTCTATTCACTTCCAGCAGGCAACCCAGTAGTAACTGGCACAAGTATTAGTTCTACTTGGGCTAATACTACCCTTGCGGATATATCTACAGCCCTTACAGGATCAGTAGCCTCAGACGGCCAAACCCCGATGACGGGTAGTTTGGACATGAATAGCCAAAAGATCATTAATTTACTGGCTGGAACAACTACTGGCGATGCTGTTAATTACACCCAATTTATCGCTTCTTTTGTAAACCCTGTATTTGGTGGTACAGGCTTTATGCTTATCCCAAAGGGGACTACAGCAGAACGCCCTGTTAGCCCTGCTAACGGTTATATGCGTTACAACACCACTACTAACCAGTTTGAAGGCTATCAAGGCGGTGCTTGGGGTCAATTAGGCGGTGGTGCTACTGGTGGTGGTGGAGATGAAGTATTTGTTGAAAACGCTAGAGTAGTTACTGTAAATTACACTTTAAGCACCAATAAATCAGCAGAATCAGTAGGCCCAATAACTATAAATAGTGGAATTACTGTAACTATTCCTAGTGACCAACGCTGGGTTGTGCTTTAAAATAGACGAAATTAAAGGAATCTTATTATGAGTTCAGTCGTAATTTCAGGCGATACAAGCGGTGCAATAACGCTATCTGCCCCAGCCGTAGCTGGTACTAATACTGCAACATTACCTGCCGCTACTGGCACAGTAATGGTTAGCGGTAATATGCCAGCGTTTAGGGCTTATTCAAATGCTACACAAACTGGTGTAAGTGCAAATACTCCAACAAAAGTAACTCTTGGGGTTGAAACTTTTGATACAAATAATAATTTTGCTTCTAGCAGATTTACACCTACTGTTGCTGGTTATTATCAAATAAATGCTTCAGTAGAAATTAGTGGTTCAAGTTTTGCTACTTATGCAGAAACCATGATTTATAAAAATGGTTCTAATATTGCTTACACTCAGTTAAATACGGCTGGTTATGCAAGTGTATGGAACACAGTAACAGCCACTTGTGCAGACATTGTTTATATGAATGGAACAACTGATTATATTGAATTGTATGGAATGGCAAGTTTTACTGGATGTTATTTTGCTAGTGGTAGTACAGCTACATATTTAAGCGGTTGTTTAGTAAGGGCGGCATAAAATGACTTTATACGAAAAAATTATTGCAATTTATCCTGAATTAACAGAACAAGACTTTCGTTCTAAAGGCTCTATTCATTTACAAAACGATTCAGACGGCAAAGGCGATTACATAAAGTCTTGGCAACATCCAACTTTAGTTCAGCCTACACAGGAACAGTTAGATGCAGTCTAAAATGACCCAAGAATACGCACACTCCTTGTTTGAATACAAGGATGGTAGCTTGTATTGGAAAGTCCGCAAAGCACCCCATGTAAAGATTGGTGCTAGGGTAGGTTCGCCAGCTATTAACGGCTACGAAACTGTATATGTGGATGGTCGCAACTGGCGTATTCACCGCTTGGTATTCTTGATGCAATACGGCTATTTGCCTAAAAACATTGACCATATCAACGGCAACCGCACAGACAATCATATTGAGAATTTACGAGCCGCAGATGACAACCAAAACGCACACAATCAAGTATTGCGGTCAAATAATGTATCAGGCATTAAAGGTGTATCTTGGAACAATGACAGACAAAAATGGGCGGTCAGAGTGAACTACAATAAAAAGACTTATCAAAGGTATGTGCAAGACCTAGAACTTGCTGAATTAGTAGCCATCGAAATGCGTAGCAAGTTGCATGGTGAATTCGCTAATCATGGAGTAGCATAATGCCATACGGAACAGTAAACGCTGATGTAATAACTACAAGTACGGCTGGTGGTGTGCTTGGAGCAGGCGATGCGTCACTCCTAAAAAATCGCCTGATTAATGGGAGCATGGTTATTGACCAAAGAAATGCTGGTGCTAGTGTTACTGCTACTGCATCAACAACTTATACATTAGATAGATGGTGTTATTCAGCAACGCAAGCAAGTAAATTTACAGTTCAACAAAATGCTGGTTCTGTAACTGCACCAGTAGGATTTAAAAACTATTTAGGTGCAACTTCATCTTCTGCTTATACAGTAGGTGCTTCTGAAGTATTTTTGATTCGTCAATTTATTGAAGGTTACAATGTTTCCGATTTAGGATGGGGAACGGCTAATGCAAAAACTGTAACTTTATCGTTTCAAGTCTATTCTTCATTGACAGGCACTTTTGGTGGTTCAATTCAAAATGCCGCAGAAAATCGCAGTTATCCGTTTAGCTACACAATTTCATCAGCAAACACTTGGACAACTGCAAGCGTAACTATTACTGGAGATACCACAGGAACTTGGCAGACCACAACTAATACTGGTATGGCTATTAACTTTAGTATTGGTAGCGGTTCTTCTGTTAGCGGAACTGCTGGTGCATGGGTAGCTGGTGGCTACACTTCTGTAACAGGAGCAACATCCGTAGTAGGAACAAACGGAGCAACTCTTTACATTACTGGTGTTCAACTAGAAGTAGGAAGTAGTGCTACTGGATTTGAGTATGTAAATTATCAGACTAGCCTAGCTAACTGCCAAAGGTATTGTTTTGCATATAACGGAATGGTTGGTTCAGCTAAAGATAGCGGAAATTTATATCAACCAATGTTTAGAATGCCAGTAACTATGAGAACAACTCCTACTTTGGCATCAGGTTCTACTATGACAGTTAGTGCTGGCTCATCAGGAAATTGGGGAACTTATACTGATACTGGTGCTGTTGCTAGTGCAAACAATTTATATTTATACAACACTAGCAGTAATTGGACAGTTGGTTCTAATGCGGCAATAAATGGTGTATTTACAGCGGAGTTATAATGGTTACATACAAAAAATTACCAAAAATATTTGACGGCATTGAGAATACCTCTATTCTTCGTTCTGATGGTGCTTGTATTCCACCTGATTCTGACAACACAGACTACCAAACCTACCTAAAATGGGTAGCTGAGGGTGGTGTTCCTACCCCTGCGGATGAGTAATGGTTAGCGTTTATTGGGTTCGCCATCAAGACCATACTGACATATTTAGTCAGGGGTATGTTGGCATCTCATCAAAGCCAAAACTACGCTGGAATCATCATTTTAGCCAACCTACCAATAGCCACATGAAAAACGCTATTAACAAATATGGTTGGGATAATTTGGTCAAACAGGTTGTTTTGATTGCTGACAAAGATTATTGTTTAGACATTGAAAAGAAATTAAGACCAGTAGATTTTATTGGTTGGAATCAAACTGCTGGCGGTGGTATGCCACCAAGACCAAAAAAAGGTATGGGTAAAGGCAATAAACTATCTCAAGCAACTAAAGATAAAATATCTGCAATTCGTAAAGGATTCAAACATAGCATGGAAACTAAACAAAAACTAAGCCAAATGGCTAAAGACCAATGGGCGAAGTATCATGCCAATGGTAACAAACACACACCACTTTCTGCGGAGAATGAATAATGTCTATGATTATTGATGGGACTAATGGTCTAACATTTAACAACGCTACTACACAGAATAGCGGTGGCAAAGTGTTGCAAGTAGTTAATGCTACTTATGGAACAACAACTAGCAACTCTACATCAACTTATGCTGATACTAATTTAACTGCAACAATTACTCCGTTATTTTCTAATAGCAAAATTCTTGTTTTAGTCAATCAAAACGGAGTTTCAAAATATAACGGCAATTCAGAAAACCAAGTTGCTATACAGTTATTAAGAGGTTCTACTGTATTGGTTCAATTTGAAAAGGTAGCTGGCTATAACAACATTAATAACTACAATATGGTAGGTAGTTCATCTTGTCATTATTTAGATTCTCCAGCCACAACTTCTGCAACCACTTACAAAACACAATTTAAAAATAGTGGTGGTAATTTTGCAAGTGTTTATGTGCAAGAAGGAAGTTCTGTATCAGATATTACACTTATGGAGATTGCGGCATGAGCCAATTAATAGATGCTATTTATAAACTTTATCCACAAACAGTCCGTACAGTAGGCGATGAAGCGTTTGATGCAGAAGGCAATCAAGTAGCTTATGACCTACAAGCCGTAACTGCACAAGCTGAGGCAGACGCACAAGCAATCATTGATACCAGAACTTCTGCACTAGCTAAATTAGCCGCATTAGGTTTAACCCAAGACGAAGTAAAAGCGTTAGTTGGATAGCATGGCTTTCGAGATTGACCCAGTTAAATATGGGGTACTGTGGAACAAGGTGGAATCTTATGAAGCCAAGTTTGACGAAGTGTCTAAAAAAATCGACAAAATGGAAGCTAGCATTGATGAACTTGTTGCAATGGCTAACCGCAGTCGTGGTGGTTTTTGGGTCGGCATGGGGTTTGTTTCAGCTATTAGTTCCATCGTGGGTTTTATTGCACATTGGTTTTCCAATAAGTAAATGATGTGCCTGATCCATACGGACTATCAGAAGGCGTAAAGGGTCTTAGCAGTAGCCTAGATTCCACCCGTGAAGCATCTAAACAGCTTTCTAAAAGCATTGAAAACATCCAGCATGATGCTACTGAATTAGCCCAAAAACAAGCCAATGACCGCATCAGATTAAGGCGTGAAGCTGAGTTCAAGAAAGAACGAGCACTTCTCAAAGCCTTAAAACAATGGCAACACAATAAAGAAATCAGCGATCAGGAAGCTAAACTCAAAATAGACTTTGTAAAAAAACACGGGGCTAAAGAGTGGGAAGCCATCCTTAAAATCAAATTAGACATTGAGAGCATGGAAAAAAAGGATAATAACCAGTACCAGCATGATTTAAAAGCAATCAGACGGGTGCAATTTTATTGTTTTTGCGTTGCCGCTGTATTTGCTTGGTATTTTACTTGGGGGTATAAGTGGTGAATGATGACTTTGATACCGTAATGTGGGGCTGGGTAGTAGCTACAGGGTGGATAGCGTTTGGCGTTTATGTTTATTACAATTAGTTATCTTTCTTTTTGTTTTAGTTACTGGGGGTCAATATCATGTTTGGCATAGATGACATTATTGGGGCAGGATTAAAAATCATTGACAAGGTTATTCCTGACCCTGCTCAAAAAGCACAAGCCCAGCTTGAATTGCAAAGGTTAGCCCAAGACGGCAAACTAGCTGAACTTCAAGCGGATATGAATGAAGCTAATAACATTTCTGACCGCTGGAAAGCAGATGCCAGTACAGACAGCTTTCTAGCTAAAAACATACGCCCTTTAACCCTTATATTTATTCTTGCCGTTTATACCTTTTTTGCGTTTATGTCTATGTTAGGACACGAAACAAGGGGTGCTTATGTTGAGCTATTAGGTCAATGGGGTATGTTAGTGATGACCGCCTATTTTGGTGGCAGGTCGCTAGAAAAAATCATGGATTCCAAGAATAAGGCAAAAGAATGATAGCTAAAGAAAATGTTGCTGGGTTTGTAACTATCTGCGTAACCTTTACTTTGTGCCTTGTTATTTCAGGCATGGTAGTAGCTATGGTAATGGCGGTGTTTGACCCTACTATTCCTAATGACCCTATATTTGCCATTATTGGCCCAGCGTTTCAGACGGTAGTAGGTGGGTTTATTGGTTTAATTACAGGTATCAAGATCGGACAAAATGACGAAACTAACTGAACACTTTACGCTAGAAGAACTTACACACACCGATCACCGTGAATTTGATAACACCCCTAATGATGCTGAAAAAGCCAACCTAGAGCGTTTAGCTTTGTTTTTAGAGCAGGTCAAGGAAGTTCTTGGCGGCAAGCCAATCATGGTCAATTCAGCGTTCCGTTGCAAGCAGGTAAATGATGCTGTAGGATCAAAGGACACAAGCCAGCATCGGATTGGATGTGCCGCAGACATTCGTGTACCAAGCATGACCCCCGATCAAGTAGTTAAGGCTGTGATTGCATCGGGGATAGGATATGACCAACTTATTCGAGAATTTGACCGCTGGACACATATTTCTGTGCCTAATAATGCTGGCGATCATCCTCGCAGACAGTCTTTGATTATTGATAAAACGGGTACAAGACCCTACGCTTAAAACAATTCCCGTAGGTCTACATATTTCCACAGGTTTTTGGGAACATCGTAAAAGTATTCTTCCCTAGCTACTGCGGTGTTGGGTACTTCAATTATTGGGCAATTCTTGATCTTGTCAGCCCTGATCCAGTAAGCATGGGATAAGTCACGGGTCACCACATACATCGTGGTACGGGGGTGGCTAAACAACTTTTCTTTACGCTGGGCAATGTGGATTGTGTTGTATGGGCAAAAATCCATACCCCAATCCCTGACTTCCACTTCTGCGTATCCTATGTGTTCCCCTTTACGGCTCAACACAAGGTCTACAGCGTACTTATCAGGGTTGGGTAGGGCATCAACAAGCCAAAGGTTTTTAAGCCAGCCAGCGACCGCATTACGGGCAGGTGGGTCGCATTGATCGTGCAATCGCTGGTCAAATGGCTTGTACTTCACTTTTTTGCCTTTTTTAATATTGATTTTGTTGCCTTACCCCATACTTCATTAGCTTTTAGCATAGATTCATGTAATTTTTTGTCTAAAGCATCAGAACCAGCTTTAAACTTTTTTAAAGCATCTATTTCAGCTTGTTGGTTGCGTAGCATATCGGCACAAATATCTACATATTTCCAATCTGCTTTAGTAAAACGAGCTTGTAATTCATCAGCTAATTTATTTGCGTTCATATGGCGTGCCCGTGCATTAAGTAGTTTGTGCCAAAAATCACCAAGCAAATAAACAAAGCCATCAGGCCGCCTAAAATAAACTGGTTAATGCCTTTGATTAGCTTTTGCTTGCGTTCCCATTTTTCTAGCTTTTCGTACTCTGCACGGTCACCCCAACCTTTATCAATCATGCGTTGGCGTTGCTCAAACTTGGCTTGAACTTGGTAATACTTTTCAGCATCTTTTTCGCTTTGTAACATGGCTATCTCCTATTGAAAAATGCGGTAGCGTGGGTTGCAGGTCACCTCGACTGGTACATCGCTTGTGACCCCGTTAATTTTGCGTTTGGCTGTAATCACTACTGGGCGTGTGCCAGCTTCCTCACACTCCGTGATTCCAAGGATAACTTGGGAGCGGCTCATGTGAAACGCTTGTTTGTCGGTTTCAAGGTTGACATGAGGTGGTTCAAAAGAACTGCAACCTACTAATGCTAATGGGGCTAATAAAAGTAAATGTTTCATAAAAATCCTTATGCCCCCGTAGGGGCGTTAATTATCGGGCTGTCACTTTAAGAGTAATTACTGCGGTTGTTTTGGTGTGCTTTTCAATTAAGTCTGTTGGCACATTTGCTTCTGCAAAAACCGCCTTGTTATCCACCGTTTTGCGTTGGGAAAGGGTCACACAAGACTTGTACAAGTTGCCCTCAATGTGGCCCTCACCTGCGTTTTTAAGTTTGTTTTTGATAACTTCTGCCTGTGCTTCTAAGTCGGCAATTTGAGCCAAGAGCATACCGAGTTGGTCAATTTCTGTGATTTGAATGTCTAAAACTTGCATTTGCTTTTCCTTTTTTCTATCTCACTCCCCAATGGAGTAATGACAGATTACTTAAGATGGCTTAACAATGCAAGGTTTATTTAATAGGACAAACCCTAGTGGACTAAAAGCAACAGGGCAGTATTTGGCAGTTACTAGCAATGGGCGAGAAAGCCGCAAAATTACCCAATTACTGCATCCTACAGTGGCGGCTTAACGCCCTAATAAGGTGGGCGGCAGTCCCGTGAAGGAGCATAGATTGTGTCTACCCCACCGCCCATGCCCCATTATATTCCGTTCTTGATCTGATATACCCGTAGCAAATGCTCAAAGCACTCCCAGCCCTTTTGAAGCCGATCCTGCTCTATTTCTATGAGTTTGACCTGATTGGTCGTACCGTTGACAAACACAATGGCACATCGTGCGGTTGGCATTCCAAGACCCTCACGGTAGGCCGCCAGTTGCATCTCATGTTCAAAGTAAACGTCCACTTTGGCAAGGTCGGTATCTTTGGTTTTAAAGTCGACAATAAAGCCACTTTTAGCCATTAAATCGCATTTGCCACCGTACCCCAAAGGATGCCCAAAAGAACGCTCTGCAAGCCACGGTTGCTCCCCAAAGGCGTCTTTAAGGGCTACATCAATGTTTTCCAAGTAAGCTGGTTTTTCAGGCATATACATCTGCTCAAAATAGCCCTCAATAACCGCATGAATGGCCGTTCCACGCTCTGCCGCTTCCCTGCCGGTAGATTTTGAATCTTGCATGACACGGGACAACCATTCCTGCTCTGCTTCACCATCTAATCTTGGTAAAGTTAAAGCCGCCAACAAGACTTGTTGTTGCTTCCATGTATCAAGCCCTGCTTTTGATAGCTGTCCGTTAATTGTCGTAACACTTGGCAGAAGTCCGAGTTTCCGTGCGTCACGAAGCGTTGTTGGTCGTTCCCCAGTTTTGCCGATGGTTGTGTAGGCTGGAGTTCCCGTTTTAGTGTACCAATGACCATTTTCTTGTACCTTTTCTTTAACTATCATTTGTTGCTTTCAATGTGGGTGGGGCTACTTACTCGAACATATATCTGTTTTACAGTTCTACGCATCTAGCACAGATTTACTAGCTTACGATTGCTTTCGCCCCATAAATCAAAAAGGAATATCGTTTAGGTTGTCATCTTCAATCTTTGGGGCGTCAGCTTCCCGTGCCTTTTGGCCACGCCACTCCGATGATTCGGTGATCTTTTCCTTGTAATACTTTGGCAAGGAATCGTACTTAGCTTGGTCAAACTCTGCCAACCAAAAATGCAATGGTGGGTTGATTCCCTCAGGTTGGGCGTTACGCAAAGCCGATGGTACGGGGCTAATACCGCTAATGTTGGCGTACTTGCCATCTTCTGAATGCGTGATGTTCACCATGCAGAACTTGCCAAGCAATCCTTTAAGGTCAAAGTTCTTTCTATCTTCCGCAGTCATTTTTTTGTTTGACCATGCTTCCAAATCCTGCCGCAAGCGTGCTTGATCGCCTAAACTAACGGTATAGCGTTTGGACACGATTAAAGGCTTACCATCGTCTGTTTTTAATGGCAGACCGTTGTCATCGTCACCGTGCAATTCCCAAGTAAATACAACCTTGTGCATGATTTTAGATTCGCCAGCCCACTCGGTAGCTTGGTGACCCAAATCAATAATGGAGTAAAGGCGTGCCATGTGAAGCCCAGCAGGGGCAATCTTAAATTCTTTACTGTTGTCTGAAATAATCATTTTTTGCATCCTCTTGCGTTGTTATATAGATTGGTTAATTTATCTTCTGCGTCAGAAATCGCCTGTAAATAGCCTAGCTTGTAGCCTTGATCGTACAATCTTGACAATTCATCTAGGTTTGCTTTTACAAAGCCTTTGTTTATTTTGTAATATTCCACTTCATCAAAGTGTTCAAAAACAATTTCTTTAAGTTCTTTTTTGGATAACTTCATTTGGTCGCTCCAAAAATATTGCCAAAGTCATTAATGACATCACGCAATACAGGGTTGACATGGGAATTTTGTGGAAGGCCGCAAGCGTAGCGTAAATCAGCTATTTCAGCTTGGGTAATAAATATTCCATCTTCAAGGTCTTTAAAGATGCGTTCCAAGTGGGCTTGGAATTGGTTTAAATCATTAGTTTGGGCTTCTATTTCACTCATAAGAGTTCTCCTTAAATTAACACGGTATTTACCGTACACTCATATTAACCCAACTTAACACAAATTGCAATAAATATGTTAAGATACCTGAATGAACGCAACAGCCATCATTCGACTTTTAGGTGGGCCAACAAAGGTCTCCAAAATGCTAGGTATTAGCGTACCTGCCGTTTCTATGTGGCAAAACGGGGACATTCCCCACGATAAGATGATTATCTTGGCGGCAACCCTTGAAAAGGAAAGCCACGGGTTAATTAGCCGTAAGTCGCTATTTCCCGACACTTACGAGTTAATTTGGCCTGAATTAAAAAGTTAGGTTATACTTTCTGCAAGCGGAGTGGATTCTGCGGCAGTTAAGTAATCAGCCTAAAGCCCTTGAAGGGTAGTTTCTGAGCATTTTGGAAAGGCTGGCTGGTCTTTTCTAAAGTGAATCCACCTTAGAGATTACCTTTGAAGGGCTTTTTTTATTTCCGCTTCGTACTCCAAACGACATCAAGCACCTAAATGGGTGGCGTGGAAAGAAACATGGGCTGGTTTACACCTAACAGCAAGCCCCGTAGCCTTGAGTGGGGACTACACAAGACGGACAGGACAACGGTGATAGACAACCTGACCATCGAATGAACACTACCTTAGGGAGCATTAGTTTGGCTCAACTGCTAAATGGATGGGGTGCTTATCACCATTGGGGAACCTGTGGACAAAAAGCAACATATTAGGGTATATCCTAACAAAATACTTTAAAAAAGACTTGATATTGTTAAGCCACCTTAATATACTGGTATCACTCAATAACGAGTGAGATAGAAAAGGAAAGCAACAAATGAAAAAGCAAACTCAAGACTTCCAAGCAATTTACAACCAAGCCCTTGCCGCAGGTCAACAAGCCGAGGCCGCCTACTTAGAAAATGTTGGTGAAGATAATTTTTGCGGGTTTGCATGGGTTGAGATACCAAACGGTAGAAGCCCATTTGTAAACTGGTGCAAAAAGAACGGTGTTGGAAGCAAGCATTGGCAAAAAGGCTGGCAGATTTGGAGATGCACCAATAACATGACTCAATGCATGAATATCCTAGAGGTTGGGGCTAGTGCATTTGCAGGGGTTCTTAAAGAACACGGCATCGATGCTTGGTACAACTCAAGAGCAGATTAATTAACCAGCCCCCACGGGGGCTACTTTTAAAAAGTGAGATAGAAATGGCAACTAAAAAAACCCCAGTTAAAAAAACCAAGCCTTTAACCAAGTTGCAATTAGCTGAACGCAAAATAAACAATATGGAGTGGGCTATTACCAGTGCATACAATAATTTTGATGAACTATTTGCTTTGTTATGCGTTTACCGCAACTATATTGACCACGAGCATTTCAGCAAATACACCGCTAAAAACGCTTTAAATGGCATTTTTACCAACGCAATACATATACAAACTAGCTTGATGGATGAGGCTGGGCTGGAATATTAATGATTGCAACCATCATGACCGTTTTTGCCATTGGCGTATTTATTGTCTTTGGCATGGCTATGGTGGTTGCGGCAATACTTTTATATTGGATAAAAAAATGACTACTTTTACTACTGAAGACAGAAAAATGGGTGCTGACCCTTTGATTATTGCTGATCAACTTGAGTTTGAAATTGACCATGTTTCATTAAACAGTCCTCACGATGCTGTTACTTTGGTGCAAGCCGCATACCTTTTGCGAATGCAACATGACGAAATTAACGCTTTACGCACACAACTGATTGCCGCCTGCAATGAATTAATGGAAATTAAAAGATGAACTTTAATGATTTTTATGCCATTTATCCTCGAAAACAGGGGCGTAGGGCGGCTGAAAAGTCATGGGACAGGCTTACTAGCCAAGAACAAACGGAAGCCTTAGAAGCCCTGCCTAACCACTTGGAATATTGGAAGCTAAAGCAGACGGAAAAGGACTACATTCCGCATCCAGCTACTTGGCTCAATCAAGGCCGCTGGGAAGATGAACTTGACATGGAAGTTAAAAAGATCAAGAAACCTGAAATGCCGTGGTACTCCAGCGAAGAACTTACCAAAGCCAAAGCCCAAGAAGTTGGATGCCCTGCTTATGCTGGTGAGGGCTGGCAACAATGGCGAGCACGGATCAGTCAACGGATCAAGCAGTTAGATGAACAACTTTAAAGACAGAATTAATTATTTGGCCCAAAGTTACATAGCCATAGCCCAACGATACAGAAATTGGGACATGGTCAAGGAATTGATTGAACGCAATAAAGATACAGAAGAAGCGGTAAAAAAACGCATAAAGGAACTACTTAGAAAATGAGTGAATACGATCCACACGAAGCAATCAATTACATTTTTACCAACGCACCTGAATACGCTAAAGCTAAAGGTCAACTGGCCCAGCTTGAAGCGTACAAATCAAGTCTTAAAGCCATAATGATGAAAAAATCAAATGAGCAAAGTCTTGGCGGTCAAGAGCGTGAAGCGTACGCAAGTCAAGAATATCAAGATTTGTGCGGTGCAATAGGAACTGCTACGGAACAAGCAGAAGCACTTAAATGGAAAATTACTGCGGCTACAATGCGGTTTGATGCGTGGCGTACAGAACAAGCAAGTAACCGTAATTTGGAGAAAATGACCCGATGATGACCCTTACAGAAGAATTTTTAATTCTTAAAACATTAATCCGTATGTACGATGAAGCGTTATCTAAGGGTGATCCTGTTATCTTGCTACAACTGAGCGTAGACATTGCTGAAAGTGCGGAAAAGCTAGAACAACTGTCTTGCGACCACGCCAATGGCCACTAAAAGTGAGAAAGAAAAGTATCGTAAAACTGCTGAACTGGGATGCTCATTATGTCGGCATCAAGGCAACGAGGGAACGCCAGCAGAACTACATCACATTAGACGAACTTCTAAACGAAGTAATGCCCCTGTTATCCCCCTTTGTCCGTACCACCATCGAGGATCAAATACCAGTATTCACGGAATGGGCAGGAAAGCTTTTGAACGAGAATATTCCATTACGGAAGAGCAACTCTTGGTACAGACCGAGGCTTTATTAAATGAGTAGAATTGTTTGCTGGTTTAGTTGCGGTGCGGCAAGTGCGGTAGCAACCAAACTAGCATTGGCTGAAAGCAAAGGCAAAGAAGTCATTATTGCTTACACGGAGGTAATTGAAGAACACCCTGATAACAAACGCTTTTTAGCTGAATGCGAAGAGTGGTTTGGTCAAAAAATCCTTATTTTAGGTAACGACTTTTACAACAGATCAATTTATCGGGTTTTTGAAAAAAATTACATAAGAACGCCAAAAGGTGCACCTTGCACAAGATCGCTGAAAAAGCAGATACGAGAGCGTTTTGAAAAGCCAAGCGACCGTCAAGTATTTGGGTACACCGCAGAAGAACAAGCACGCCTTGATCGCTTTATTGACGCCAATAACGATGTAAATATTTGGACACCGCTTATTGATAAGGGTTTAGGTAAGGAAGATTGCTTGGCTATGCTTAAAAATGCCAATATTGAGCTTCCTGCCATGTATAAACTGGGTTATCACAACAATAACTGTATTGGTTGCGTCAAAGGGGGTATGGGTTATTGGAATAAGATAAAAGTAGACTTTCCTGATCATTTTGATCGCATGGCAAAGCTGGAAAGATTTAAAAGCCAAACCATATTTAAAGACCGTTACCTTGACGAACTTAAACCCACAGACGGCAATTACCCCCAAGAACCTAATATAGAATGCAGTATCTTTTGCCAAATAGCTGAACAAGATATAAATGCTGGTTCTTAACTTACCCCTGCCGCCAAGCGTAAACAGTTACCGCACCATATTTCGTGGACGCATGGGCATCAGTAAGGCTGGTCGTGAGTTCAAGGCACAGGTATCAGACTATGTGGTTGAGTATCGTGTTCCAAAGCTAGGTAAAGCTAGGCTTGAAATGAAAGTGGTCATATTTCCAAGAGACCGCAGGAAGCAAGATATTGATAATCGTATAAAAGCATTGTGGGACGCACTCGGTGATGCTGGTGTATTTGACGATGACGAGCAAATTGATGTTTTGATGATTGAGCGTGGTGAAATTAAAAAAGGTGGCGGTGTGCTTGTAATCATTGATATTCTTGATAAAATAGAAGAAAATGCACCCATAACATAAGGATTCGTATGGAAAAGTCAATGGCGTTGTTTCTTGCTACTATGCTTCATTCAGGCACAAATGCCCATTTTTTTCATTGGGCTACTAAATCCTACGCAAAACACAAGGCTTTAGGTGGTTTCTATGAGCGAATTATTGAGCTTACTGACGAACTAGCCGAGGCTTACTTTGGGTGTTACGGTCAAATAACCGATTTTCCTGCTACCTACCACCAGCCAAAAGAACCGCTGGCATACCTACAATCACTTCAACGGTTTGTAAAAGAAGCACGGGCAGACTTGCCAACCGATTCTGAAATTGTGCAATTGATTGACAATATCGCCCAAGAGATCGATACAACCATTTATTTACTTAAATTTAAGAGTTAATCATGCCATTAGACAAATCAGGTACAGAAGCATCGGTTGGTAAGAACATTAAAGCCGAAATGAAAGCTGGCAAAGGCAAAAAACAAGCCGTAGCCATTGCCCTCAATGTTGAGCGTGATAATGCCAAAGGTGACCGCAAAGCCAAGCTAGAAGAAGCTTATGGTCGTTTCTTGGGTGAGCGTAATGAGTGACGGTTTGTACGCCAATATTCACAAAAAAAGGGCTAGGATAGCCGCTGGATCAGGTGAAAAGATGGCTAAAAAAGGCGATAAAGACCGCCCATCTGCTAAAGACTTTAAAGAATCGGCTAAGACTGCCAAACCACGCAGAGAAATGATCTCTGATGCTATGAAGGATATGTAATGGTTAAGATGACCCCAATCACCCCTATGAGCCGTAAGTACAAAAAAGAAGATGCAATGCTACGCCCTCATACTGAAACCACGCTAGAGAAGAACCAGCGTGAACGATTAGAGCGTAGAGCCGCTATTGCCAATAAACTTAAAGACTTGGATAAAGAAGTCAAATAAGTGTAGAATTAAGCATCATTAACTAACTACTTGGTTAAATATGCAAATTAAAGAAGTCGCTGTAGATAAGCTAATCCCTTACGCCAAAAACAGCAGAACGCACAGCCCTGAACAGGTGGGGCAAATAGCCGCCAGCATTAAAGAGTTTGGCTTTAGAAACCCAATATTGGTTGACAACCTCACCTTGATTGCTGGGCACGGTCGCTTGCTTGCCGCCCAAAAGCTGGGGCTGGACAAAGTACCCACCATTGATTGCTCGGATATGACTGAAAGCCAAAAGAAGGCTTACATCATTGCTGACAACAAACTGGCACTAAATGCTGGGTGGGATACGGCAATGCTAACCATTGAGATGAAAGAACTCCAAGAAGAAGGCTTTGATCTTGAATTGCTGGGATTTGACGATAAAGAGCTAAATGCCCTGTTAGAGCCTGAAGTAGTGCAAGGCTTGACAGATGAGGACGCTGTTCCTGAAACGCCAAAGGAAGCAACAACTAAGTTAGGGGACGTTTACATTCTTGGTAAACACCGCTTAATGTGTGGGGACAGCACCAGCATCACGGACATGGAGAAGCTGGTTAACGGCCAACCTGTGGATATGTGCCTAACCGACCCTCCTTACAACGTTGCTTACGAAGGCGGCACAAAAGAAAAGCTGACCATTCAGAACGATTCGATGGAGGACAGCGAGTTTCGTCAATTCTTACGGGATGCCTTTGTTGCGGCAGACACCGTCATGAAAGCAGGAGCAGTCTTTTACATTTGGCACGCAGATTCAGAAGGGTACAACTTCAGGGGTGCTTGCCACGATACTGGCTGGAAGGTACGCCAATGTCTTATTTGGAAGAAGTCTAGCCTTGTAATGGGCAGGCAAGACTACCATTGGATTCACGAGCCATGCCTTTATGGATGGAAAGAGGGTGCAAGTCACCTTTGGTCAGCAGACCGCAAACAAACCACCATTTTGGAGTTCAACAAGCCTACAAGGAACGGTGAACACCCAACCATGAAACCTGTGGAGCTGTTTGAATACCAAATGCTTAACAACACAAAGGGTGGAGACATCGTTCTTGACAGCTTTGGCGGTTCAGGCACAACCCTGATTGCGGCTGAAAAACACGGTAGATATGCCCGAATAATGGAGTTAGACCCCAAATATTGTGATGTGATCGTTAAGCGTTGGGAAGACTTCACTGGCGAAAAAGCCGTTCTTTCGGAGTTATAAAATGGCTCAAGGAAAAGCACACGTTCCAACCCAAGACAGCAAAGACCTTGTTAAAAGGCTTTCAGCACTGGGCGTTACCTACGAGGATATTGCCCTTAAACTCAAAATCAACGATGACACCCTCAAAAAGCACTACAAAGAGGAGCTTGATGACGGCAGGATTGACGCCAATGCCGCAATTGCAGGCACTTTGTTTCAACAAGCCAAGAAAGGCAACACTGCGGCCGCTATCTTTTGGCTAAAAACACGGGCACGCTGGAAAGAAACCCAAGTAAACGAGGTAACTGGTCAAGACGGTGGTGAAATCAGGTTAGCTTGGGCAGATGAGTAGGCTTGTAAAGCTAAAATACCGCCCACGGAGCGTTTTTGAGGACTTCCACACCCGTAAGGAACGCTGGGCAATAATAGTGGCTCATAGGCGTGCAGGAAAGACCTGTGCTTGCATAAACGATTTGGTGGTACGTGCATCGCTTGAGGGCAAGAAAGACGCACGGTACGCCTACATAGCCCCGTACCACAGCCAAGCTAAGACCATTGCTTGGGATTACCTGCTTAGATACTCCGCACCCCTGCTAAAACGCTCAAATCAGTCAGAATTGTGGGTGGAGTTAATCAACGGGGCAAAGATCAGACTGTTTGGTGCTGATAATCCTGACAATCTTAGGGGTTTATACCTAGATGGCGTAATTCTTGACGAATATGCCGACATGAAGCCCTCTGTTTGGGGTGCTGTTTTGAGGCCGTTATTAGCAGACAGAATGGGGTGGGCCGTATTTATTGGGACGCCAAAGGGACACAACGCTTTTTACGATGTTTATACAGAAGCCCAAAAAAGCCCCAATTGGTTTGTGAAAACACTAAGGGCAGACCAAACAAACCTGTTGCCTGAAGCCGAGCTGGAAGATGCACGTCAGTCAATGACCCCCGATCAATATGAGCAAGAATTCTTGTGTTCATTTGAGGCGGCAATACTTGGGGCGTACTTTGGAAACGAGATGCGTCAGCTTACCGACTTGGAACGCATTACCACAGTGGACTACGATTCTATGTTTCCCTGTCACACAGCTTGGGATTTGGGGTACAACGATTCAACAGCAATTTGGTGGTTTCAGGTTGTTTACGGTGAAATCAGGGTGCTGGATTACCATCAGTCTGATGGCAAAGCGATACCGTATTACACAGGATTGCTTTCTCAAAAGGAGGAGGAGTTTGGGTACAAATATGGCATTCATTACTTACCTCACGATGCAAGAGCAAAAACACTGGCAAGTGGCGGCAAGAGCATAATCGAACAAATATCTGCAAAAATTGACATAAAACATCTTAAAATCGTTCCAAACCTGTCATTACAAGACGGAATACAATCTGCTAGGCTTGCATTAACTCGAGCTTGGTTTGATAATAGATGTGAAGAAGGCATCGAATGTTTGCGGCAATATCAAAGGGAATACGATGAAGATAAGAAAGTATTTAGAGACCGCCCAAAGCATGATTGGACATCGCATGGATCAGATGCGTTTCGCTATCTCAGCATTGTTTGGAAGGATGAGGACAGCCCTATCCTTAAAGATTCAAGAATTAAAGGACTTCATGTCGGGCAAACGGATGTAACCCTGAATGAAATGTGGAAAGAAACCCCAAAAATAGTTAACCGCAGGATATAAAGATGGAACACACATACCAAGATTGGTACAACTGCATTGCCCAGTACGAGCGTACTTATAAGGAATGGGAAGGTCGTGCCGACAAGATCGTAAAACGGTATCGTGATGATTCCCGTAGCAGAAACAACCCAAACGCTAAGTTTAATATTCTTTGGTCTAACGTTCAGACCATTACCCCAGCAATCTTTGCCCGTCTACCTAGACCCGATGTTTCACGCAGATTCCGTGACAACGACCCAATTGGGCGAGTGGCATCAACCATGCTTGAACGTGCTTTAGAGTACGAAATTGAGCATTATGGTGACTATGCAAGTGCCATGAAACAGACCGTTCAAGACCGTTTATTGGGCGGCCGTGGAACAGCATGGGTTCGTTACGAGCCACATATTGTTGGTGAATTGGGCGGTGAAGCTGAAGATATGCCTGAAGATGGTTTACAGGTCACAGAAGATATTGATGAAGCTGAAACCGAAGGCGGCATTTACCGTGAGAACCAAGAACGCATTGAATACGAATGTGCCCCAGTGGATTACGTTCATTGGCGTGACTTTGGCTTGACCGTTGCCCGTACATGGGAAGAAGTGACAGCAGTATGGCGTAAGGTTTATATGGGTAGACCTGCCCTTGTTGAACGCTTTGGCGAAGAACTAGGTGGTAAGATTCCCCTTGATACCAAGCCTGAAACATCTAAGACATTTAATGAAAAGATGGGCGAGGGTGCATCAGAAGCCGTTGTTTATGAGATTTGGGACAAAACTACGGGTGAAGTGATTTGGCTAAACAAATCGATGGGTAGGATTCTTGACACCCGTGCCGATCCGCTACAACTTGAGAACTTTTGGCCATGTCCAAAGCCAATGTTCTCTACCCTGACAACAGACAGTTTGATCCCTGTTCCTGATTATGTTCTGTACCAAGACCAAGCAAGACAGCTAGATACCCTAGCTGACCGTATTGATGGATTCATTCAAGCCCTGAAAGTTCGGGGTGTTTACGATGCGGCAGAGCCAAGCCTACAGCGTTTGTTTACAGAGGGCGAGAACAACTCCCTGTTGCCTGTTAAAAACTACGGTGCATTCAGCGAAAAAGGTGGGCTTGTTGGGGCTATTAACCTTGTAGACATAAGACCAATTGCTGAAGGCTTGCAGATGGCTTATCAAGCTATGGATCAGGTCAAGGGTCAAATCTACGAGATCATGGGCATTGCTGACATCCAGCGTGGTCAAACAGACCCTAATGAAACGCTTGGTGCTCAAATCATTAAGTCAAACAACGCTTCAGGGCGTTTAAAGACTATGCAACACGATGTGGTGAACTTTGCCACCGCTTTGTTGCAGATCAAAGCACAGATTATTTGCCAGCACTTTACCGATGACACCATCGTCAAGATCAGCGGTGCAATGCAATTATCCGAGCAAGATCAACAACTTATACCGCAAGCCCTTGCACTTCTAAAGAACGAACCAGCCAAGAACTTCCGCATTGAAGTCACTAGTGATTCCATGATTTATCAGGATGAACAGCAAGAGAAACAAGACCGTGTTGAGTTCTTAACCGCAGTAAGTAGCTTTATGCAAACCGCATTACCAGTAGCTACAAATGCACCTGAACTAACCCCATTGCTGATGGAGATGCTTAAGTTCGGTGTGACAGCGTTTAAAGCTGGCAAAGGTATGGAAGGTTTGATTGACGAAACCGCAGACAAGTTCCGTCAGCAAGCTAAAGCGGCAGAGGGTCAACCTAAACCGCCTAGCCCTGAACAGCAGAAACTGACGATGCAAATGCAGATGGAACAGCAGAAGATGCAAATGCAACAGCAGATCGAGCAAGCTAAAATTCAGGGTCAAATTGAGCTTGAGAAGGCTAAACAAGAGTACCAAGCCCAAGAGAATCAGCTTAAGTTCCAATTGGAAGATCAGCGTAACCGTGAGCAAATGCAAATGGAAATGGATCTTGAGCAGACCAAACTGGACACCACCAATAACAAGGAACTGCTGTTGGCTTACCTGAACAATGCGGCAAAGATTGAAACAACCCGTATATCTTCAGGCTTAGATAATGGTGAAGCCGCCTATGCTGACAACGTTCAAATGGCTAATATTTTGCAAGACCAATTAGGATATTCCGACATGAAAAACCACCCATTGCAACCAGCAATTGAGAATATGTACTCAAGCAACCAACAGTTAGCCCAAATGCTATCGATGTTGCTAGACAAGCTAAATCAACCAAAAACTGTGATTCGTGGCCCTGACGGTAAAATTGCTGGGGTTCAATAATGGCTATAACGGTCAAGCATAGTAAGACTTCATTAATAGCTGATGCTGGGGATGCAACCCTAGTTCAACCATCAGATTGGAATAGTGACCATACCTTAACTGGTCTTGGCACAATGGCAGAGCAAAACGCCAATGCCGTAGCTATTACTGGTGGAACAATGTCAGGCGTTACCGTAACAGGGTACATTCCTACTACGCAAAAAGCGGCCGCACTTGGTGTAGCTACGCTAGATGCTGGTGGAACAGTACCGCTATCACAAATCCCTGCCAGTATTCAAGGTGGGGTTAGCTATCAAGGAACATGGAATGCAAGCACTAACACGCCTACGCTCTCAAATGGCGTTGGTACTAAAGGCTATTACTATGTTGTTAGCGTTGCTGGTAGCACTAATCTTGATGGCATTACTGCGTGGAATGTGGGCGATTGGGCTATTTTTAATGGCACGGTTTGGCAAAAGGTAGACAATACCGATGCGGTAACTAGCGTCAATGGCTATACAGGCACAGTCGTTTTAACTAATACAGATATTAGTGGCTTTGGCACGATGTCAACGCAAAATGCAAATGCTGTAGCGGTTACAGGCGGCACAATTAATGGTACTACCATTGGTGCTACCACCGCAACAACAGGTGCATTTACTACAGCCACAGCTTCTACTAGCGTAACTACACCAATCGTTCAAGCTACCAACTCAGGTGGTTTATCCCTTAAAAACTCTGCTGGAACAACCCAAATTAGTATGGGTGGCGGTGGTGGTGACAATGTGTCAATTAATGTAGCTACAAATATTAATGGTGCAAACGCACAAATTGACATTAGTCCTACTGGTACTGGTCATGTCCATATAAACCCTACAGGCACAGGCTCAGTTGAAATTAAGCCTACCAATGTAGGAACAATGGATAACATTACCATTGGTGCAACAACCCCTAAAGCCATTACAGGCACAACCATAACTGCCACAACATTTAGTGGTTCGGGTGCAAGTCTTACATCAATTCCTAACTCTGCCCTTACCAATTCAGCCATTACTATTAACGGCACAAGCACAAGTCTTGGTGGGTCAATTAGCGTAGGAATAGTCACAAGCGTAACTGGTACAAGTCCAGTAGTTTCAAGCGGTGGCAATACCCCTGCTATTTCTATGCCAGCCGCCACAAGTAGCGTAAATGGCTACCTTACAAGTGCTGATTGGACTACATTTAACGGCAAACAACCTGCTGGAACTTATGTAACATCCGTAGCGGCAACCAGCCCTGTTACCAGTTCAGGCGGTACAACGCCAACCATTGCAATGCCAGCGGCAACCACTTCTGTTAGCGGTTATTTGACTTCTACCGATTGGAACACCTTTAACAGCAAGGGTTCAGGCACAGTTACAAGCGTTACAGGTACAGCACCCGTTGTATCGTCAGGTGGTGCAACTCCAGCTATTAGCATGGCGGCCGCTACAACTAGCGTTAATGGTTACCTAACTAGCACCGATTGGAATACCTTTAACGGTAAAGCCCCAGCCGTAACTTATACAAGCACTTACATACCATACGGTCAAGGCACTACAACCCCAAACCAATCGTCTAGCTTAACCTTTGATGGCACTACACAAACTGCCCCAATCCAAAGAGCAAGCAACGGCATCATAGTTAATAACATGACTGTTTCAGCTAGTTATTCAATTGCTTCAGGTGATAGCGGAATGTCGGTTGGCCCTGTAACTGTGGCTTCAGGTCAATCTGTGACTGTAGCTAGTGGAAGTCGCTGGGTAATTCTCTAATGTTTTCAACGGCTTTCCAAGCTAATGCGTTTCAAAATAACGCATTTCAAGTCTACACATCACCTGCCCCAACCAATAACTTAACGGGTGGTGATGATGCTTCTTGGACAGCCGATGACTTAAAACGATTACGCAAGCTATCTGCCAAGATTGCCGAAAGACAGCGTAAGCTAGAGCAAGCAACCAAAGATGCAAAAAAAGATCGCAAGAAAGCGTTTAAAGAACAGATTGATCCAACGCCTGTTGCAAAAGTTAAGCAAACTAAAGTAAAATCAATTCAAGAGGTTAAAGCTGATATACCGTCAGTCGATACACAAGAATTACAACGGTCTATAAGCTACATTG
>Ga0209191_1000398_pt1 | contig 34160 bp, 59 predicted proteins | sample S_130626_EF_Meta_FD_187320 | JGI IMG/M metagenome (GOLD analysis project Ga0209191, IMG submission 187320) | Freshwater microbial communities from Lake Simoncouche, Canada to study carbon cycling - S_130626_EF_MetaG (SPAdes) (version 2) | ecosystem: Environmental > Aquatic > Freshwater > Lake ...
CCTGGCCTTACAGTCCCTCTTTAGGGGATCCTGAAAACTGCCTAGGGTGGAGAACTACACTCCTTCCAGAAGACAAAAACGTGTGGACAGGGTAACAACTCAGTCTAGGGCTCATGTGGTGTGAGTAGCTAGACACTTTATACGTGCTTTCTGAGTAGCTACAGTGGAACACCGAAATACCGGTCAATGTCGACCATGTACCGGGACCGGCCATGAAGAGTTGGGCTACCGTGGATTCAAGCGCCACAGAGAGCACCTATAAAGTATGCGGGGTTCGTATAGTGGTAATACCTTAGCCTTCCAAGCTAATGCTGAGAGTTCGATTCTCTTACCCCGCTCCATTATAAAGGTTAGTATGTTTATTTTTAAAAAATCAAAAGTTACTGTAGACTGTTTTATTGACAGACAAGTGGTCTTTGATCTGTTTAAAATTGATCATGCTATTAAATTTATTCCAGACGAGTTTAAGGCATTAAAGCCAACTTGGGATATTCCTGTTGAACCTGGCAATCCTAAATCAAAGTTAACAGTGCCTGCGACAACAATTAAACGGTGTCCCGGATTCAGCAACTTGTTTAATACAGGATTTATAATTCCGTCGTGGACGGACTTTGGAATCGAAATGTTTGAGGACGAGAAGTTTAACAGACATGATCCTATGAATAATTTACATATGGATAATCATCCTCGTCCAATGTTATGGAGCAATTTGTACAAAGATTACGGACATGTTAAAATTAACAGTCCGTGGATTATACAAGAAAAGTCAGGAGTTCAGTTTAGCTGGAACCGTTGTGATTGGCATAATACAGAACGTGCTGATAAATTTCAAGTCATGTCCGGTGTTGTAGATTTTAAGGCTCAACACGGCAGTCATATAAATGTGTTTGTTAAGAAAAATAGTGTATTACAAATAAAGGCAGGCGAGCCGTTAGTACACGTTACACCATTAACAGAAAAAGAATTAGTGTTAAAGTGCCATGTACTAAGCCCAATGGAGTATAGAAAGATTTGGGCTACCTATGCCGACAGGGCAATGTACGCAGGACAACATAAAGCATTGCTAAAAGCAAAAGAAGATAGCAAATGCCCTTTTAGAATATTCGGAGTGTAGCGCAGTCTGGTAGCGCACCTGGTTTGGGACCAGGGGGTCCAAGGTTCGAATCCTTGTACTCCGACCATAGTTATCGCGGAGTAGGGGAGTCTAGCCGTCCCCGGTAGTCTCATAAGCTACAGATCGCAGGTGCGAATCCTGCCTCCGCAACCAATTTAGGATGATTACAGCAAACTCTTTACTGCAGCCATTTTTTGCAGGCCGGCCCGCTTGGGGGTGTGTCGTGGGTTCGAGTCCCGGTCTTAGACACAGCATCCTGTTTTTTAATCAACAACTCAGTGCTTAAATACTTTATGAAATGGTATTGTATTGATGAAAACTTAAAATTCGCTCAGGAAATTTTAAGTCATTCTGATCACGGTAAAGTTACATATATGTATATCAGTGGACCTTTCGGTACAGTTAAAGCATACGACATAGGTTATATTGACGATGGATACTATGAGCAGTATCCCGATAGATTATGGGATCTATATAAATCTATTCTGCTGGTGCTAGACGGGCACTATCATTGTTGCTTGTCGGGCAAGGTTTGGAATCTTTGAAATTTTCTCTGTTGCCACCACATGAGCCACGGGCTAACATGAGCCATACTCATAACTAACCACATGATTGGCATTTCTAAAGGCAGGCCGCCGCAAAGGCTGGGCATGTAGATATAACTTAATACCGCACCTAAGAAAAATATTGGTGCTGGCGATAAACTAAAAAAGAGATTGATTTTCCTCATACAGTATTTATTGTAGATTTAATGCCAGCGAGACTTGGAAGTCAGAGAGGTCTTATAAGCCTTTTAGCGCCAGATTAGCGTTCTTGAGAGGGTTCGATCCCCTCCGCTGGTACCATAAATAAATTTATGAACAAACCATTTAAAGTAGCCATTGTAGGAGCAGGTGCCGCAGGTATTTTTACTGCGGCCGCAATTAAAAGAAACATTCCAAATGTAGAAGTTGAGATTGTATTTGATCCTAAACTTAAACATATTGGTGTGGGCGAATCCTTGGGATTCAGTGCCCGAAGTTTTTTTAGAGAAGTACTGGGATTATCAAACGAAAAAGACTGGCTTGATCAAAGTCAGTCAACACGCAAATTTGGCATTAGATTCCTAGGTTGGGATAACACTACTACTCCTAGTTTTTGGGGTCCGGGCGCAAGTCAATCTGTAGGATTTAACGGACCCAATAGTACAGAATCATTAGAAGAGATTTGGCTTGATTTATACAAGCGAGGATTACGTACCGCTGATGACTTTCAGTACGACTTTCCGTTTGCTAGATTCTGTACAAACACAATGTCTTTAGATAGAATAAAGTATACGTACCATATCAATGCTGAATACATCAAAGACATAGTACACTCAAAAGTAGGATTACCATCGGGCGTCAAAGAACGCCCAGTTCCCGTTAGAGAAGTTGTTGTTAATGACAACGGTGTTGATCATCTGATACTAGAAGATGGAACTACTGTTCATGCCGATTTGTTTATTGACAGCACAGGGTTTGGAAAGCTAATTGTAAAAAAGTTACCATTTGAATTTGAACCTGCGGACGAGTCGTTTAATGATACAGCAATCGTTGGTCCGTATCGTTATCAAGACGATAGTGAACGCAATAGAGTGTTTACTGATCACGTGTGTATGGATTGGGGATGGCGCTTTAGTGTTCCCCTAACTGAACGCACAGGCGAAGGCTACATTTCAAACAGTAGAATATTTTCCAATCACGATCAACTTATCTCTGAGTGGGAAAAGAGCGCAGGAAAGAAAGGCGTCATTGGTCGTGTACTAAAATGGGAGCCTGGATACTTAAAAGATGTATTTGTTAAGAACTGTATTGTAATTGGACTAGGTCATGGAATGATTGAACCGTATGACGCAAATGTTTTTACTACATCTCTTAAAGTTATTCGAGAATTAGTTGACCTGTTGAAAGCAGACACTGAGTATAACTTAGACTGGAAGGCAGAATTTAACAAGCGTACTACATCGTATGTCAATGATGTTAAGTTAAGGATTAGTACAGCAATGCACTTATCCCCAAGAAAAGGCGAGTATTGGGATATCATGCGAGAAGTTGGACGTAAAAATAATACACTGGAAAAGTTAACAGAGACTATTTTTTATAGTCCTCCAGAGTTTGGTATTTGGAATAGACCAATTGGACAACACTCATATCTTGAAATGCTACAGTATTACGGCTATGATCTAAAAACTGTAAAGACAAGAGAGCTAGTGTTAAATCCTTTCAAAGAGAAAAAAGCGTTAGAAGTCTTTAAAAGTATCAACAACTATCAACGTCAACTAGATTTGTCGGAGTGCCACAGATTGATGCCTCGCCGTAGTTCAATGGATAGAACGATTCTCTCCTAAAGAATAGATATAGGTTCGATTCCTATTGGGGAGGCCAAATATGTTTATAGAAATTCCAAACTACCTAACGCAAGAAGACACTAAGTTTATTAGCGATACTTTTAAGCAGTACACAACCAATGATCCTAAAGATCTAATGTACAATCGAATGGGCAAGAGTGTAGGGTTTGATGATATCAAAACGTACAACACACCAGATTTACAAGAATTAGACGCCAGGATGTTTCCTATATTTTATGACATTGTTAAAAACATAGTTATACCAAATTTTGAACCTGAGTTTGAAGTAGAGGACTCTGGAATAGAATATCATTGGTATAAGCCCGGAGACATTTGTAAACCACACATAGACGGCGCGGCCCCCATTAGGGATAAAAATAATTCTGTACTTAGATTTGCTTCAGTTATTTTACATCTAACTACTAATACTGACGGTGGAGACATTGTATTCCCCAAACAAGATAAAAGATTTAAAACTGAGGCAGGAAAGCTATTAGTGTTTCCGCCGCACTCTTACTATCCACATTACACAACTCCGTCAAATCAAGACAGAGAAATATTAATGACATGGATGGTATACAGAGGCCTTACTGTAATCAAATGATTGCTCCTGTAGTATAAAGGCATTACACTTCCTTGGTAAGGACGAAACTCTGGATCGTTCCCAGACTGGAGCACCAAAAGTAAATATAACAAATTAAAGTTGTTGACAAGTTGTTGAATTTGCTATATAATAATAGCATAGGTTAAGTTAATTGCCCGGGTGGTGAAATGGTATACACAGGAGACTTAAAATCTCCCGTCGAAAGGCATGCCGGTTCGAGTCCGGCCCCGGGCACCATATGGGCCGTTAGCTCATTAGGTTAGAGCAGTGGACTCATAATCCATTGGTGGAGTGTTCGAATCACTCACGGCCCACCAAATATAATGCGGGATTAGTTTAATGGTCAAACGAAACCTTGCCAAGGTTTAGTCAGGAGTTCGATTCTCCTATCCCGCTCCATTTTACAAAATCATTATAAATATACTTAATTAAAGGGAGGTCAATCATGCTGTCATTCATTACAGATCTAACAGATCCATTGTTAGAATATATAAAAGATGATCCAGTTCGACCGGACATCCCAAAAGACTTTCGAGTAGGTCCTGGCCGTTTTGTCAGTGCGCTAGTCGACGGTGAAATACCATCAGCGATGGTATGCGTTAACCTCCTAGACTTTGTTCCTAGTTCTGTAGAAGAATTGGGTAAAGATGTTGAGGACGCAACTACAGCAGTATTCTACACAATTTGGAGTTATGCCCCAGGCGCAGGCGCAGACTTATTGTTTAGAACTGTAGCACAAATACGCGAACAGTTTCCTAATGTAAGTAACTTTGTTACACTTAGTCCGAAAACTGAAATGGCTAGAAAGTTCCATCTAAAGAACGGCGCTAGTGTATTCCGCGACAATTCCGATACGGTAAATTACCAATATACAGTAAAGTAAAAACGGTTGACAAACTGGTAAACTTCTGTTATAATTGTATTATAAAAGGAGAATAACATGCCATGGATTCAAAATGTATCATTAGCTGATGTACGCAGAGGGTTTCACTTTGACCCGGGCGTTAATGCCATGCTGATTCAAATTGTGGATCCGCCCGGCGACTTTCCAACTCCGTTGTACATGTTCAAGGAAGTTCATCAATTTCAATTTTTGGATGTAGAAGAACGCGATCAAGTAGACGACGAAGAAATGCGATGTAGTCAAGAGCAAGCCAATGAGTTAGTTCGCTTACTACAACACGCAATGGCTAACCGTATGAACGTTGTTGTTCATTGTGTAGCAGGTGTATGTCGTAGCGGAGCAGTTTGTGAAGTTGGCGTAATGTTGGGCTTTAATGACACTGAGGTCTTCCGTAGTCCTAACCTGCTGGTCAAGCATCGCATGATGAAGTCGTTAGGGTGGACTTATGACGCACAGGAGCCTCATACAATTAACGGGGCTCCTGTTGACGAAGATTGGACTAACGATAACGAAAAAGTGTTTACACTTGCACACGCAAAGCGTAAGTACAGAGAAAACTACGAAGGTGATATATGAGCAAAGCAAAACATAAACCCTACCAATGGATTGATGGTGAAACTGCTGATCGCATTACTAGTCTTAACCTAAAAGACTATCGTGCTTATTTGAAGAAAGAATTAAAGCAGTGGAAGAAGAATCCAAAGAGTGATAGCAACCCAGACGGATATTGGATGCATCCCGAAGATGTAGGCATTAACATGCAGACTATTGCGGCACTGGATTTGATTATTAGTCACTTTCCGGAAACTTCAGATGATACAAAATAATGCCTAAATGTTATCAACTAATTGGAATTCCAGGGTCTGGTAAGTCAACTTGGATCAAGAATCAAACATGGGCATTGGGGCTAACTGTAGTTTCAACTGATGCGTTTGTGGAAGACTATGCTAGAGAGCAAGGTAAAACTTATTCAGAAGTGTTTAAGGATTACATGCCCACAGCAGTTAACCTAATGGCCGAACAAGTTGTAAGAGCACGTGAGCTAGGTCATACAATAATTTGGGATCAAACTAGTACCACAGTAGCAAGCCGTACTCGTAAATTCCGTATGTTGCCCGACTATGAACATATTGCTGTTGTATTCAGGCCTCCATATCCTCCGGAACTAAGTCGTAGGTTAGCAAGTCGTCCGGGCAAAATTATCCCTGTTGATGTGATTGAGGATATGATAAAGAATTTTGAAGTACCATCAGAGGAAGAAGGCTTTAAAGAAATTTGGGTAGTCAATCAATAAGGAAAATACAATGACTGTTGTAAGTGAAACACATGGAAGAACTTTAGCAAAAACTGTAGCATATCGAATTTTATCTGTAATCATTACAATGCTAATGACTATGGCGTTTGGTGGAAGTGGTAGCCAAATGGTAGCATTTGGAATAGCCGCATTTGTTATAGGGTCAACTACCTACTATCTACATGATAGAGTTTGGCTAAGGTTTGGATGGAATAGAGACGAAGTAGGAGTTGATTCTACCAAACGAAGTATTATTAAAACAATAGTATATAGAATTATTATTTTGGTATGTACCTTTATTACTGCTAAAATTATATTCTCAGGTGACAGTAACGGATCTAACCAAATGGCCGCAACTTTTGCCATTGCTATGATGGTCGCAAATGCCCTTGGGTACTTTATTTTGGAGAAAGTATCTAACTATATTAACTGGGGTAAGAAATTATCTACTTGACAAAACTGGTAAAAGGTAGTATAATTAGTACTTAAACAAAAGGGGATCAAATGGCAGGAACAGCAAAGTCGGTATATCTGACTATAAGCAAACGAGGATCGTTCAAAACAGAATTCAGCAAAAAGTTTTTCAATGCTAAAGACTACAATGATTATGTTAAGACGGAAGAGTTCAAAGCCAAATGGCCCAAAGAAGAATACGAAATTGTAAAAGAAGTTTATTAAAGAAAGGAGGCGAATATGCCAAGTGTATTTTTGGTAAGTGATACACACTTTGGTCACACAGGTGTATGTCGCTTCACACGAAACGATGGTGTGACAAAGTTGCGTCCGTGGGACGACCCTGCGGAAATGGACGAGGCAATGATCAAGGCTTGGAACGAACGTGTCAAGCCTACTGATAAGGTCTACCATTTGGGTGACGTTGTTATTAACCGCAAGGCTTTGCCAACATTGGCCAGGTTGAACGGCGATAAGGTATTGATCCGCGGTAACCACGATATCTTTCCTGATGTTGAATACCGTCAATACTTTCGAGAGTTGAGAGCGTATCATGTAATGGACGGGATGATTTTGAGTCACATTCCATTGCACTCAGATTCAATGGGGCGCTTTGGTACAAACATTCATGGCCATACTCACGCAAATCGTGTGCGTAAGGCCCGCGGTGTTGATGCCCGTACAGGAGAAGTTTTGTACAGCGACGAAAACGATGTTAGGTATCATTGTGTTTGCGTTGAACAAACGCCGGACTTTGCGCCTATCTTGTTTGAAGATGTAAAGAAGCGTATCATTGCCGAAGGCGGCGCAATCGAAATGCGTAACGGCAACTTTGCTAAGGCAATGTAATGAAGTTACACAGTCTAGGCGTTCGGGTTTATCAATCTACTATTAAGAAGGAATTTTATAATTTCTTACTTAACGAGTACGAGAATAATCTGGACGCCTACCCTAAACTATTTCAGAATCAGAATTATTGGGGTGGTGGCGATTATGCTTTTGTAAAGGACGATACTAGAGAGTATATTCAATCTAGTCTAATTCCGCACGTTAAAGAATATCTCGGTACTGATAAAATGACCCTACGAGATCAGTGGATTAATGTACAAGCTCACGAAGGGTTTGTTCCGTTACACACTCACTCTGGTAATTTAAGTTATGTAATTTATTTGAAAGTGCCAAGGTATTTGTTAAACTATTACGGCAAGAGACGTAATGATATACAGTACGCAGAAGGAGCCATTGATTTTATTTACGGACACAAGACAAGTTTGTTTCCAGACGATCTTACTCTGTATCCAGAAGAAGGAATGGTATTAATGTTTCCTAGTGAGTTGCGACACTATGTTTTTCCGTTCAAAGACAAAGAGTCACAACGTGTAAGCATTAGTGGAAACTTTGACTTTATTAAACAAGATGTCCAGACGTAAATGGCCTGTGGATAAATGGGGTAACGAGTACGGATATATGGGCAAGCCACCTGAACAAGAACTACAATATGAGGTTGTCCTAATGGAAGGCAAATACGTCCGAATTAAAGAATTTGTTGCTCATACGTTTACCATGGGTGATGTTGAAGATCCTGATCTGTATGCGGCACAGCCTCTGTGGACGTGGCAGAATACTGAAGAAGGTAAATGGGTAATGGAAAACGCAATAGAAACGCCTAGTTGGCATAGGCATGCTGATCCAATTACTTATGGATATCGTTACGCAATTAAAGCAAAGTTGAAAGATGTTGATTATACATTTTGGTGTTTGAAATGGGGTACTAAATGAAAAAGATCTATTACGAAAAGAAAGGGCGTAGGTATGTGCCCGTGTCTGAATATGACAGTGAGTATCTAGACAGTTTCTCTAAAGGTACTCATATTGTTATGTGTTATCCCGGCGGCCAAAGCCGTCGTTATAATATTGACCCTGCCTACGCTCCTATGATAGCCGCAGGACGTATTGCTGAGGATGCTATATGTGATGCCCTACGTAAGGCCAGTGAAATGAAACCACAGCGCACTCCTATTACAGAAGGCCAACGCAAAGCATGGGATAAGCTAGCCAAAGAGTTCGGTGATGACTTGGCCACATTGAGTTTAGGTTGTGCTCGAGACGTTGCCGAAGCGGGTATTAACGCCCAAATAGCCGAAGCAGAGAAGCTTATGACGCATGCCTCCGTTCGTAAGGCATATGATCATTTTATGTTAATTTGCCAATTAGTTAAAGATAACAACAAAGAGAGTGTATAATAAGTCATCGGGCCTGTAGATCAATTAAAAATTGACCCGTGTCCGCGATACACGAAAACAGGATGGGCTGTGTATCCGGGGTTTGCTAGTTTTCCTGACACAAAAATAACTAGCAAGAATAACTGGCGTTCGTTCAATGGATAGGACATGATTCTTCTAAAGTCATTATAGAGGTTCGATTCCTCTACGCCGGACCAAGGATATAATGAAAGATAAGTTTGTTAATTTGTATATGGATTGGGCCAAACGTGCTAGCGAGTTGAGTTACGCTAGACGTTTAAAAGTTGGTGCTGTTATTGTAAAAGACGATACTGTTATCAGCTATGGCTACAATGGAATGCCAGCAGGCTGGGACAACAACTGTGAAGACATTTCATGGGATAAGGGTGCCGGCGGCTGGATCGATCCAGAAGAGTTCGATGCCAAGTATCCTTACGAAGGATGGCACGAAGAGGCAGGTCGTGATGTACGTTATGGACTAAAAACTAAACCGGAGGTATTACATGCTGAATCAAACGCTATTGCAAAATTGGCGAAGTCTAGTAACTCTGGGGATAGGGCTAGTTTATTTGTTACTCACAGTCCTTGTATCGAGTGTGCCAAGCTCATACTTCAGTCAGGTATTGGTCGTGTTTACTATGGTGAAAACTATAGAGATGATGCGGGAATTAAATTTCTAGAACAGTCAAACGTACAGGTAACAAAGTTAAATAAATTATGAAAACAAACGAAACACCTATTTCAAATACAGACATTGAGAGACATTCTAATAACAGATTTGAAACTGTTATTGCTGGAGCAATTCGAGCAAGAGAATTACACAGAGGTCATCTGCCGTTGGTCAATACCAAGTCAGTTACTAATGTAGTAAAGGCTCTAGAAGAAATTGCTGACGGTAAGATTAATATCAAAGAATACCTAGAAAAATTAAAAAAACCAAAGGACAAAAATGCACATTAAACCAGGCCCTAACTTTAAGTTAAGCAAACAAGCAAAGAAATTTGCGGCGTCAATTCTTGATTCGCATAAGCGTGGAGAGTTTCTTCGTTCACAAGTACAAGCAGAGCTTGCCGCGGCCATTCAACCAAAGCGTGAAAAGCGCACTGACCGCCCACAGGGCAATTACGTAGCACCTACTACAGATGAGTGAAGCACTGAACAATCATGTTCAATGGGGCTGGCAACGTAAAGCAGAGTTGCTCCCTGTAGTTATTAAAAGGACCAGTGGTGAAGTTTACCAAGGGCCTTTTAAGGGCATGAAAATTCTCCCAATATACAGTTGGGGTGACGGAGATACTTGCGGTAAGTTATTAGGCCTATATGAAAATGAATTACACGGAGCAATTGAATTTGTTTTAAAAGAATCAAATCCAGACCTGTGTATTAACATAGGGTGTGCTGAGGGGTACTACGGTCTAGGTATGGCTTTAAGAAATCCAGACATGTTGTCTGTGCTAATGGATATCAATCCAGAAGCAATTAGGATTACAAGAGAAAATGCCAAAGCCAATAGTATTAACAATGTACATTTTAGTACAGACTGTAGTGCTGAAAATCTTCGTAGCTACTTGACAAAGTACAAACGACCATGTATAATAATGGATATAGAAGGGCACGAAAAAGTCTTGCTTGATTTGAATGTTATTCCCGAGTTAAATAAATGTTCAGTAATTGTTGAAAGTCATGATTGTATTACAGCAGGTATGACTACCCTAATTGCCGATCGCTTTAAGGAGACGCATGATGTTCACATACTCAATCAAGGTTCCAAAAACCCTTATATTGATATTCTTCATGATTTGTGCGATAGTGATAAAATGTTGCTATGCTGTGAATCAAGACCGAGCACGATGAGTTGGATCTATTTAGATCCAAAATAATAATTGCCTTGTTAACTCAGCGGTAGAGTAGCGCCTTTACACGGCGAATGTCGGCGGTTCGATCCCGTCACAAGGTACCAAATTTATGAACGATGATATTAAGATATTCGATAACATAATCCCCAAAGGGTATCAAGATGCTCTAGAGGAATTAACCACAGACGAATTATTTGACTGGGGATATGCTAACGATGTTGTCTGGGATCAAAGTTCTTTAAGAAAAGGGCGATCCCTTAAACAGATAAATGACGGGTTTGGTCATATGCTATGTGTTCCAAAACATGAAAGCAACCATTGGCCTTTTATTAAACCTCTCATTTATCATATCAATGAAGCATTGGGAGAAGATGCTAAACATATTTTTAGAGTCCGTGTAAACTTATTGCTAAGAGCATATCCAGAAGACATGCCTTGGAATAATGAGCACGTAGACAGCACCACTCCTCACTATACAGGTATCTACTACGTAAACGACACTGACGGTCCTACATACATATTTGACCAAAAAGTCACAGATATCCAGCACAAAAATTGGACACAAGATGTGATCCTTAACTATATCAACAACACAGAATTTACAGTAGCACAAGCAGTTGAACCTAAAAAAGGTAGACTAGTAGTGTTTAACGGACAGAGATTTCACGCCAGTAGCAAGCCAAGAGACAATCAAAATAGAATTGTAATTGCCTTTAACTGGCAAACAGAAAAACATTTGAGGCAACATGGGACAACTATTTAGACCGTTCGGGGATAGCATTTATATAGGCAATGATCGTGTAGAATCTCACGAGTCTATTCGAGAACTACTTAAAACAGTATATGAAAAACACAAAGCCAATACAAAGTTTGACAGCTTCTATGCCACAGCATTTACCAGTTATGGAAAAGAACATGAAGACTTTGATCTACTAAGTTACAAAGAACTTCAGACACTACAAGAAAAAATATTCAGTAGAGCTAAACAGGTTGTGTTTGAGCAATTTGAATATAATCAAGATCTAAGGGCAAGTAAGTTTAGTAATAGGCCGTTAGAATTTAAAGAAATTTGGTTTAACTTTAATCCCCCAATGGGATATCAAGGTAAACATCATCATGCTGATTTCTTGTTTGCTGGGACGTACTATGTACAAGTTCCTCCAGAGTCGGGAGATATTCGATTCTTTAATCCCAATAACTTTGCCATGTATAAATTGTACTCTGAAAATCGAAATCATTTAATGAAATTACAAACAGCAAGGTTTCCAGCAGAAGGTGAGTTGTATATTTGGCCTGGATTTATAGAACACGAAGTTACTACAAATTTAACTGACGATCAAAACCGTATCAGTATTAGTTTCTGCTTAGACTGGGCAGATTAAATATTTGCCTCTTTAGTTCAACGGATAGAATACGAGTCTTCGAAACTTGCGATAGTGGTTCGATTCCACTAAGGGGCGCCAAATCATTTTAAAAGGAAAACCATGTTAAAGAAAGTAATAGCAATTATGACACTAGTATTAGCAAGTCACGCACACGCTTGGGAACCAAACGGTCCAGTTAAAGCGTTTATCGGCTTTGGGCCAGGATCGGGAAATGAAATTGCATTTCGCGGTGTTGCCGCCGAAGTTGAAAGAAACAATCCTAAGGTAAATTTTGTTATTCAAACAATGCCAGGTGCAGGTGGCAATATTGCCCTAGCACATGCGGTAAAGTTGCCGGCAGACGGAATGACATTTACTGTGTCTGGTCTAAGTACTTACGCATTTGATCCAGTGTTCTATCCAGAGCTAATGAAATTTACGCAAGGAGATTTATATCCTGTACTAGGAATTGCACGTAGTCCATTTGTTATCGTTGCTCGTCCCTCGAGCAAAGTGAACACAGTAAAAGAACTTGCGGCCCATTTAAAATCAGGTGAACAAGTCTTTATTGGAATTAGCGGGGCTGCTCCGTTCCTTGTACATAGTATGTTAATGGAAAAGGCTGGTGGAAACTATGATACTGTACAAACTGTTATGTATAAAGGTCCACAAGAATCTGCTATGGCCGCTGCAACCGGCGAAGTTGAGTTTTCTATTATGCCAGTAACTGTGAGCGCACCTTTAATCGCAGGAGGAAAAGTTAAACTAATCGGCCTAGTAGGGGACAAGAAAATGCCACAGTTTCCAAATGCTGAACTTGTTAAAGATACACTACCAGGTGTAGTGTTTAATGCCATGTGGAATATTACTCTACCTAAGGATACGCCCAAGGATGTAGTTGACTGGTATGTAGCAGAATTTGGCAAGGCAATACATAGTGAAAATGTTAAAAAATACTTTGATCAAAATTATATGTACGCAGATCCTTTTAACGAACCAGTAAGTCACGCAAAATGGATTGCTACATTTAAAAGTCAAATTATGCCAGTCGCTGAAAAAGCCAAACCTCGATTCCGCTAAATATTGCTTATTGGAGAGCGATATGAAAGACCCTGTAGAATTTGTAGAAGAAATTTGGGAAGAAAACGAAGCCTTGTATAAGGCAAGTGAACTTCAGATTAAGGCGTTTTATGATAGTAAGCCATCTAAAGAAAAATTGATTGCTAACTTTACTAGACGTATGGTAAATGAAAGAATGAATTTAACTGAGATTTCTAAATCAATTGCCAGTGCTGATTATTCTATGGATCCAAAAGAATTAATGTCGCTTGCCAAGCAAGCTCTTGATGAAGCCAATCACTACCGCATTGTAAAAGATGTGGTAGAATATCTAAGTGGTGAACCAGTAGATATTGAAAAAGCAGTAACTGAAGAATTATCCGATATCAATGTCAAGGGAGCTAAACTGTTAACCAAGTACAACTGCGAGACAGATCCTATTGCTCTAGCATTGTATCAAACTATTGTAGAGGGTCATGCTAGCCGCAATTGGCAAATGATGGCTGATTGCTTAGATGATAAATTCCTATCTACTTCTTATGCTAAAATTGCCAGCGATGAAAGATTTCACAGTAAATTAGGTCGTAGCCAATTAGTTAAGTTGTTAGATACGGCTGAGAAACAAGAGTATGCTCGTGTGCTAGCTGATAAAATTCGCAAGGATCTTTATTGGTTAAACTGTAGCGGAGGATTGGCTCTACAAGAGTCTAGAGATATCATGGATGCGTATTATGGAAAAGATTGGGTAACTGAATCTATCGGAGATATGCCAACGGTATCTGCTAGTGAAATCTATAAATGAAAATAGCAATTAGTCAACGAGAAGAAATTATAGGACAAAGCGAGCAGTCTTATGACTGCTTGGCTAAAGTCTGGTACACATTTTTAAACAAACACGAAATTATTCCCATCCCTAATGTTGTAGTAGATCGAGACTACGACTTTGATATGCTCATCTTAAGTGGAGGTAACGCAAGCCTGGCTCGCTTACACACTGAACTAAAACTTTATAACTACGCACTAGATAACAATAAACCTATATTAGGTGTTTGTCACGGTGCGTTTTTTCTTTGCGAAATTACCGGAGGAACTTGCGGTGATATTGAAGGTCATCGAGGTGAAGAACATGTTGTTAGAATGGAAGGACACAACACCATTGTTAACAGCTGGCATGGTTCTAATATAATTACTGTTGGTACAGAGTATACATCTATTGCTACTGACTTGGACGGTAATATAGAAGGATTCAAACACAATACTAAACCAATTTGGGGATTAGTATGGCATCCTGAAATGATGGAAGTACCTGTACTACCAGAAGAACTTAATACATTGTTAGGCATAAACAAAAATGTCTTTAACCATAACGCAGACTGGATTGAAAATTTATGAACTTACTAGAAGAATCTGCATCATTAAGTGCTTATCATTTTGACCCAACGCGAATAGATCCGAGATTCGATGCCGTTACTGGACTAGGACAATTTAAAGGCGACTGGAGCGCGGACATGACAGACGCTATTGCTAATTCTAAACCAGTATCGATGGCAACTCGAACTCACAACACTCTCGGACTGTCCACAGGACCGTTTAATAAAGTATCTGTCAAGCCAGTAGGTGCTGATCTAAAAGAAGTCTATTATAATCAAGAAAAAGAATTCTTTGACACAACTGACCTAAGTTACGAAGAATACGAGATCATAAACAAATCTGATGTGTTAGGTCCCACACTAACAAAAATGGTCACAGCATTTAAACTCGAAACTCCACTAAGCTGTGCGTTTCATGTACAGTTTACTGGGCAAGTATTTCCTTACCATATAGATTTCTTTCATAGAAGAAACGACTATGCTAACTTTCCTCCAGAAAGAATAGCACGGTACATGGTTATGTTAACAGATTGGGAACCTGGTCACATGTTCGGATACGGAAATTTTCAGTATACAGGATGGAAGGCTGGGGACTTTAGCACATTACTACATGCTCACACTCCCCACTATTCAGCCAACGGCGCATACAATCCGAGATGTATGTTGCTTATTACGGGACTGAAAACTCCAGACACAGAAAAGTTTCTTTGGGAAGCGGCGAACAATAAAACCATTAGGGTTGACGACCTTAAATAAAGAAGTTATACTGTAAATGTGGTCGTGACGGGAAATTGGCAGACCTCCGTTTTGTTGCAACATACAGAATTGGGATGGGGCAACGTCTTAGACAACGCCTTTGTAGGTTCGAGACCTACCGACCACACCAATTATAACTATGAACTATAAAATATATAGAGACCCTTTTACATTTATTGTAATAGAAAATTGGTCTATACATCCAGAAAGGTATTACTCCAATACCATAGAACTTATGCCGTTAATGAAACCTAGTGTAGTTTACGGTAACAATACACAAGTTCTTAACACCAAATACAAAAGCAGTCACAACCTATGGCTTTACAATACTCCAGAAGGTAATAACCTCGCAAAAAAGTTTGAGAAAGACTTATGGACTGCGGAGTTTAAACAGATATTGTTTGAAACAAACGACTCACTATTTCAAAGCGCCTGCTATACTGACAGCAGTCAAGTGTTGTTAAGTAGATACGAAGAAGATGATCATTACGCTTGGCACCGAGACTACAATGATACCATTACAATTAACTATCTAATTGGTAAAGAGCCCCTAGGGTTCAAAGGTGGTGACTTTATATTTGGTGGATGGAATGACGAAGATCCTCGACATACCATAACGTTCAAACCAAATACATTAATTGTATTTCCCAGTAGAGTTAAACATCGTGTAACTCCTGTTACAAATTTTACAGGCAATCCCGACGATGCTCGATTCACCTTACAGTATTGGGGCAAACTCAAATACGTTGTCGAGCAGTAATATTAAATTTAAATAAAAGAACAATAAAGGATCAGAATGAGATTTCACATTTTAGGGTTACCACATACAGTAACCAGCAAAGAGTATAACGCCTGCGCTTACACTCAAAAAGTTTTAAAGTTTGGTAAGATGATGAAAGCCCTCGGGCATACTATTATCCACTACGGTCACGAAGACAGTGATCTAGTATGTGACGAACACGTTACAGTTATTACAAACGAAGATTGGAATGTAGCTTACGGTGATCACGATTGGCGTAAAAACTTCTTTAAGTTTGACGTAAACGATCACGCATATCAAACATTCTATGCTAATGCTATTCGAGAAATTGAAAAGCGTAAGCAACCTCGGGACTTCTTACTACCATTCTGGGGATACGGAGTTAAACCTATTTGTGACGCACACCAACATGACATGATTGTAGTAGAGCCGGGTATCGGATACGCAGGCGGCCATTGGGCACGTTGGAAGATCTTTGAAAGCTATGCTATCTATCACGCATACTACGGATTAGAGGCTGTGGGTAGTTGTAAGCAGGATTGGTATGACGCAGTTATTCCCAACTATTTTGATCTAGACGACTTTGAATTTAGTAAAGAAAAAGAAGATTACTTTTTGTACCTCGGTCGTGTGTACTCAGGCAAGGGTACACACATTGCTATTGAAGTTACAAGAGAGATTGGTGCCAAGTTAAAGATAGCAGGACAGAACAACTTGAAGGACATGGGATACGATAAGACTCCGGATCACGTTGAGTTTATTGGTTACGCCGACGTCGAAACTCGCAAGCGCCTAATGAGCCGTGCTAAAGGTGCGTTTGCTCCTAGTCAATATGTAGAGCCGTTTGGTGGCGTACAAATTGAAATGTTGTTAAGTGGTACTCCTACTATTACCACTGACTGGGGATCATTTACAGAAAATAATATCCACGGACTGACAGGCTATCGTTGCCGTACATTTGATCAGTTTAAATGGGCGGCTGAAAACATTGATAAAATTGATCCACAGGCCTGTAGAGACTTTGCTGAGAAAAACTTTAGCCTAGAGCGTGTTGGTAAGATGTACGAAGAGTATTTTCAAATGGTCATGGATGTACATACAGGCAATGGTTGGTATGAGCCACACCCAGAACGTACAGATCTAGAATGGCTGAAGCGTCACTTCCCAGGATCAGCACTATGAAAAAGGTAGTATTCTTCTTTGAACCAGACTGGGCGTTTGGTTCTGTACACTACGAACTCTTTAAGTATCTATGGCCTGAAGGTTATAACTGTCATTTACTAGCGTGGAATAAGTCTTACACTGTGCCGGAGTTACAAGAGTTAGATAGACACGTTGACTTTTGGGTTACTACACCGCACGGATACAGATACTTAGAGTATATCTATAAGGCTGTACCGGCTGAACGAGTAATTGCCATTGCTCACGCACCTTTAGATTTAGAAGAACTTAAACATTATCACGGTTTAAAAGACTTTGATAGATTTAGGGGTTTTGGTGTTGTTAGCGAGTACCTAAAACAGTACAGTAAAGACATGGGCATAACAAGAGAACCTATTGTATGTCCTGTTGCGCTTAACTATCACACGTACTATAATGAACCCAGCCACGAATTGAAACGTGTAGGCTACGGTGGAACATATCACGAGCGTGAAGAATTTACTCAAGCAGATATTGATAGTAAACTAGCCCAACCTAAATTTAAAAAGCGTGGTTATTTGGTAAAAGAAATTGCCAAAAAAGCAGGACTTGAATTTGTCGTAGCACAACATTACCACAATAGCTTTGTTACAATGGGTGGATTCTATAAAGCCGTTGATTGTGTTATTATGGCTTCAACTGAAGAAGGCGCAGGTTTACCAGTCTTAGAAGCAGGTGCGGCTGGAAAACTAGTAATTGGGACACCAGTTGGGCATTGGCCACAAAGAGTTGGCGATAAAGGTGGGATCGAAGTTCCAATTCCAGAAGAAGAATTCGTCCGATCTTGTGTGGAAATTTTAACTTATTATAAAAATCACCCCGCAGAGTACCGTAATCGCTGTCTCCAAATACAAGAACACGCAAAAACATACGATTGGATCCACTATTTACAACCCTGGATAACTCTGTTACAATAGTTAAACACCTACAAAACTAAAATTTGATTTCAAAATAAATAGTTTTGTAGGCAGTTTTTCTTATTGGAAGGGGGCGAAATGGCTCGAAGTGCTACATTCAACTGGAGTTTACTCACCAGGAACAATCTCATCAAAATGATGAGGGGGTGTAGCTCTCAAGTGGTCGATAAGAAACTGGCTGTAAAGGATCTGCAAAAGATTCTTTCAACACATCTCAAATCAAATCTCCCCGTTAAAGTAACTCAAGACCGAGACTGGAAAACAGAACCAGGTTGGTGCTATGTTGGCGGATTTTATTACAGTGGAAATGATAAAAAGGGTTACCAAGCTATTGAAATACTCTTCTCATATCATCCATTAGATGAAACACTAACACTAAGTAAAAACAGATTTGAAAGAATTTGTGTAGGAGTTGCGGACACACTACTCCATGAAATTATCCACATGCGACAATATAGATCTAGAGAATGGAAAGAGTTGCCCGGATATTCTAGCGTAGCAGAAAAAAGCAGACAACGAAACGAGCAAAATTACCTAGGGCACCCAGATGAAATAGATGCTTATTCATTTAATATTGCTTGTGGATTAAGAAGTAGATTAGCTTCTTCTACGGAAGTAGCACGTCATTTAAACTTAGATCACACAGATAAGCGTCTACGTAAAGATTCTTATTACATGTATCTAAAAACATTTGATCACAAACACAGTCACCCAGTTATCAAAAAACTAAAAAAGAGGGTAATGTACTATGTTTCTTATGCGGAACTAGGAAAGCCTTACAAAACAACTGATTGGTTAAAACGTTGAAAAAAATTAAAAAATTTAATTGTAGTCCTAAATTAAACAAGCCCGTAATCATTCCAGATCGAAAAACGATACTGTCAATTCTTAATGAAATGCGAGATGATATAGTCGGGCACTTCCATGATTCTGAAGAATTAGTAAATGGAATGGCAGTCTTTGTCGGAGAACGTTTTAAGGTAGATATTAGTCATGCTGAAAGTCCAGAAGTGGAACAGAATGATATTGACTTTAATGCGTTCTATGACAGCGGACTAGACGAAAATGGTGATGTGCCAATTGAAATATATTTCATTACAAATCCTTCCAACGATTTTATTATATTAGACAGTGAAGGATTTGATGTAGTGATACGCCGATTGGCAGATAGCATTATACACGAACTTATCCATATGAAGCAAAGCCGTAGTCGAGACTTTTTAGAAGTCGACGACATGGCATATACCTGCGTAGAAGATGAACTGTTAGAGGCGCAACTATATTTGGGTAGCACAGACGAAATATATGCCTACGCTTTTAACATTGCTCACGAACTTTTAGACAAAGCTGACCTCCAAACTTGTTTAAAGAAACTAGAAAGTCCGTCCAAAATTAAAATTGAAGACAGTATTAACTTGTTCTGTTACGTGAATACATTTGCCAAAGATGTAAGTCATCCTGTTATCAAACGGTTAATCAAAAGAGTCTACAAAACTTTGAACGAAATTGGTAAAAAATCTAATTGACAAAACCACTTGAACCTGCTATACTAATAGCATGTTTATAGTTAATCAAAACGATCAACCCGCAACAAAGACTGTTAAGTCTGATGATCCAAACTATTTGATTAGTGACGGAATCACTGTGTCGCCTCGGGCAGGCATTGAAGTATCACAATCTTGCCCAGAGCAAATTCGTCGAACTATTATTCACGCATACAACGAAGGTTGGATCAAACCATTCGCCGTTGTAACTTCAGAAGAATACACTTGGATGTCGTTGAGGCGCAAATGAATTCATATCGAGTCAAAGAAATACTCTGGGCAATCATATTTGTACTTTACTGTATAATGGCCCTAACGGGATGTTCTACCCAAAGTTATCGTATGATGACTCCGTACGAAGTTTCGAACGTGCCAGTTGATTGCCTTAACCGCTCGGCTATTACGAACTATTTAGACAGCCAGAAAACTTTTAAACCAACCACAGAAAGAGAACATGAACAAATCAATTCTGTCAAATATAAACTTTGGCAAATTCGTGCTGTGTGCCAGTCTATGTAGTTTGGTGGGCTGTGGTACAACTCGTTATCAAATGCCCGCAGAGAATTTGAGTACATTTGTACCAGATTGCTCTAAAGCAGAACAACAAATTGCGTGGCTTGACAGTTTGCGAACCACTAGAGAAGAACAGTTTGCCAGTCAGGTACACATGAAGACTCAAGGATTGTTTACAAATGGATATCAGGCACGTAGGGATACTGCTAACGGATTAAACAATTGGTGGATCAATACTAATATCAGAGAGGTTTATAAAAAATGCGCCGTATCGTTCTAGTATCAGCTCTAATCTCTTTGAACGTTTTGGCACAAGGACAGGATTGTCTTATGTCCGAACGTATTGTAAGTCGCGAAGCAGGAGTCATTTCCGAAGTTCGCAACATACAAAGTAACCTAACACCGTGGAAGAATGGTAGCCAGAAGTGTACAGTTACTTTGGAAGGTAAAGTAAATGGACAATGGGCACACGGAACAGGTGAGTTTATTTGGAATGAAGATGCTAGTCCAAAGCAGGCATGTTCGGGCGCAGTCGAATTGGCAAAAAAGAACTTGCTCAATTCGCTAAAATCAAGTACAATTAGTAATGAGAGTGTGGTAGTATGTAAAGAGCAAAGTCCACGGAATGCTCCTTTGATCAATCCTCCGATTGGAACGATCATAGACAATCCAAATAGGTTGCGTAAGCATCCGGACTTTCCTAAACCATTCGTCCACAACGGAGAGGAATGCAGATGGTACCTGGAAACTGGTTTTAATGGCAAAGACATTAAGCAGTTTAACGGTGTTGTTTGTAAGTTGGCGCCCATGAAATGGGTTATTGTAGATAAGTTTTAACACACACAGGAAAGTTATATGAAACTTAAATTGCTTGCTCTTGCTTCAGTAATGGCTTTGACCGCTTGCGGTTCAATGACTGAATTGAAAACCGAAAACGTTGAACGACGTCAAGTGCCTACATGGTACCTAGATCACGATGACTTTGGCACCAATGCTAAAGCATGGTGGAAGCCCTGGGACCGCGAAGGTATGTATTACGCCGTGGCAGAAGACGTTAGCCCTAATATGGAATTTGCCATTAAGAAGGCTACGCTGAAAGCTAAGGCTAAAATCGCTGATCGTGTTAACGGTGAGATGAACAACCGTACTACAATCAAGTATGATGAATCTGGTAGCACTGATAAGCCCACTGGCCGTAATCAGTCGCAAGATGTTATTGTTAACTTGATTGCCGAGAACGTACTCCGCACTTATGGTGTTGAGAAGAAGATGGTTATCTTTAACCCCGAGTTGAATAACTATCGTGTGTTTGTCATGCTGAAGATTAGTCAGAAAGACGTTGCTACTTTGGCAGAAAAGTACGACGAGAACAAGCAGGTTAAGCTCAAAGGTCGATTCGACGGTAAGACTGTTGACGAGACAGCAACCGAAGTTCTTAAACAGGCTAGACAATAATGAAACTACTTGATGTTATTCAAGCCGCAGGAGGGCGTGTCTCCGGAGGAGATCCCTACCTGTGGCAATGCTATGGGGACAATGCCCAGTTCATGGAGTTCCGCGATACAGATGGAAGTGGGTATTGTCATTGTGTCTTTGATACAAAGACATATGACGTCTATGAAATACACGTTGAAGTACCGCTAATATCTAATGAAGCAGAAAGTCCAGAACAAACATTCCGTTGGATCTCCGACAATGTTAAACAGGCTTACTATAAAGAATGTGAAGAACGAAACTGTGATCCTGACATTGCTTGGGATGAAGTTAGATACACTCACGTAGACACAGAAGAACTAATCCTTCAATATGTTAAAGATATTGGAGAAACTTATTACGACGATTTACCGTTAGTTGGCACAAGTCAAGTTATGGAGATGCCTGGTACTATAGGTGGTGCCAAGATTGTGTTTCCAGAAGAATAAAACAGATAATTATAAAAACAAAGTAAAGGACTTTCATGAAAAACAAACCTAAGTTTAATGTCAAGCCAACGACAGCTAAACAAGCATTTAATGTGGGACAACAACAAACACAACTTCCACAAGGTAAAGACGGTAAGCCGCCATCAGTAATGATCGCAGTTCCAGCAATGGAAATGGTCAATGCCGAGTTCGCCCAGCACCTAGCAATGTCAGCGGCCAATATGGTAGCACATGGTATTAAGATTAACTGTGCGTTCAACATTGGATCAGTGATCACTATCGCTCGTCGAAACCTAACAGATATCTTTTTGAAGAGTGATTTTGATTACATCTTCTGGGTAGACAGCGACATGAAGTTTCCGATTGACGCACCGCTACGTTTGCTATCACGCCAGAAGCCAATTGTAGGCGCAAACTATCGTCGTAGACGCTTTCCTAATCCAAACTTTACGGGCATGAAAGGATCTAGCGGAAACTTTTCAGAATTCAAAACAGAAGATTCAAGTCCAGATATGGAATTGATCGATGTTCTACCACATGGATTAGTAATGGTACATCGATCAGTTTATGAAAAAATTCCTCAACCACATTACTTACAAGAGTATATTCCAGAGTTGAATTTGGAAATTGGTGAGGACATTTACTTCTGTCAGCAAGCACAGAAGGCAGGGTATGAGATTTGGTGTGATCAAGCTCTAAGTAAAGAGGTTGCTCATATCGGTATCTTCCACTTTAACTATAATCTATCAGTTCCACAATAACCGAAAGGGAAATTTATGTTTGAGAGTATCGAATTACGCAAAGTTGAGAACGGTGTTATTATTGTTCTAAACACTCCGGATGGCGAAAGCAAGGAGTATGTTTACGATACTCCACGTAAGGCCCTTCGGTTCGTCAAAGAACTCCTAGAAGGTAAAGAGGGTGTATAAGTGAGAATTCTTGTAACTGGTGGCAGTGGTTATGTAGGTAGCCATGTCGCTAGGTTTTTACACGGCGCCGGACATCAAGTATTTGTCATTGATAGAGTAGCTGACCAACGCAAATGGGTTAACCCGGGCATCAGTCATTTTACTGGAGATATTGCCGACTATCAAGGCATGGATAAAATCTTTAAAGAATATAACTTTGAAGCTGTTATTCATTTAGCCGCTAGCAGTGAAGTTGGGGCAAGTGTTAACGACCCGTTATTTTATTATGCTAATAACGTTGCCAACTCTGCGTTGCTACTAAACATCTGCGACAAGCATAATGTTAGAAAATTAGTGTTTAGTTCAACCAGTTCAGTGTACGGTGAGGTAGAACCTAGCTTATTGCCCACACAAGAATGGTATGAAAAGAATCCGTTAACTAGTTATGGATCAAGTAAGTTATGTGTTGAACACATGCTTCGAGATGTTGATCGTGCTCATAACATACGCTCAGTTAGTTTGAGATATTTTAATGCTAGCGGTGCGTGTCCAGATGGCGCAATTGGAGAGTTCCGTGAAAAACCGTCACACTTAATTCCTAGTCTAGCCGCAGTAGCACACGGGAAGCAAGAAGAGTTTGTTATTAACGGGGATGACTACGATACTCCGGACGGAACTGCTGTTAGAGATTACACACACGTTTGGGATATTGCTCGTGCTCATGGCATGGCGTTGGATTACTTAGACAATAATGGAAAAACAACTGCTATAAACATAGGCGCAGGGCAAGGCAAAAGTGTATTGGAAGTGTTGAACGAGTTTCAAACTCAATGGGGAACTCCTATCTTTTTTAGATCAGGACCAAGACGACCCGGAGATATTCCAATTAACTATGCAGATATAAGTAGAGCAAAAGAGTTGTTAGGATGGAAACCAGAACTAAGTTCCACCGAACAAATTGTTAAAGACGCAATACGTTGGTACAGAAGTGACCTTTATATGAGGCTTATAAATGCTTGAATCAGTTTTGGCTCTACTTGTACTACTACAAATTAAACATTGGTACATTGACTTTGTTAATCAAACAGATGAAGAAGTAAAGCACAAAGGCATATATTGTGATTGGCGAGGTGTAAAGCACTCACTCAAACACGGTATTGCTACTATGCTTTGTTTAGTATCAATTACAGGATGGGAGTACATTGTATTCTGTTTCGTCCTTGGGCTATTTGATTTTGTTTCCCACTATCACATTGATTGGGTTAAAATGAATTACGGTAACAGGGATATTACTACTCCTGCGTTCTGGAATCACTTAGGATTAGACCAGATGGCTCACCAAATAATATACATAGGCATAGCATGGGCTATGATTTAAAATGAAAAAAGAATACAACATTAAAGACAAGGTATGGATTCACTTAGGTGAACGTAATCTTGTAGAAGGTAGAGTTGTCGAGATTATCGATTTTGCTCACCTAAAAGAAGGGCACAGCCCAGACAGAGAATTTTACGTTATTGAACTTAAGACAGGTATTGATGACGTTTATGAAATTCGTGACTTTGAACAGATTAGTCCAGACGCAAAAGGGCCAATTAATCTATTTCGTAAGTTAGATATGAAACAAGTTCGTGAGAACAGTCGTTATCTAAAAAAGGTCGGAATGGCTCTTCCTGTTAATCAGCCAAATCTGCTAGAGGAGATTGCTAAGGAAATTAACGAAGAGTCAGCAGACGATTCAGAACCAACTGCTGAACAAATACACGCCGCTATCGATAGTGCTACCGCAGTACAACATACGCATATTAGCGATATTATTAAACCAACAAAACCTAAGAGGAAGTTCAATAATGCTCGCAAAAGAAAAGTCTCGCCAAAAGCAGCCTAAGTACGAATGGCAAAGCCTACAGGCTGTCATGAACACATGGATGGGGAAATTGGTCACAATTACAGTAGAGCCTAAATTATCTAAAAGAAATAATAAATGGGTACTGATGTTAGAAGAACATTGGCCCGAGGGCACCGCCTTGGGAACAAAAAATCTACTTGATGAAAGACTCGAGTGGTGTGTTGAAAAGTTAAAAGACTGGCCTGGTTGTAAGCGTATGGCATATGATCAATTTTGGTTTGATCGCAAAATAGAAGCAGAGAAATTTGTAACCTTGTATACGCTTAATTGGCGTTAAATACTTAATGAAGATTTTTATATACCTATTGTTATTGGTATCTAGCGTAGCGTTTTCTAAGACAAAAGGTCCTGTTCCAAGTGTATCTTTGTACAATATTACCGACAATATAACAGTTGTTAGTGAAAACACTGATGTACAAAGACCTCTTGCCAGTCTTACTAAAATAATGACCGCAATGATTACGTTAGACCAATGGCAGACTCTCAATGAAACATTGGTACTAGATCGTAAAGTCAAGCCAGTTCTTCCCTCCGGCAAATATACTAGACTAGAATTGCTCAATGCTCTATTAGTTAGAAGCGACAATGCCGCAGCCGAAACACTGGCTGTAAATTACCCGGGTGGCCGGAGTGCCTTTTTAGAGGCAATGAACAATCGTGCTAGAATGTTAGGCATGACACAGACACATTTTGACGACCCCAGTGGTTTGGCTAGCACCAACTTATCAAGCGCACAAGATGTAAATCGAATGTTAATTGCGTCAATGAACTATCCGTTAATCAAACAGATCAGTATTCAAAAGCAAGCCCAGTTTGATGCTTACTACAAAAAGAAAGTTCGTAAGGTTGTATTGCCAAACACTAATAGCAAACTACTGTTTGAGTTTGACAACATTGTTATTACTAAAACTGGCTACACTACTCCGGCAGGTTTCTGTTTAGGACTAGTAGTTGAACAAAATAAGAAATTCTACACCGTTGTTATTATGGGCACACCCAATCCAATGTTCCGTTTAAATCTTGCTCGTCGACTATTAAACAGTGACATTCATTACAATTCTCTCCTTGACAGTGATTTAAAATAACTGTATAATAACAGTATGTCAAAGGCTGTTAAACTATCGAAAGCCCAGTGGATCAAACTGGAGAACAAACTTACGAATACTCATTCGCCCAGCGTCATGATGATTAGATCAAAAATGCGTAAGGTGTTAGGGTTTACACCACGTGAGCACCAAGCATGGACTTACGACGGAGAAGATTCTCGAGGAATATATCAAACATTTGTTTACCTCGACTTCTTTGACGACCTTAAGCAGACAATGTTCTGTTTAAAATACTCTGATTACATTCAAAATAAAAATGAAGACCACAGTACACCATTGGTCATTTGAAACTGGAATTCCGATCCCGGAAAAAATAAAGAGTATAATCCAAATGGATACAATGCCCCGAGGATGGTACTGTTGGGTATACCCCGAGGACGATTATAAGTTTGAAGAATGGATGGAACGAATGTGTCCCACCGCAGATGTCACTCATCGATTTAACAGTGGTGATCCTATGTACACCGTTTTTATTAGTGACGAAGCTGAAGCAACAACATTTCAATTATCATGGATGTAAACGCAGTTAATCAAACAGTAGCACGGCTTACTGAAGCACTTAATAGTCACCCCTTAGAACAACTAGTGTTAAATGAAGGTACCGTTTACGGCGCAAGATACTACACAGTACAACCTATGGGTGGCGATTGGCGAGTAATAGAAAAGTGGGCAATTCAAACATACGGTGACCCGGGTGTCCATATGTGGGGTGACGGCATTGTTGACCCCGGTCAACGATGGTATATGAACAATCGCAAGTTTTGGTTTCGCAATGAGGCAGACAGAACTTTGTTTTTATTAAAGTGGCAATGATAGAAGTAAAGTTGCCACATCGAGATCCAAATGACATAATGGAAATTGTGCGTGTCATTCGCTCTAAAGGATTAGTACATGGGGAAGATTTTGACTTTGCATATCACCCAACGAAGCACGATCCTATTAACGGGCATCTTATAACGGACAGATACACATCATTTTATTTTTACGACGAGAAATGGGCAACATGGCTATTACTAAAATACCAAGCATAGAAGACGATATAATAAATCGGGCCGCAAAAGAAATTGCCCAAGAAATTAATGCTTCTATTATGGGAGATTTCTATGTAGACAATATTAAGAATCCTGTTCGATTTATAATACGTCCAGGATCTGAAACAGAGGTTGAAAAATTCTGTACTACAAAGATATCTCCTAGATCTTATTATCTACACGGTCCAAGGATTGGCGGTGAAGGTTGGCAAATACGTCCGTTGACTAAAAATGGTATTGAGGTTATAATTAATAATCAGCAACTAGCAACACTTATGATGTTAAAATGGAGTTAATATGTTTGATTGGTTTGGAAGAAAGCCCGACTACACTAATGTAGTTAAATTCCCGGAACAAGTAAAGGCTCAGGCGCCTTATATAGAGCCGCCTGAAAAACCAGAACAAGAGTATTACAGCATCGGTATTACTAGTGAAAACCGCATGACTTTTAAAATGGGATACAGTACACTTACTATGAATCGACAAGGTGTAGAACATCTAATCGAACAACTAGAAGTGTTTCTAAATCAACTACCGGAAGATGAAGAATGATCAATCTACGTTTTAACATCTCACATCCTTTTGATATTAAGTTTAAAAACTTTTGGTGTAGGTCGTGGTCTACCCCTTTTAAGCATAAGTTTATTGAACTAGAGATTTGCACTACAAATGCATTAATTGAATTTAATTTTTCATTAACTACTAAACGTGATCACGCAGGACTAGATATTGAATTATCTCTATTTGGAGTGTGTGTACACTTTGACTTCTATGATAACCGTCATTGGGATTACGCAAGGAAAGAATATGAGCACTGAAGAAGATAAATTTAAACATAGCAAACGTCTACTCAAAGATGAGAATGCTATCAAGAAACAGGTAAAGATTGCTAAAGAACATCGAGTAAGTGAATACAATCCTAAAGAAGTTACTCAACCTAACCGATTAAACAAACGTCATGCTATGGACTGTGGTAATCCAGAATGCTTTATGTGCGGTAATCCCCGCAAGACACATAAAGATAAATTAACACAGCAAGAGAAAAGGTTGTTCCAGGATGTAGAAAAGTCTACAGATAGAAAGAGTAACGGATTGAAACCAGATGAAGAGATCTAACGATCCATCAAAGAATTAGCAAAGTCTAGCAATAACAGATAATGACTTCCGTTATGCCAATGCTGTTTCATCCAACTGTATCCATCATACCAGAACTGTTCGCTTTCTGGATGGCAACCTATTAAGCCAATTCTATTTTGAATGATTGCCATAGAGTCCCCGTTGGCATAGGTTGCTACAGTTTTAAACTTCTTATGGTTGCCCACTAAGGCGCACCCGTCATAAAAAAACATCCTATCAGGATGTCCGTTCCATTTTATATCTATAGCCTTTGCGTGTGGGCGGCGAGTATCGGTGTTTGGTTGTGTAATATACTGTACAGCATCTACATCATCTAGGATGTTAAGGTAATTACTTCCTGCCCAATACGCTCCCATACATATTCCAAGGTAGCGTCCTCCACGTTGTACAAACTTACGAACAGGGTCAGCATTGTATCTAAACAGATTGGAGAAAGAATCAGCATCACCAATACCGCCTGGAACTGCTATCATATCAACATTGTCAAAAAATACATCTTCTAATTCATTCTTTGAGAATATTTTAAAATTGTAATCCGATGATAACGCATTAATGATTCCATTAGCAGACTGTACCGAACACTTAGGATCGTGAATGAATAATGCTATTGTTGGTTTCACAATGTTATTTAACTAAATATATTTCTAGGGAGGACACAACCATGAAACAGAAAAAGCTATTAGCTAAACTGTACAGGGCTTGCGTCGACCACGATGCCAAAAAGATTGAAGAACTTCGAATAGAAGAATTCCGAAAGATTGCGAAACACAAGGCCGAAGGTAAACCTTTTACACACAAATGGACGTTAGTTAGGATTTAAGTTTGTAATAAAACTGTAATCGATAGAGTGGTAAATACTCGCATGAGGACATACCGCTCTATTTTTATAAGTGATGTACACCTTGGTACTCGAGATTGTAAGGCTGACCATCTCAATAATTTTCTCAAAAATAACTCGTGCGATACTCTCTACCTAGTAGGAGACATTATCGACGCATGGCGCATACAACAAAACAAATGGCGTTGGAAACAATCACATACCAACGTTGTAAGACGTATACTTGGACATGCCAAACGTGGCACTAGAGTAATCTACGTAGCAGGTAATCACGATGAATTCTTAAGACCATTAATGCCCTATGACATTAATTTTGGCCTTGTTGAAATACACAATCAAATAGAACACATAGGCGCCGACGGTAAACACTACCTTGTAGTACACGGAGATCTATTTGACGGTATTACTAGATTGGCACCATGGATCGCATTCTTAGGCGATAAGGCCTATGATTTTGTACTATCATTAAATGCCAAGTTTAATTGGATTAGACATAAGTTCGGATTTGGTTACTGGTCGTTGAGTCAGTTCTTAAAGCATCGTGTTAAAAAAGCCGTAGACTTTATGTTCCAGTTTGAAAAGAATTTAGCAGGTTATTGTAAGAAGCGAGGTTTTGATGGTGTTATATGTGGACACATACACCACGCAGAAATTAAAGAGATCGATGGTGTGACATACATGAATGACGGTGACTGGGTAGAAAGTTGTACAGCCTTGGTAGAACACCACAATGGCAAGTGGGAGATAATTACATGGACTAAGGAGAAGGATGATGTGGTTACTGATCCTAATAGCGGTACACGCGAACAATCCCCAAGACCAGCCGGGCAGGGTAGAACTCGTGTTCCAAGATCAAAAGACTTGCGAGCAAGTCCTAAACACAATGACTTGGCAGTTGAAGTTCAAAAGTTTTAAGGTAGTAGGCGAATGCAAAAAACAATCCTAATTGTTACAGATAACTTACCGGAGCAAATCAATGGCGTGGTTACGACCTACAAAAATATTGAGGAACACGCGGTTCGCGATAACTATCGTGTTGTATATATTGATCCCAGGAGGTTCCGCTATGTTGATTGCCCTGGCTACAACGAAGTCAAGATTGCCTTTCCACGGAAGGTGGGCAAGATACTTGAGGAGATCAATCCGGATCATATCCACATCGCCACGGAGGGTCCTATTGGTCTGCGTGTTAGACAATATCTTGACAAACACAATTATCGCTACAATACTGCTTATCATACTAAGTTTCCAGAAGGACTTAGAAAACTATTTGGCATTCCTGAAGCCCTTACTTGGCCTGTAGTTCGATGGTTCCACAAACACTCGGGCAAAGTATTAACTACTACAGATTCTATGGTAGCAGAACTTAAAGAACACGGCTTTGATGGAGAACTAGTTTCATGGACTCGAGGAGTTGATCGTAGCATATTTTATCCCGGAGAGCGGGCTCCTAGTGTTAATTATATTATGGTTTGTGTTAGTCGTGTTAGCAAAGAAAAGAATTTAGAAGACTTTTTTAACTTAGATTATCCTGGCCGTAAAATTATGGTAGGTGACGGCCCTATGTTAGAAGAATATAAAGCCAATTATCCTAGTGTTGAGTTTGTTGGAGCAAAGCGTGGCGTTGAACTAGGTGACTACTACCGTATGGCAGATGTATTTGTATTTCCAAGCCGTTGGGAAACATTTGGTATTGTTATGATAGAAGCAATGGCTTGCGGAACTCCAGTAGCGGCATATCCGGTACAGGGCCCGTTAGATGTAATAGATGAAGGTGTTACAGGTTGTATGAATGATGAACTTAAACAAGCGGTTAAAGATGCTTTAATGTTATCTAGGAACTTAGTTTATCAAGGTAGCCAAAAATGGTCTTGGCAAAGAGCTTGGGAAATATTTAAAGATAATTTGGTATTTGTAAAATCACTGTAATCGATTATCACTTAAATAATTGTGTGCCACAAGCACACTAACCACAAGGAGCTCAAAATGAAACTTGAAATGACAGTACACGGGTTAAATGTTTTTTTAGAATTAGATGATGATGCATACAACGGTTTAGAAGTTTTACAACATGTAAAAGATTTAGTTAATGAGTTATCAGCATACGACAAAGTTATGTTGTCAGTAGTATCAGTACCAGATGATGAAGACTTTGAACAAACTGAAGAAGAAAATGAAGATTACAAAGAAATGACAGCAGAAACACACGTTGCTCAAGCAACATGGCCTTTTCCAGAAGGTGGCCTAGATGATCAAGGTGCAGAAGTAATTGCTTTTGTTGAACCAGAACAAAAAGCGGCTTAATAGTCAGTTTAAATCGGGTACAAGATAAGGTATCGCTGGAATTCGTAACCAGCAATAGGGGCTTGACAGCTCCTATTTTTTTCACTATAATAAACGCATGAGTACCCTAGCTGAATATTTTGCCGCTAACCGCCCGGCTCCCAAATGGCAGTTTGGAGATCGTGTCTTTGGAAAATTACACGGAGTTCCGTTTATTGGGACCTGCGGAGGCGAAGGAATGGTAAATGAAAAAGAGGGCAGTTTGGTAACTGTATTCTTAGACCTTCCCCTTAAACACGGTAAAGAATGGCATACAACTTTTATAAAAGTTAAGCCAAAAGATTTGAAACGGTTGACAATTATCCCGTAATAGTGTATAATAAGCACATGGACGAAATACTAAACACTTTAAATTATTTCCTTATTGGGTTTATACTCGGTTGGGTATGGACGCCATTGTGTAAATATGCTAAAATGTTCTACTTTGGATTTAAAGAAATGAAGCATGAATGGAATAACCCTAGAGGAAAAAATGACTAATCCCTTTCGCGACCAAGAAAAATTTATGAAAGCCTGTGATCAAAGCACAGGTAATTGGAATGTTGAACAATTCAATTTGTATGTTGATTTGATCGAAGAAGAAACTAACGAACTTGCTGATGCTATTCGAGCGCATGATCAAGTAGAAACACTTGACGCACTAATAGATATTCTAGTTGTTACTATTGGTGCTATTCACAGCATGGGCAGTGATGCTGAAGGTGCTTGGAAAGAAGTAATGAGTACAAACTTTGCCAAGATCGGCGAAGACGGCAAAGTACGTAAACGTGAAGATGGTAAAGTGTTGAAACCCGTGGGTTGGGCACCTCCCAATCTTAAACCATTTGTTAAAGGAGATTAATATGTTTGGTTCAAATTATATAGATAACGGTATTGTAAACTACCGTTCGGCAGAAGAAATTAATTCAGCCATGGGCCGTGTTTACGGACACATGAGCCTGGCAGTTGTTGTGTCAATGTTGGTCAGTTACTTTGTGGGCTCTAGTCCAGAGTTGCTACAATTCTTTTTTACCGGTGTGCTAAAGTGGATTGTGATTTTCGCTCCACTGGCCGCAATATTTGGCGTTGGTTACGTACTAGGTACTAATCCTAGTAAGGGTGTAGCACAGTTATGTTTACATGGGTTTGCGGCACTAATGGGATTGAGCTTTGCTACAATCTTTGCTGTATTCACTATGGGGTCGATTGTTAGTGCCTTTATGGGTGCGGCAATTTTGTTTGGTACTATGAGCTTTTATGGATACTTTACTAAACGTAGTTTAGAAAGTCTTGGACAGTTTATGTTCATTGGTCTAATTGCCATTATCATTGCCAGCATTGTTAACATCTTTATTGGTTCTAGTGTAATGGCAATGGTGATTAGTGCGTTGGCTATTATCATCTTTCTTGGACTTACTGCTTACGATACACAACGAATTCGTGAGGAGTTAAGCGTAGACACTAGTCCGGCGGCCGAAGTTAGCGGTGCGTTAACTTTGTATATGGACTTTATTAACTTGTTTATTAACCTGTTACAGATTTTTGGCGATAGAAAATGATACGAGAATTTATTAATATTGTAGAAGGCATGCGTATTAATGACAATTGGTTTATAAAGGACAGTTTTAAAACCTACAAACGTCCAGCCAAAGAACATTATGAAATTGCCAGCGAACCGGGCACTATTGACACCCTTGAAGGACCAGTTAAATATCCAAAAGGATTCTATATCATGACTGGTCCAAAAGGGGAACAGTATCCCATTAGTCCAGAAAAGTTTTCAGAACTCAAAGATGATCTGGGCAATGGCGTTTGCACACCAAAGAAGATTATCAAGTTTGCTAAGTTGGCAGATCACTCCGGATCGGTTGACACATCATGGGGTGAGAAGTTAAACTATAACTCAGGCGAGGATGTTATTGTTCGCCACGGTAAAAACGACTACGGTGTAGTCAAGAAAGATATCTTTAATCAAACTTACGAGAAAATATTATGAGATCAAACTATTGGTCATGTAGCAAATTTGCAGATTGGATTCGCGGCACCTCTAAGCTCAAAGTAGGCACGGCTGAAGAATGGGACAGCTGGAATACAACTGCTAAAATGAAACATAGTCTTCGTTTTTGGTTGGCTGAGGATGGCCTGGACTACGCCCAAAACTTTGTCAACTATATACCTGATCGTTTAAATGATGTACGCTACTATATTAATAACCGCTGGGTTTCTCACAGTCATGCTCTTACCGCACATCCTCGAGACATCAAACCGGGTGCTTGGAGTGATGTTGGCAGTCGCTTTCTTCCTTGTATGTTCAATGAGCTTGTGGACTTTGTGGAAATAGAACAAGCATGGCATCACTGTATGTGGAGTGATGAAGCCAAGACTCAATTCAATGTACCCTGGTATCGCAAGGGTTGGCTACGTTGGCGTACATGGCGCAGTCCAGAAGCAGGTATGGCCTACTTGACTTGGGCAAGTGGACTTACTGTAGGCGAAGACATGGGTGCCGAACCTGGTAGTAAAGGATTCGGAGAGCCTACTTGGCAAGCAAAATCCGCTAAAGAAATTATTGAGCTTTACACTTGGTGGACTGTTACCTATCGCAACCGCCCTGATCCATATGACGCCAGTGGCTGGACTGAGTACTGCGAAGCAAGCCGTGCGGCC
>Ga0209191_1000399_pt1 | contig 34150 bp, 25 predicted proteins | sample S_130626_EF_Meta_FD_187320 | JGI IMG/M metagenome (GOLD analysis project Ga0209191, IMG submission 187320) | Freshwater microbial communities from Lake Simoncouche, Canada to study carbon cycling - S_130626_EF_MetaG (SPAdes) (version 2) | ecosystem: Environmental > Aquatic > Freshwater > Lake ...
CTTTTGCAGAGTCATCATTTCCAGGAATTGGTAAAGTGATACCATCTGGATTACAGTTAGAATCAAGAATCGCCATGATCGGAACGCCAAGTTTTTTAGCTTCAGCAATTGCAAGAGATTCTTTGAAAGTATCGATTACAAAAACTAGATCAGGAGAACCGCCCATGTCTTTGATACCACCAAGAGCTTGTTCTAATTTGATTCTTTTTCTTTCAAGAACCAATTTTTCTTTTTTATTCAAATCACTTTCTGGATCAGAAAGTTGTTCGTTAATTTTTTTCAAAGTTTTGATTGATTGAGAAACTGTTTTCCAGTTAGTCAACATACCACCTAACCATCTGAAATTTACATAATATTGGCCACATCTTTTAGCAGCTTCAGCTACTGGTTCAGCGCCTTGTTTTTTAGTTGCGATGAAAAGAATTCTGCCGTTATTTTTAGCAATGTCTTTAACCGTAGTAAGAGCTTTGTAAAGCAAGTTAGCAGTTTTGTTAAGATCGATAATACTGATACCGTTGCGGCTTGCGTGAATGTATTTAGTCATTTTCGGATTACGACGCATAGTCTTGTGACCGAAGTGAACACCAGCTTCTAGAAGCTGTTTAATAGTGAATTGTGGAAGATCTGTTTTAGACATATTAATTATTTTTTGGTTAGTTACCAATAGCAGCAGAAATCCTCTAAACCTTTGAAAACAAAGACTAAGAGAACACCAAAGTTGCAAACTATTGTGGAAGTTGATTTAACCCGAAGAAAATCAGGCGGGCGGAATTTAAGTGGTAAAGCTTTAGATTGCAAGGTGGAAATCTTTAATCGCTCCCCTCCTTGAAAAGGAGGGGCTTAGAATAGAGAAGTAAACTACTGAATCTTCGGTGGCAAAATTTTTCCATCTTTATATTGCGCTGGAACATAGCTTGTCGGATCTTTTTTGGGCGCAGAAAAAGCTGTGTAAAGCAAACTCAAAATTGCCAAAATCAAACTTAGATATAATACAATCAGGAAATGGTGATTTTGCAGAGAAAATCTGCTGATTTTTTGCACCTCTTCGTCAGTAGTTTTTTCACCAACTACTTTTTCACCTTCAATAATATTTTTTTTCTTCAGAAGCTTTTTAAGAATAATTCTTTCAATTACAAAAACCCAAAAAAGATAGATTAGAATTGGGACTAAAGCTGGCCATATTTTTAGAAAAAATCTTAGAAGCATTTTATAATTAATTTGGATTTTGGTTTTGATCGATTTAGATTCTAATAATTAGATAACTAATTGATGTAAACAACCCCTAAAAATTCTCTTAAAAATGATTATTTTCCCCGCGATAGATTTAAAAAATGGTCAATGTGTGCGCCTTTTTAAAGGTGACATGAATCAGGCTACAGTCTTTAACGACAACGCGTCAGCGCAAGCTTTAGAATTTGAAAATTTGGGTTTTAAATTTTTACATATTGTAGATTTAGACGGCGCAATCGCCGGAACTTCCGCAAATGAAGAATCAGTGCGCGCAATTTTAAAATCGATAAAAATTCCCGCACAACTTGGTGGCGGAATTAGATCACTTGTCACAATTGAAAAATGGCTGGATCTAGGAATTTCCCGCGTGATTCTTGGCACTATCGCCGCAAAAAATCCCGAATTGGTGAAAGAAGCTTGTAAAAAATTTCCTGGAAAAATTGTCGTCGGCATCGATTCTAAAAATGGCTTTGTGGCAACTGAAGGCTGGGTTGAAACTTCAGAAATTACTACTTTAGAACTAGCTAAAAAATTTGAAAATTGCGGCGTAAGTGCAATTATTTATACTGATATCTCTAGAGATGGAACCCTCACTGGCCCAGATTTTGTAGGCACTAAAAGCTTGGCTGAAAATCTTTCAATTCCAGTAATTGCATCTGGTGGAATTTCTTGTCTTGATGATGTTTTGAAAATTAGAGACTTGGAAAAATTTGGTGTCACCGGAGTAATTGTGGGTCGCGCCATTTATGATAAGAAGATTGCGGCAACTGATTTGGTGAATTTATAAAAAACCGTCGGCCCATGAAGAGTCGAAACCAACGGCTTTTTTATTCCGCTTAAATCAGCGGTTTTTTAAGCCAAATAACTCTCAATAATCTCCAAAATTTCTTTCTTAGAAGTTCCTTTCGACATGTAACCATTCATGCCGCTATTCTTAGCTTTCTCAATCCCGCTTTGATCTGAACTAGCCATCAACGAAATGATTGGAATTTTTTTATAGCCTTTAAAATTTTTAAAAACTTCACCTTTACGAATTTCCGCAGCCGCTTTATAGCCGTTCATTACGGGCATTTCTCCATCCATTAAAATCAAATCGAAATGCTCTTTATCTAAAATTTCCAAAGCCTCTTTGCCATTTTCCACACTCTTCATTACATATCCCGCACTTTCCAAAATCATTGAAGTAATTTTGATATTCACAGGATTATCTTCGACCAATAAAATAGTCTTATTCCCACTCAAAATCTTTTTACGCTCTTGCTTTAAATCAGCTTTTGTGATTTGAAAATATAACCCAACTTTTGTTCCTTCATTTTTCACAGAAGAAATTTTCATCTTACCGCCATGCAACTTCACCAAGCGTTTCACAATTGGAATGCCTATTCCGTGAGAATCAATTTGTTTATCAAGCATCGATTTATCAATATCTTCACCTTGGCCCGAAAGCGCCATTTCTATTTCATCAGCAGTCATGCCAACTCCTTGATCAGCAACTTCAATATAAATTTGATGTTCTTTCTTTAAATATTTCGCACTTATTTCAACCTTACTATCTGCCAAACTATATTTAACCGCGTTCGTAATCAGATTAGTTAAAATTTGCTTCAACCTTCTAATGTCGCATCTTAAATGCGGCATATCATCTTCAATATTAGCTTTCAGTAAAACTTGATGAGTATTCGCCAAATTTTTATTCAGCAAAATCATGCGATTAATTAAATCTTTAACATCACAATTTTCTAGCCTTCCTAGAGCAAATTCACCAGTTTCATTTTGATTGGTGTCCAAAAGATCTTCCACAAAATACATCAATTCTTGCGATTGCGTGGAGATGGTTTCAACCAAATGTAAGTCGTGATTTTTTTCTATTTGAGATTTGCTTTTTGTGTCCAAAATCATTTTGGTTAGGCCACAAATTGTAAAAATGTAATTTTTCAAATCATGGCTGGTAGCCCTTATTAAAGCTGTTTTGGCAAGATTGGCTCTATTTAAAGAATCTTTTAATCTTCTTTCTTCAAGAAGCAGAACTGCAATTTTTGATTTGAATAAATATAAGATGACAAGGAAGAAAAAAGTGATGCAAACAAACTCTAAAATGCGGGGAAAAATCAGGCTGCTAAATTCTTGCCTGATGAAACTTTTATTAAAGCCGGTCAAAACTAAATAAGGGTAGTTCGGCATTTTTTTATAGTGAGAATATTTGATGTCGCCCACAGAAACTTCGCTGCCAAAAACACCAGATGACTCTCTAAAACTATGAGCATCAAAAATACTTTTGTAAAAATCACTATCTCTTCCCAAAGTATTATCCACTGATTGCAGAACTATGCGAAATTCATCATCCAAAACAACGAAACTCACATTATCATTCAGTCTTTGCTTTATCTTACTGGTAAATTCATTAATATCAAAACCAACGGCAACTGTTCCAATATATCTGCCACTTTCATCAGCAATTCCAGTTCCTGCTGGAATCACCCATGTTTTACTTGGATTGCCCATAACCGGAAATGAAACTTGTAAAGCCCAAGGATTTAGAGGAGATGTTTTTGTATATTGACGAATTGACATGTCTGGTGCATCATGACGAATACCAAGCCTGCTATTAACAATTTGACGATTGCTTGGATCAACCCAGTCGAATGATGTCCAAGAAAATAATTCGGTATTTTTATTTTGTATTTTACTGGCTTCTCGTAAAAGATTTAAAATAAATTTTAGATCTTTCTCACCATGTTGAACAATTTGTCGACCTATGTGGCCATTGATTTGATTTGTGTAATCAAATGATTCAGAAACTATAATTTCTATTTCTTTTGCTTCTCGAAATAGCTTTCTTGAATTAGCTTTGTAATTATTTTTATATAAAAAATAGGCAAAAACAGCCACTGATATCATCACCATTAAGCTTGTGGCTAAGGCAAATATCGAATAGTCTTTTAGTAAGAATAATCTGTTTTCTAGGGTTTTGCTCATTGGAGCTTTGGGGAATTTTAATTCTTCGTTTTAATAGATTCTTGAGTTTATAACTCTTTGCAGCTTTATTAGTCTCGCATTTTTCTGATAACTTTCGCAATTCTATTGCAACTGTATCAAATTTATAATGCGAATGAAAGAACTTTAAGAAATTATATTCTTACCACAAATTCTAAAATCTTAAAATACTTAAATATGCTTCCTGATAAATCAAACTTTGTAAGACGAGGTATAGCACTTGGTAAATCATTATCTAGATTATATAGCGACAACTCTAGTAATAGACAGACTACAAGAACTATATCGCAAAAAACATCAGATGGAATAGCCAGAGTTAAAAAAGAATTTGAACCATTGGTTGAAGAACTAAAAGCACATGAAGCAATTAATCCTGAGTTTTATAAATATTTAGAAGAGCAATCAAAAGTTGGTTTTAACAAAAAACAATATGATATTTTTGCAGCCATTTTTTGTGCTAGAACAATTTTTACGATTCCATCCGTTGCCAATTATATTTCGAAAGCAGCTTTAAGAGGCGACTCACAAGCTGTTTTTGATGCAGCCCAAAATCTTTATGAAGAAAGTGGCCGCGGCGATCCTGAAAAGATGCATAGCAAATTGCTGCTGCGCACCTTCAATACTCATGGCAGTAAAATATATGGATCAGAACCATATACTGATTTAATGGATGTCGAAAAATCGCCATTACTTACAGAAGTGCCAGAACTTATGATATATAAAAAGGAAAAACATCGTGTTTTTCAGAGTTCATCTTATCCGATAGTAGCTGGTAACACTTGGGCTCACGAATTTGCAGCCGACAATATGTTGGACACTTTTAGAAGAACCCTATTCGCCCCTTACAAAGGATATTATGAACCAGAAAAATATGTAAAATTAACCGAATATTTTACTGAACATAAGGACGATGAAAAAGAAGGCAGAGATGTTGAAGCCAATCATGAAAGAATGGCCAGAGCAGCTGCAGAAAGAGCCTGCGAAGCCAATATCAATAATATACCAAAAATAAGATCAGGTGCCTTAGCTTTTCTTGATGCCCAAGCTGCTTTATGGAATGGCCTAATGAAAGCAATGGATCGTGCGCACAATGTCGGAGTTCCCATTCCACCAAAGCCAGATTTCACACCAAATCCCATCGCCACTAAAACAGATGTGATAACTCTTCAAGAAAAATCAAAAGGTTCAAAAGTTATTTAAACAGGCAATTCTATTTAGGGCCATATATAACAAAAAAGCTCCTTCAAGTTTCTTTGAAGGAGCTTTTATTTTTCTAAACTTCTTTATGCGGAATTTCCATCAACATAAAGAAGCCTTTTGCACAACACGCCTGCGCGGTTTGTGTGGTGGTGTGTTCTTATTGCATCAAGTAAGGAAATTTTAAGATCATCTGCGTTCCTTTGCCAACTTCTGAAATTGTTTCAATAGTTCCTTTTTGTAACTCAACTAATTGCTTAGTAATTGGTAAACCAAGACCAAATGAATCAACTTTTCCTGAATTAGGATTTTCAATAGCTTGATATTTTTGAAATGCCGATTTGATTTCTTTTTCTGTCATCCCAAAACCTTGGTCGGAGACGATAATTTCTAAATATTTTTGCATATTCTTTTGTATTATATTTTTAGCAGTAACTGTCACACAGCTATTATCAGAGCTATATTTCACAGCATTAGAAACTAGATTAACTAAAATTTGCTTCATTCTTCTGCTATCCAATTTAATCAAAGATACATCTTCAGAAACTTCCATTTTGATAGAAATTTGTCGCGCCGCTGCATAGTTATGATTCAACTTCAACGACCTTTTTATCACATTTTTTACATCCAAATCCTTACTCAAATCCACCGAAAAATTCCCCGAAGCCACCTGCCCCACATCAAGCAAATCATGAATCAATTCATTCAAATCCAAAGCCGCTTGTTTAATTTCCTTCACATAATCCACACATTCCTCCTTCGACTCCGGATTACGAATCTCCATCTGCAAAATCGATGAAAAACCCACAATAGCATTTAGAGGATTTTTTATTTCATGACAAATTGCAGATAAAAATTCTTGGCTTGAAAAAGATTTTGACGAAGTTGCCAACTTAGATATTTCTTCACTTTTAGATAAACTTCGGCTCTTTGCAATTACATCATTATCAGACTCTTTAAGTTCCACATTTTGATGTTCTTCTTTAGCGTGAAATAAAAAATCCGATATCACAGCCAATAGTGATGGCTGTTCTTTTACCTGAAATGCTTTCATGTTTCTAAATGAGTCATTGTTAGAGGGTTTAAAAATGTTTCAAACAAGAAAGTTGATTCTGATAGAGAAGGCAAATTAGAAATATAAAGCTTATCAATACATCTATTAATAAAACCTATTCTGATTATGAAAATTGCCATTCACGACTTTCTTTATAAAAAAAATCGTCAGCAACAAATTAAGGGATTTTATTATGTAGCACGCTACTTAAGTATTTCTAAAGCTGCGCAGGCTATGAATCTAACCCAATCAACAGTTACATTACAGATCCAATCTCTAGAACGCGATTTAGGATTCCAATTATTAAATCGTAATTCTAAACCACTCTCTCTTACAAAAGATGGAGAAGAATTCTACCAGATAGCATGTCCTTTAATGCATGAATTTGAGTCAGTAGTAGAAAAATTTTTAGACCGTAAAAAAGAAAAAGAGCAAAAAATCTCTGCTTATACAAGTTTTAAAGATAAAGATTTTTTTACAAAAATTGTCTTTTTTTGAAAAGATGAAAAAATTATAAAAACAATTATAAAAACTAGTTGTGAAAAAAAAAATTTAGTTAAAAATATCCTTTGTTGGGAGTTGCTCCGAATAAAATACCTTTACAGGGAATAGGAAGCAACACGCCGGGTTTGCGTGGTGGTGGCTCCTGACATCAGAATTTTAAAAAGCCTCTTTGAGAAATCAAAGGGGCTTTTTTTTGCTTATATTTAATCTCTAGGTTAAGCAAAGTCCTACAATCAAGGAATTCAAATGAAAAAAACTTTGATCTCAAATAAATATGAAACTCAATATTTAAATTTTAGAAAATTATGAAAATTATTATTTGTTTGAATCATGATATTCATGCGGCTACCTCGCTTAATTTTTTATTTCCGCATTTGCAAAAGCATGAAGTGAGGATTGTTTTGTCGCAGAAAGTTGGGAAAGTGGATGGTTTGGCGGAGGAATTGGGGCAGTTGAGAAGCTCTGAACAAGGAGAAGCTAAGTTCTTAACTTTTGATAAAATTGCCAAATTTTTTCAGGCAGAAATTTCTAGTTATGAAAATATTAATTCGGAAATTGCGCTTGGGGATTTTAAAGAATTTGCGCCAGATTTGATTATTTCGATTCGCTTTGGACAGATTTTTAGAAGCGCTGTGATCAATGTTCCAAAGCATGGTATAATAAATTTACATTCGGGAATTTTGCCAAATTATCGCGGCGTGATGCCAAGTTTTTGGGCGATATTAAGTGGTGAGTCCAGAATTGGCAAGACTCTGCATTATATTAGTGACGCCACAATTGACACAGGCGCGATACTTGGATTTTCTTATTTGGAAGTAGATAAAAATCGCTCATTATTTTTTAATATTAATCAGCTTTATGAAGGTGGATGTGACTTGATTATCGATCATTTAGAAAAAATCTCTGCTGGTTTGGAAATAAAAATTTTGAGAGATAAAAATGTTGGAGAAGGACAATATTTTTCTTATCCGAAAAGTTTGGAAGTTCAGAGATTTTTAAAGATCATGCCTTTGGTAGAAAAGGAAGATCTTTGTAACCTAGCTTGAGCCTATGTAAAAAAATCCAAAATTTGGCGGTTGAATAATTAGTTCTGAGAAATAGGTTGTGCGATCGATTTACCTATCACTCATTTTTCACAAATAAATTTCTAGAAATATGCGTTATCTAGCCCTAACTCCTAAGGACAGACAAGAGATGCTGAAAATTATCGGCGTAAATAATGTCAATGAACTTTTTGATGCAGTCCCTTCAGATTTACTACTTAAACAACCAATTTCAGGCCTACAAGATCACCAAGGTGAACTTGAAGTTGAAAATTACCTAAAAGGCTTAGCTGCTAAAAATCGCAGCGCTTCTGAAGGTCCATTTTTCTTAGGAGCAGGTTGCTATAAGCACCATGTTCCAGCTGCAGTTGACCATATTATTCAACGCTCAGAATTCTTAACTTCTTACACTCCTTACCAGCCAGAAATTTCTCAAGGAACTTTGGCGGTAATTTTCCAATTCCAAAGCATCATAGCTCTTTTAACTGGAATGGAAATTGCTAACGCTTCTATGTATGACGGCGCAACTGCAATGTCTGAAAGCTGTTTGATGGCGCTTCGTATTAAATCTGGCCGCAAAAATATCGCGATTATTGGCGACATGCATCCTGATTATTTAGAAGTTACTAAAACTTCACTTGATTTGAATGACTCAAAATTGGTTTCTGAAATTGATGAAACTTGCGCCGCTGTTGTGGTACAATATCCAAACTTCCACGGTGAAGTTGGAAATTTAGATGATTTGAGAAAAAAATGTGATGAAGCTGGCGCTTTATTAATTGTGGTGACCAACGAAATTTTATCACTTGGCCTTTTGGAAGCTCCAAAACAAGCTGATATTTGTGTTGGTGAAGCTTCAAGCATTGGTGTTGGTTTAAATTTCGGCGGTCCATTACTTGGATTCTTCGCTTGTAAAAAAGAATTTATGCGCCAAATGCCTGGTAGAATTTGCGGCGCAACTTCTGATGTTGATGGAAAAGACGGATATGTTTTAACTCTTAACGCTCGCGAACAACATATTCGTCGTGAAAAAGCTACTTCAAATATCTGCTCAAACCAAGGCTTATGCGCAACTGCATTTACAATTCATGTTTCTTTGCTTGGTGAAATTGGTTTCAAACAATTAGCTTTGATAAATCACAAAAAAGCTTGTGATTTGGCTGATGCTTTAGAAAAAGTTTCAGGCGTGAAAGTTTTGAATAAGAGTTTCTTTAATGAGTTCGCAATTGAACTTTCAAAAGACGCAAATGAAGTTAATAAAAAATTATTAGCTAAAAATATCATCGGCGGTTTTGCGCAAGGAAATAAAATGGTTGTTGCAGTTAGTGAATTAACTAGCGCACAAGATATTGAAATTTTTGCTAAAGAATTGGCGGAAGTTTTGAAGTAGAAAAAAGCCTCCTTTGACAATTGCTTTAGCAATTGCAACTCACTCAACAAAAAAATATTTTGTGAGTAAAAAGGAGGTGGCGCGCTGACAAGCGTGACGGAGGATTTACGATTTATCGCTTTACAAACACTAGAAAAACCCAAACACACCACAAAATATGCCAGAGATAAGCCGATTTCTTGGGATCGTGATTTCAATGTATTACGACGAACATAATCCGCCGCATTTTCATGCAAAATACGGTGATTTTAAAATTTCCGTTGAAATTGAGTCAGGAATAGTAATTTGAAAATTTCCAAAAAGGGCTTTGAGAGCTGTATTGGATTGGTATGATCTTCATAAAGAAGAATTGCTACAAGATTGGCAACTGGCTGTAAATGATCAGCCTTTAAATAAAATAGAACCTTTGGAGTAAGAGATGTTTGAATCTGTAATAAGTGCAAAACACATTAAAGATTACAAAGTTTGGATCGCATTTGATGATGGCAAAGAAGGAGAAATTGATTTAACTCAAAAATTAAAAAATAGAGGCGGGGTTTTTGGACCATTACAAGATATTGGTTACTTCAAAAATTTCAAAATAGAAAATGATACTTTATCTTGGGAAAACGGTGCTGACTTGGCTCCGGAGTCTCTTTATGAATTACTAATGCAACAAAATAAAAATAATAAATAACTAATTTTTATGACATTTACTTCAAATTATATCCCTAAAGAAATCGGATTGAATCAAGAAACTGATTTATTGATCAGACAATCTAGAGAAGGTGCTTGTGGCGTTGATTTGCCAGAAGTTGCGAATTTTTCCTTAAGAACTGGACAAAATAAAAGATCAAAAATCGGCCTAGCTGAAGTGAATGAACCACAAGTTATTAGACATTTTGTGCGTCTTTCTAACCAAAATTATTCAATTGATAGCGGCTTTTATCCTTTGGGTTCTTGCACCATGAAACATAACCCGCGTTTGAATGAAAAAATGGCGCGCTTACCAGGATTTGGCGACATTCATCCTTTGCAAGATCAGTCCACCGTGCAAGGCGCTTTAGAATTGATGTTTAATTTACAATATTGGTTAGCAACTTTAACTGGTTTGGGCGCAGTTTCTTTGGCTCCAGCAGCAGGTGCGCAAGGTGAATTTTCTGGCATGTTGGTAATTAAAAAAGCTCATGAGAAAAAAGGTGAAGCTGAAACTCGTAAAATTGTTTTGATTCCAGATTCAGCTCATGGCACAAATCCGGCAACTGCAGCAATGTGTGGTTTTCAAATTAAAGTAATTCCATCTGACAAAGAAGGCTTGATTGATGTGGAAGCTTTAAAAAAATTGGTTGCTGAGCATGGCAAATCAATTGCTGGAACCATGATTACTAATCCGAATACTTGCGGAAAATTTGAAAAAAATATCAAAGAAATCGCTGATTTAATTCACTCAGTTGGTGGATATTTCTATTGCGACGGCGCGAATTATAACGCGATTGTTGGTAAAGTTCGCCCTGCTGATATTGGTGTGGATGTGATGCATTTTAACTTACACAAAACTTTCTCAACTCCTCATGGTGGCGGAGGACCAGGTTCTGGACCAATCGCAGTGCGCGCAGAATTAGCTGAATTTTTACCAACTCCACATGTGGTGAAAGAAGGCGAAACTTTCAAACTTATCGCACCAAAAAATACTTGCGGAAAAGTGAAAGGATTTAACGGCCAATTTGGTATGCATGTTAGAGCCTTGTCTTATATGCTTTCTCATGGTGCTGATGGTTTGCAAAAAGTTGCTGAAGATTCAGTTTTAAGCGCAAATTACATTTTGGCAAAATTGAAAGATCATTTCCATGTGCCATTTGAAGGCAATTGTATGCATGAATGTTTGTTAACTGACAAACTTCAAAAAGCTAAAGGCACTTCAACTTTAGATATTGCCAAAGCATTGGTTGAATATGGTATGCATCCGATGACAGTTTTCTTCCCACTTGTAGTGCAAGGTGCAATGTTGATTGAACCTACAGAAACAGAAACTCGCGAAACTATTGATCAATTTATCGCAAATATGATTTACATCGCGAAAGAAGTTGAAGCTGGCAATGGTGAAAGATTCCACAATTATCCACTTTCAACTCCAAAAAGAAGATTGGATGATGTGAAAGCTGCAAAAACTCCTGTATTAACTTGGATGGATCAAGCGGTTAATTAAAAATATTTCAGTGTCACCCCGCACTTGTTGGGGAATGACACTCAGGTAAGACAAATTTTGAAGTCCAGCAACCAACCCTCAGTAAATATGAAAAAATCTAAAGCGTTTTCTCTTGTTGAGTTATCAGTTGTACTTCTCGTTATTTCATTGATGTCAGTCGGCGTGTTGCAAGGAACTAGCGCAATTAAACAAGCCAGAATCACCAATGCTAGATCTATAACTTCCACTTCACCTGTGCCAACAACTGATGGTCTAGTTGCTTGGTATGAACCAACATTAATCAAGAGTTTTAAAACAAACGAAATAGCAAATGGTTCGCAAATCACAACTTGGTATGACATCAGCCCAGGATCTGTTATAGGGAAAAAGAATAGCTTAACAGTTACGGCCAGCAACAATATAACAATGTCTTCAAATGGCATCAATAAACTCCCGAGCGTTTATTTTGGTGGAGCTGGCGGCATTGTTTTGTCAAATTTTTATCAAGGCACTTCTGCACAAAATACCATATTTTTTGTGGTACAGCCTTTTGTTGTAACAAATAATTCTGTTATTGTAGATGCTGGTCAAACTTCTAATATCGCTGTCTTTGGAATATTTTCACCAAGCAGCTTTCAAATGCATTTTGGCACAAATTATGTATTTTCGACCAGCCCATTAACTTTCACCGGCGGAGATAGTTACATAGGAGCTGTATATTATAATTCCACATCTTCTAAAGCTTATATAAATGATGCTTTAAATATATCTGGAGGATCGATGTTTAATGCAGGATCAAATATTTTAACTGGAATCAAAATCGGGTCAGACCGCAATAATGACGCCGGTTTTAACGGATTAATTTCAGAAGTTATTGTTTACAACCGCGTAATAAATGGTCAGGAAAGAAAAGACATAATGAGATATCTTTCCAAAAAATATGGCATTGCCGTTGCTAATCTTTAGTTGAGATTCTTTAGATATTTTTAGATAATGTCTAACTAACCAACTTGACAATCCTTAGAAAATTACTATTTTTTTACTTCCTTGAACTTGAAAAAAACTCTTTAATTCGGAGGTCATTTATGAAAACAAGTGTAATATCATTATCGCATTCAAACATTGCAAAATCAGCTGATTCAGGGTTCTTACAATATCTAAAAGAAATTCAAAAATTCCCCATTCTTACGCCAGAAGAAGAATATGAACATGGCATGAAATTTAAAGATCATGGCGACAAAGAATCTGCAAAAATTTTAGTGCAAAGCCATTTACGATTAGTGGTGAAAATGGCCGGGAAATTCAAAAATTATGGTCTGCCAATTACCGATTTGGTTTCGGAAGGAAATGTCGGTTTAATTCAAGCTGTTAAAAAATTTGATCCAAGTAAAGGCTTCCGTTTTTCTACTTACGCTATGTGGTGGATCAGAGCGCAAATTCAAGAATATGTTTTGCGTTCTTGGTCGCTGGTGAAAATTGGCACGACAGTTGCTCAAAAAAAGCTCTTCTTCAATTTAAATAAAATCAAAAAAAGAATAGACTGCGCCTCAAATCGCAGCTCTCTTTCTGATGAAAATATTGAGAGAATTGCCAAAGATTTACATGTTTCGAAAAAAGATGTGATCGACATGGATTCTAGATTGCAGCAATCTGACTCTTCTTTAAACGCCATGATTGGAGATGAAGAAGATGGCAATGAAGCAATGGATTTATTGGTAGCAAATCAAGAAACACAGGAAGAAATGGCCATTGAAAATCAAGAAACTTCGCGCCAAGAATTTATGCTTAGAACCGCTTTAGCAACACTGAATGAGCGCGAAAAAGACATTATTATGAAACGCCAAATGTCAGAAAGTCCGCACACTTTGGAAGATCTAAGCCAAATCTACAACATCTCGCGCGAACGCATCAGACAAATTGAAGCTAATGCCATCGACAAAATCAAAAAAGAGGTGAGCAAGATGCAGAAGAGCTTTGCTAATGCATCTTTGGCAAATTCTTCTTTCGCTTAAAAACTAATGTTCACAGGAATAATTACTAATATTGGTGCAGTTGAAGAATTAGAATTTGGTGCAAAGAAAGATCTTTTGGTAAAAATATCTACAAAAAAAATTATTGGTCGAAAGCTAGAAATTGGCTGTTCTATTGCTTGCAATGGAGTTTGTTTGACTCTGATTAAAAAAGAAATTTCTCAAAAAAAGACTCTCCTGAATTTTCAAGCTTCTAAAGAAACTCTGGATAAAACTAATCTTAAAAACTGGCAAATTTCTGAATTGGTGAATTTGGAATTTGCTTTGAGATTTGGTGATGAACTTGGAGGACACTTGGTTTTGGGACATGTTGATGAATGCGCGAAAATAGTAATGATTAAGAAAATTAAAGATTCATATAAATTTACTTTTGCGGTTAAAGATAAAAATTTAATGAAATTTATTTCGCCAAAAGGTTCGGTGACTTTGAATGGAACTTCTTTGACGGTGAATGAAGTTGAGGATGAAAATTTTACGGTGAATTTAATTGCACACACCATTGAAAATACTGCATTTAAAATTGCAAAAGTTGGTGACTTGGTGAATTTAGAGATTGATATGATGGCGCGTTATTTGGAGAGGTTGATCGCAAAGAAATAAAATGCACCTTAACCGGTGGTTGAGCGGAGTCGAAACCACCTGAAGGTTCCTGCTGCGGATTTACTACACGGCAGAAACCTTCAGGTGGTTTCGACTCCGCTCAACCACCGGTTAATCAGAATGCAAAAATACGAAACACAGAAAAAATAAAAACAAAAAACATGCCAAAAAAAGAACAAAAATATCTAGCGACAATTCCTGAAATTATTGAAGAAGCCAAACAAGGTAACATGTTTATTTTGGTGGATGATGAGGGAAGAGAAAATGAAGGAGATTTAGTAATTCCTGCTGCGATGTGTGATGACAAAAAAGTTAATTTCATGGCAAAATTTGGTCGTGGCTTGATTTGTTTAACGCTTACGGAAGAAAGAGTTAGAGAGCTTAACCTGCCTTTAATGTCCACCAATAATCAGTCGCGCCATCAAACTGCTTTTACAGTTTCAATTGAAGCTAAGGAAGGAATTTCTACAGGAATTTCGGCTTTTGATCGCGCTAAAACTATTCGCGATGCCATTGATCCAAAAAAAGGCAAAGAATCTTTGGTTAGCCCCGGACATATTTTTCCATTAAAAGCAGAAAAAGGCGGTGTGTTAGTTAGAGCTGGTCACACCGAAGCAGCTGTTGATATTGCGGCTTTGGCTGGGCTTGATCATTCAGGCGTAATTTGCGAAATAATGAATGATGATGGATCAATGGCGCGTATGCCCGACTTGATCAAATTCGCACAAAATCATCAAATGAAAATTGCCACAATTGCTGATTTGATTGAATATCGCCGCACCAACGAGAAACTAATTGAAGTAAAAGAAAGAGGAAAATTTATCCATAAACAAGGCGGTGAATTTGATTTGGTAATTTACAAAAGCAAAGTCGACAATGTTGATCACATTGCTTTGGTAAAAGGAAAAATTGACGCAAACAAACCGACATTGGTTCGTATGCATCATCTAAATATTTTTAATGATTGTTTGGAAGATGTAGAAAATCCAAAAACTGGCTTGCTTGCTAAGGCGATTAAAAAAATTTCTAAAAGCGAATCAGGTGTGATTGTGATTATTAGACAGCCTAATGAATCGATTTCACATCTTTTGAAAAGCAATGCAAACCAACCGAAAAACAAAGAAAAAGAATTAAGAAATTATGGAACTGGCGCGCAGATTTTAGCTGATCTGGGCGTGCGTGACATGATTCTTTTAACTAACTCTAAAAAATCTGTAATTGGTCTTGATGGTTATAAAATCAAGATTTGCGGTTACAAAAAAATCTAAAAATTATGAAAAAATCAGCATTCTCTTTAACCGAAATTGTAATTGTAATTGTGATACTTGGCATTGTGATGGCAGGTATTGTTGCTTCGAAAGATATTGTTACAGAGGCAAAAGTTCGCACCGCCCGATCAGTTACACAAACTTCTAATGTTAGAGGGATTGATGGGATTGCTTTGTGGTTGGAAACAACTTTAGAAGATAGTTTTGATTCAAACTTAGATGGTACAAGCTCTACTGATAATTCAGTTGCTAATTGGTATGACATTACTCCTGATTTAGAAAAATCAGCTAGAAGTAATGCGGCTCAACCTACTGTAGCAAATCAACCAGCTCTAATCAATAATGCTATCAATGGTTTACCAGCTTTAAAATTTGATGGAAGTAACGATTTTATGCCCAATACTAAACTTAAGTTAGGCAGTAATATTTCTATTTTTGCCGTTGCATCCGTTCAAAGTGTTAATTCTTACAGAAGGATTATAAACTCTTACAATGACGGTTATTTCTTTTTTGGAACCGGAAGTGGTAATACCAACTTCGCAGCTTTTTACGGAAATGGTGGCGGCTGGAATAATACTAATGATTTTGGGTCAGACGCTAAATTAGCACCAAATGTTCCATATATTTTGAGCAACACCTTAAGTGGTAATACAAGCAATGGATATGTAAATGGCGTAAATGTTGGCACCTCTACTGAAACCAATGGCAAGACTTTTTCTTTAGGATACACAGTCGGACAACAAACCTCAGGTGGACAAAACTGGGATGGATATATTGGAGAAATAATTATTTTTAATCGCGCTGTTACTGATACCGAGAGAAAACAAGTTGAAGCTTATTTGAGTAAGAAATGGGGAATTAAGGTTGCAGGGTAGAACACCAAACCGCTGGCCTTAAGCGGAGTCGAAACCAGGGGACGGTTCCCTGCTGTGTTGTAATTCCGCGGCTGTTACACCTTCCACTGGTTTTGACTCCGCTTAGGCCATCGGTTTTTTGGCTTTGATTCGGGGGCCAGAAATTTTTCTACAACAAATCCACAATCTTCTCAATCATCACATCGCCAAGTTCTTCCAAACTTTTAATCGAGATTGAGTTTTTGTAGAACCTTTCCGTGCCATGTCCAATGCCGATTCCAACAATTTCAATTTCAGATTGTTTTTCGATTTTTTGAATCACATGAATTAAATGATCAGTTAAAATATCGCTGTCATTGGCCGAATTTGTTGAATCATCAATTGGCATTCCGTCAGAAATTACCATCAAAATTTTTCTTTTCTCACTTTGCTGCATCAAGCGGGCGCGGGCAAATAGTAAGGCTTCGCCGTCGATATTTTCTTTTAAAATTCCTTCTTTCAACATTAATCCCAAATTCACTTTGGCCTTCTTAAACTTCTGATTAAAATGTTTGTAAATGATGTGACGCAGTTCATTTAATCGACCAGGATTTTTCTTGCGACCCTCCAATTCCCACATTTTGCGCGCCTTGCCACCTTTCCAATCAGCCGTGGTGAATCCAATAATTTCAGTTTTAACCGAAAATTTTTCTAAAATTTCAGCAATTATTTCGCAGGCCATTGCGCTCATCACAATTGGATTTCCGCGCATTGAACCCGAATTATCGAGCAAAATTGTTAGACAAGTATTTTGATATTCGCTTTCGCGATTATTAGTCCAGATCTCTTCCATAAAAGGATCGAGAACAAATTGCGTAAGTTTTTTTCTGTCTAAAACTCCGCTGCTGCTGTCGCGTTCTACAAAAGAATTTTTCTTGGCAAGCAATTTTCTTTTCAATTTCAAAGTCATTTTTTTTGAAATTGCATCAAGCTTAGAAAGTTTTAAATCGAGTTGATCGCGCAAAAGTTCTAACTCATTTTTGCTGATTAATTTTTGGGGAAAAACCACTTCATCAAATTTGCTGGTAAAAATTTTATAAGCATTTTTGAATTCAATTTTATCTTCCGTCTCGCCCGATTTATCTAGCTTCACCATCACTTCACTTTTTTTGTCATCTTCAACTAAATCAGAAATCTCCGCCTGTTTTTCAATTTCACGACTACCCTCTTCCACATCATTTGGGCTTAAATTTTCTTCTTCTTTTGCGGGAGTATTTTCTTGGCCGAAACTGCTTAAATCATTTTTTGATTTTTGACTTTTGCCTTCAAAATTTTCTTCTTCACCTTCTTTTTCATCAGAATCTTCTTGGTTTTTCAACATCTCCAAAATCTTATCCACAGCTGAAGCGAATGCAGATTGGTCGTGAGTTTTTTTGATAAGATTTTTGATTTCTTGAAGAATTTTTTTATTCAGATTTTTCTCTAAATCTTCCGCCGCTTCTTTTGTTCTTGGTAAAATATTTTGTGGGAAAATTTCTTTAAGCAAAATCAAAGAAAGGTTGTTTGACGAGCTGTAAATATCTTCTTCAATCTTGGCTAAAATATTTTTGACAACACCTAAATAAGAATTTTTGACGCGGGAAATTACACGGATTTTTTCGAAATCGTTGAAGAATTTTTGTTCTTCATTTTCGTGATTTATTTCTTGATGAGTTTCTTTGTCGTGGTGAAGAAGATAGCAAGAAGCAAGGTCAGATGCGGCTCTATAGCTAAAAACCGTCGTTTGAGCGGAGTCGAAACCAACGGAAGGTTCTTGCTGTAAAGTTTCTAAACTCTCAGGCAGGAACCTTCCGTTGGTTTCGACTCCGCTCAAACGACGGTTAATGATTTGCGGTAAAACAACATTGCTCTTATCAAACACCAAATCCTGATTCCACGCGAAAAAATTATTCTTCAAATCATCTTCATATTCTATTTGCACATGCTCATCTGCCACAATGGCGCGTAGAGTTGTGACTAGATTTTCTTTAATTGAATTGCTTTGAGAATTTTTTGATTTCACTTTTTTAGTTGCTTGTGATTTTAAATTTTTCCGTAGGGCATTTTGTGTTTTTATTTTTAAAGCACAAATTAGATACTTACTATTAGCTAATTATTTTTATTCCGTATTTTAGCTCTGTTTTTGCTTATTTTTTGACAAAATTACTCAAAATATATCCAGAGTATTTCTGCCAATTTTTTGATTTGTGATTTTTTATGCTGACTTGAAAAAGTAATACGCAGCCTTGCTTTGCCAACTTCTACAGTTGGTGGACGAATTGCCGAAATTAAAATTCCTTGATTCAAAACTTGTTTAGCAATTTCTAAAGTCTTTTTATTTTCGCCAATAATAATTGGCACAATTGCAGATTGTGGTGCTGGAAGATTCATCAATTCACAAAAATAAGCTGCGTTTTCTAGTGCGATTTTTCCTAAGTTTTTTTTCTCAATTATTTTTAATGAAGTGAGAGAAGCCGCGAGAATAGATGGCGGAAGAGCTGTAGAATAAATGCCAGACTTTGCAAAGTTGCGTAAATAATCAATAAGAATTTTATCCCCCGCCGCATAACCCCCAAGAGTGCCAATTGCTTTGGAGAGAGTTCCAAGTTGGAGATGTCTATTGGATTCAAAACTATAAAACCGAGGGGCCAGCTGTTTTTTCTCTCGATCCCACAAACCATGCGCATCATCCGACAATAAAATCACATCAAACTCCTCAGCCAATTTCAATAATTCCTCAACCTCCCCCAAGTCTCCATCCATCGAAAAAACCGTCTCAGTAATGATTAAACATTTATTAAACTTACCGCGATTTTCTTCTAAAATCTTTCTCGCAGCAGCCACATTATTATGCAAAAACCTCAGCAACTTCGCGCCAGAAAGCTTACTTCCATCAATCAAAGATGAATGAATCAACTTATCTGCCACAATCAAATCACCATCTCCTACAAGCGCTGGGATCACACCAATTGCACTTGCATAGCCCGAAGCAAAAACAATCGCCTCATCACATTTCTTCATCTTGGCAATTTGTGTTTCTAATTTTTTATACAGAGAATTATTGCCAGTAACAAACCTTGAAGCACCAGCTCCAACACCGTATTTATTGATCGCATCAATCGCAGATTTTTTTACCATCAAATTTTGTGACAGCCCGAAATAATCGTTCGAACAAAATGAAATGAGTTTTTTAGAGAATTTTTTTTGGCCACGCTGAATCGTGGTTTCATCAACAACATCAGAATTAACAAGGCTTCGGTAGAGATTTTTTTCTTTGAGATTTTTTAAAGCTAGGGAGTAGAAGTTTTTCATCTAATTCATCATTCTTCGTCACACAAAATACTCGTCATCCTTGGCTCGCAGAGCCGAGGATCTCATGAGTTCAACTTTACAGCCAAAACTCCTGAGATTCTCGGGCGCTTCGCACCCAAGGATTACGAGAACAGATTACACATCCAAATTAACAACCTTAAGCGCATTTTCCTGAATGAAATCGCGTCTCGGCTCAACCACATTTCCCATCAAAATTGAGAAAGTTTCATCAGCTTCTTCTGGTTGATCAACTTTAACTTGTAACAAAGTTCTGTTAGAAGGATCTAAAGTTGTTTCCCAAAGTTGTTCAGCGTTCATTTCACCCAAACCTTTAAAGCGTTGAGTTGTAACGCCTTTTTTACCAATTTCTAAAATAATATTTAGCAATTCAGTTGGTTTGTGAGCGGTGAATTCTTCGTCACCTCTAATCAATTTAATTGGTTCTTCAAAATCAGCCAAAATTTGTTCTTTCACTTGCGCAATTGCTGCTGCTTCAGGTAAATCGAAATGATTTTTTCTTGCGAAATAAGAAGTTTTAACACCTCTAGTTTCTTTGATCATTTCAATGTCATCTTCAGCAGTTATTGAAGCTTTCCATTTAATTTCATCATCACAATTAATGTGGAAAAGCTTTTCAATTCTAGCAGTCAAAACTTTAGCTTTCGCTTCACTTCCCATCCAGTCTTTGTCAAATGCACCAGCCAAAGCTAAATTTTCAGCAATGTCCGCAGGAATAAATCTTGCAAGACCTGTAATCAAAGTAGCAAATTTAGTCAACTTACCAACGAAGTCTAAGAAATCTGCTCCAGCTCTGTCTCCAGCTTTTGATTTAAGCAAAGCATTATTCAAAGCGTTGTCCACAATGTAGCTTTGCAAAGCATGTTCATTTTTCAAATAAACTTCGCTTGAACCTTTTTTAACTTTGTAAAGTGGAGGTTGTGCAATATATAGATATCCGCGCTCAATAAGCTGCGGCATGTGGCGATAGAAGAAAGTCAAAAGCAAAGTTCTGATGTGAGAACCATCCACATCCGCATCGGCCATGATGATAATTTTGTGATAACGAATTTTTAATGCGTCAAAATCTTCTTTTCCAATCCCTGTGCCTAAAGCCGTAATGATTGTTCCAACTTCAGTTGAAGAAAGCATTTTGTCAAATCTTGCTCTTTCCACATTCAAAATTTTACCACGAATTGGTAAAATCGCTTGGAATTTTCTGTTACGACCACTCTTCGCAGAACCGCCCGCAGAGTTTCCTTCTACGATGAAAATTTCACTTAAAGCCGGATCTTTTTCTTGGCAATCAGCCAATTTTCCAGGTAAGTTAGAAATTTCGAGAGATGATTTTCTTCTAGTTAATTCTCTAGCTTTTCTTGCAGCTTCTCTAGCTTGTGCAGCTTCAACAGCTTTACCAACAATAATTCTAGCATCAGTTGGGCGCTCTTCAAACCATTGCGCCAATTTGTCATTCACCCAAGATTCAACATGAGTTCTAACTTCACTAGAAACTAATTTATCTTTAGTTTGTGAAGAGAATTTTGGATCTGGAACTTTCACTGACAGAACGCAAGTCAAGCCTTCGCGCACATCTTCACCACTTAAAACAATTTTTTCTTTTCTGAAAAGTTTATTGTCGCCAGCGTAACTGTTGATAGTTCTGGTAAGAGCCGCGCGCATACCTGCAAGATGCGTTCCACCATCTCTTTGACGAATGTTATTTGTGAAGCAAAGTAGATTTTCGTGATAGCTGTCATTCCATTGCATAGAAACTTCAAGGCTGATGCCGCTAGTTTTATCCGAAGCAATTAAGCTGATAGTTTGGTGCAATGCGTTTTTGCTTTTATCCAAATATTTTACATAAGCTTCAACGCCACCCTCATGAAATAAAATAACTTCTTTTGGTTCTTCACCGCGCAAATCTTTCAAAACAATTTTCACGCCCGAGTTAAGGAATGAAAGCTCTTTAAGTCTTTGTTCTAATGTTGAGAAATTAAATTCTGTGAATGTGAAAGTTTCTTTTGAAGGATGAAAAGTAACTTGAGTACCTTTGTTGCCATTGGCTGCGCCAATTTCTTTAAGAGGAGTAACTGCATCACCATTTTCAAAACGCATGAAATATTCTTTACCATCGCGCCAGATATTTAAGTGCAACCAGTCAGAAAGTGCGTTTACAACCGACACACCCACACCATGCAAACCACCAGAAACTTTGTAAGAATTTTGATCGAACTTACCACCAGCATGAAGCTGAGTCATAATAACTTCGGCAGCTGAAACGCCTTCTTCTTCGTGAATGTCAATTGGAATACCACGACCGTTATCTTTTACGGTAACAGAACCGTCAAGGTTAATCGCCACCAAAACTTCGTCGCAATGCCCTGCCAAAGCTTCATCAATTGCGTTATCCACAACTTCATAAACCATGTGGTGCAAACCTGAACCATCATCAGTGTCACCAATATACATACCGGGTCTTTTTCTAACTGCATCAAGCCCACGCAAAACTTTAATCGAATCTGCGTTGTAAGCATTCATGTTAATTTCTTTTTCCAATATTTCAGGTACAGATAGTTCAGCTTCTATTTTTTTTACTGCCATTTTGTGATTTATTTTGAGTTTGAAAGAGTGGCCCCGAAGTTAATTTGAGGCCTGATTTTCTGACTTAGAAATGTAACGATATGATAAAAAACTAAACTTAAAAAAGAAGCGTTTTTATGGTTTTTTTTGGAGAGATTTTTGAGGTTTTCTAAACAAAAAACCGTGGGTTGAACGAAGTCGAAACCAACGGTTTTTTTCTTATAATTTATTTATCCAGCTTAATAATCACCTTATCTTTTTTCTCACCAGATTTAGCTTCAACCTTCTGCTCATAACTTTTCACATAACAAAGCGCATTTTTCTTATCTTCACAATAATAAATCACGCCTTGCAAAGTGTAATTTTTGCCAGAATTTAATTTCGGCAATTTCAGATTTTTTTCCTTCACCACATTCCAGTCGAAAGTAGCAAGCAAGTCGGCTTGAGTGTCTTTAGTAAGTTCTATTAAATTAATAAAACTTGGCCCCGCTTCATTAATTTTCCAACCTTTTTTTAAATCAATAGTCACAGAAATTTCTTTATCCGCCGCTACTGTCACAGTTTCTCTTCTTTGTAGGTTTGGCAAATATTGCAAATATCCTTCTTTAGTTAATTTTAAAGGTGGCATCACATCCAAAAGTTCAGAATTTAAGTTGCCTCTATTCACCGATAAAATGCGATTATTATTTGAGTCCACAATGTAAAATTCATTCAACACCGCCACAATTCCTTCTGGCTCATCAAACTCGGTATAACTTTCCGAACCAATGGCATCACCTCTTTTTTTGCCACCAATAAAATTTCTAATTTTGCTTGAAGAAAAATCATATTTTCTAATCACATGATTAAAACTATCTGAAATGTAAGCTCCTGTATCATCAACCATCAAGCCTGATGGATGCTGCATCAAAGCCTCACTTTTATCACCATTTTTATAACCAGATTTGGTGGCATACCCAATCAAAGTTTTAACATTATTTTCTTCGTCAATCACTCTTAGCGCGCTGCTTTGGCTATCAAGGAAGTATAGATGTTTACCATAGACGGCTAAATCTGAAGTTTGTGCCAAAGAATTATTTGGATAAATACCATCTTTAATTCCTTGTGCACCATTGCCCGCCAAGATTTCAACTGTCTGATTTTTAATATCGTAATTTAAAAGCTGATTAGTTCCCGAATTGGCAATCACAATATTTTCATGATTTGGGAAAAATTCGATGTCGGTTGGTGCTGATAATTCGGCGTGAGATGCTTCCACAATTTTCTCTTTCATCACTTTGCCTTTTTGGCCCGAACCCACTAAAGTTGTAACCTTTCCAGTCTTAAAATCTATTTCTCGCAAAGCATTATTGCCGCTATCCGCCACAAATAATTTGTCGTTATAATAAAGCATGCCGCGCGGAGAATTAAAAGATGCACTTTCAAAAGTTCCATCTTCAAAACCTTTTTTTTCTGAACCTATTTTCAAAATTATTTCACCCGTCAGCGAAGTAATAACGATATTATTTTTACCACTATTAGCGATAAAAAGTGCCGGAATTTGACGAGATTTATATTCAAACTTGGCGCTATATTCTATCTTGGTTGGAAAGCTTAAAACATTGCCCGTAATGCGATTTTTCTCCAAGTCGATCGGCAATTCTTCACGATTAATATTGAACTGAAATTTAGAAATTAATTTTTTAATTCCAGCTTTCAAATTCAGCGATTCTTCTTCGCCTATATAAATTTTTTCTACATTTCCATGAGGATTAATCAGCACCAAACTTGGCCAAGCTGTAATCTTAAATTCATTCCAAATTCTTAAATCCGAATCATTAATCACCGGATAATCAATTTCATTTTTCAAAATTGCTTTCTTAATTGCCGCCAAATCCTTGTCATTTTCAAACATGCCAGAATGCACACCAATAACCGTAATTTTGCTGCCAAATTGCTCTTCTAATTTTTTAATTTCTGCCAAAACATTGGCACAATTCACACAAGAATAAGTCCAAAAATCGAGCAAAATAATACGATCTTTTACATCATCCAAAACCAATGGACGCGAAACATTCAACCATTCTTGCGACTTTACCGCTTTATCTTGCACAAATATTTTATTCACATCCGATTTGTGAAAAGTGGCGTTAAAAAATAGGTAAGAAAATAGCGAGTAAATACTATAAAAAATCACCACAATTGCAGCAACTAACAAAAGAAATGATTGGTCTTTTTTACTGAGTTTCATTTGAAGAAAATAAATATTTATTTGACAGGAAATTATTGAATCAGATTAATCGGCTATTCTTTAATCATCAAATCTAAATCATGTTTTTTGATTATCTCATCCTAAAGCCACATCCTTGCACATCCTAAAACACATCCCTTTTTTACAGTACCTCAATCTAAAGCCCCTCCTTTTTAAGATGATTGATATATTTGACTAGCCCATTCACCGACTTCCGTCATTGCGGAGCTAGAATTTCTTAGAGCTTTAGCTCTTAGAAAATCTTCATCCGCAATCCAGCAGTCTAACATGGATTGCAGATAAAGAATTTCTAAGAATCACTTGCGTGCTTCTAAGAAATTCTAGCTCCGCAATGACGAACTGAGAAATGGCCAGTCAAAATATATAATTCCCAAAAAAAATGGGGAAAGCGGCCTAAACCACTTTCCCCATTTCTTCACTAACAAATAAAATTAGCTTACGAACTCACCCTTTCTGCTTCTTTTTTTACGGGTAATATTCTCTTCGATTCTTCTCTTTTTCTCTTCAGAAGGTTTTTCATAAGCTTTTCTTCTTCTAGCTTCTTTGATAATTCCTTCTTTCTGAGTTTTTTTTCTGAAAGATCTGATGGCCAATTCTAAATTGCCTTTCCCAGTTATTGCTACTTGCATCTCTAACTTTACCCCCTTTGGTCTGATTTAAATTTTAATATTTTTAACTATTCTCATTTCTAACTCCGTCATCCTGAACTTTTTTCAGGATCTCAAGCAAACTCTGGTTAAACTCTCGGATCAATCCAAGAAATATTACCATCTTTTCTGTGATACACCACATTCAATCTTTTGTTCTTATTATTAATAAAAACAAGAGCTGGAAGGTTTTGTAAATCCATTTTCATGATCGCTTCTTCAACACTTAATTCTTCAATATCAGTGCTTTTTTCATCAATCACTTTCAAAGAATTATTTTCCAAAACATCCGACTCATCACTTTCCATATCTTCAAAGATATTGTAAGAAGTTGGTGGCAAAATGTATTTCATAGCATCAAGAGCTTTATAATTTGGCTCTACAGATTTTAATCCACCACATTGGTGACGATAATTTTTAATTCTTCCTTTATATCTTCTAAGCTGTTTTACACATTTTTCAGTGGCCTCATTAAAGCAACCATAAACATCACCAGCTTCAGCGTCACTCTTAACATTAATGCCGCCTTTAACGCCTTCATTAACAGTAATTACAACTTTAAATGTGTGATTATTTTTTGAAAAATGCACTACAGCATTAATCGCATTTTCAAAATATTTGGTTACAGCTTTCGCCAAATTTTCTTCAACATATTGAGTCAATGATTGACCGATGTCGATGTTCGCGCCTGTTACTTTGATTTGCATAATATTTAACAAATTTGATTCATAACAAATTGTAAGATCCCGCCGCGATTAAAATATTCAACCTCGTTACTAGTGTCGAGACCGCAAATTAATGTGATTTCCTCTTTAGAGCCATCAAGCCTAGTGATGATACATTGTAAATCTTGTTTCGGTGTGATCTTAGGGTTGATTCCCAAGATATCAACAGTTTCATTTCCAGTAAGTTTTAAAGTTTTACGATTTTGCTGGCCCTTGAAAATCAAAGGCATCACGCCCATTCCAATTAAGTTTGAACGGTGAATTCTTTCAAAACTTTCGGCAATAACAGCTTTCACTCCAAGTAAGAATGTACCTTTAGCAGCCCAGTCACGAGAAGATCCTGTGCCATATTCTTTACCAGCAAAAATTACTAATGGAGTATTTTTTTCTTTGTAGAACATTGCTGCGTCATAGATCGAAACTACTTCACCATTTTTTTCAAAAATCTTAGTGAAGCCGCCTTCTTTACCATCCAGAATTTCATTCTTGATACGAATATTTGCGAAAGTTCCGCGCATCATCACTTCATGATTTCCGCGTCTGGCGCCATAAGAGTTGAAGTCTTTTTGATCAACTGATTTTTCTTTCAAATATCCCGCAGCTGGAGATGAATTAGAAATGTTTCCTGCCGGAGAAATGTGATCTGTAGTAATTGAATCACCAAATAATCCCAAAACTTTTGCGCCCTTAATTTCAACCGCATTAGCGCGATTTAGATCATCAAAGAAATTCGGCAAACGAATGTAAGTACTATTTAAATTCCAGTTATAAGTATCAGATTGTTCAACTGAAATTTCTTGCCAAGCCTTGTCGCCCTTGAATAGATCAGAATATTTTTTCTCAAAAACTTCGCGAGTAATATTTTCTTTAATCACCGCGTCAATTTCTGCCTTGCTTGGCCAAACATCTTTTAAGAAAACTTCATGGCCCAAATTGTCATGTCCTAAAGAATCAGTCGCTAAATTAATTTTAACGGTGCCCGCCAAAGCGTAAGCCACAACCAATGGAGGTGAACCTAAATAATTCGCTTTCACCAATGGATGAACACGACCTTCAAAATTACGATTTCCTGAAATTACTGAAGAAACCAAAATATTTTTAGATTTAATAACTTCTTCTAATTTTGGATGAAGCGGTCCAGAGTTGCCTATACAAGTTGTGCAACCATAACCAATCACATTAAAACCAAGCTTGTCTAAATCGGTTTGTAAGCCTGATTTTAACAAATATTCACTAACAACTTGTGACCCAGGGGCCAAAGAAGTTTTTACAAAACTCTTAACTTTCAAACCCTTAGCCACAGCTTTTCTAGCCAGCAAACCAGCTGCAATCAACACCGAAGGATTAGAAGTATTTGTACAAGAAGTGATCGCCGCAATTGCAACATCGCCATCGCCAAAATCAGTATTTAATTCTGAAATTGTGATGCGTTTTTTATCAGTATTTCCACCAACTTCCGAGAAAAGTTTTTCAAAAGACACATTAACTTCTGGCAAAGTCACACGATCTTGTGGTCTTTTTGGGCCAGCTAAACTTGGCACAACGCTTGAAATATCTAGCTCCAGGACTTCACTAAAATCTGGAGTCGCATCATAATTTTCGCAGAACATATTTTGCGCTCTTGCATAAGCTTCAACTAATTCAATAGTCTGCATGCTTCTGCCCGTAAGGTTCAAGTAGCTAATTGTTTCGCTATCAATTGGGAAAATACCACAAGTTGCGCCATATTCAGGAGCCATATTAGCAATAGTAGCGCGGTCTGCCAAAGAAAGATAAGAAAGAGCTGGACCAAAAAATTCGACAAATTTTCCAACCACACCTTTTTTACGAAGAGTCTGTGTTACAGCTAAAACCAAGTCTGTAGCAGTAATTCCTTCTTGTAATTTTCCAGTTAATTTAAAACCAATAACTTCAGGAATTAACATTGAGATTGGTTGTCCAAGCATTGCTGCTTCAGCTTCAATTCCACCAACACCCCAACCTAAAACGGCCAAACCATTTATCATTGTAGTGTGAGAATCTGTCCCCACAACAGTGTCAGGATAAGCTATAGTCTCTCCGTTAAATTCTTTGGTCCAAACCACTTGCGCTAAATTTTCTAAATTCACTTGGTGGCAAATACCAGTTCCTGGTGGCACAACGCGGAAATTATTAAAAGATTTTTGTGCCCATTTTAAAAATTCATAGCGTTCGTTATTACGCTCCATTTCTAAATCAACATTCTTTCTGAAAGCTGAAGCAGAGCCAGCGAAATCAACTTGCACTGAGTGATCAATTACTAAATCAACTGGAACAAGAGGATTAATTTTTTTCGGATCTTTATTCATTTTTGCAACTGCGTCACGCATCGCCGCTAAATCTACAACTGCAGGAACTCCAGTAAAATCTTGCATCAAAACGCGCGCTGGAATGTAAGCAATTTCAATTCTTTTTTCTGGGTTTTTTACTGATTCAATCAAGCTAGAAATATGCTCTTCACTAACCACATCGCCATCAAAATTTCTCACCAAATTTTCTAAGAGAATTTTCAAACTGTAAGGAAGTTTTGAAATATCTTTGCCAAACTTTTTCGCGGCTTCTTCAAGCGAGAAAATTTTATATTCTTTTGCACCAACTTTAAGTACCGAACTTTTGATGAATTCTTTAGTCATAATTAATTAGAATTTGTTGAAACAATTTCCCAATTTGGGTTGGTTGAAGTTATATCTTTTTTGAATTTCCATGTATCAGTTAGAGTGGTAATTTCATCTTTTCTACCATCAATTATCGCGCCAGCATTATCAGTGATGTAATTGATTTGTTTTGAGACAAATCTCACTGTCACTGAAGCTTCACTAGCAAACATATAAGCTGAAATTATTTCGGCTTTTTCAATAGCAATAATGTTGCTAATTAAAGTTTGCTGAGCTGCTTTTCTAGCGTTAACTGATTGTTCAAAACCCAAGTAAATTTTTTCAGCAAGCAAGAATTTTAAAGTCTCTAAATCACCTCCAGAAAATGCTTTGATTACCATTTCAAAAGCAGATTTAGCACCATTTAAGAAAAATTCAGGAGAGATATTGCAAGCTTTTATAGCTTTAAAGAAATGTTCTTTGGAAGTTCCGTCAAGTAAGGATGTAAGATTATCATCGATCTTTTTTTGCTCTTCAGAAATTGCGATAACTTCTGAAACGATCTGATTTTGAATAGCAGAAATTATTTGTTGTTTTTGAATAATTTTCTCTTGAATTTGTTTTGCTTCATCTTCATCAACTTTTCCCAGCTGCTCTCTTAATTTTACAAAAATATAGACTGCGATGGCTGCAAAGAAAAGAATATCCATAATGCTTATAGGATCTAGTTTGAGATTGATATTTATGATCTCTATTGCGTATCACAATAGCTAAAAATCAACCTAAATATTTCGAAAGGAAATTGAGACTGAATTATGAGTAAAAATGGGGCAAACGACGGGTCTCGAACCCGCGACACCCAGAACCACAATCTGGTGCTCTACCAACTGAGCTACGTCTGCCATAATTTTTACCATTTTTGAAGGCCGCGTATTTAAGTTTTTGAAGCCCTTAATGTCAAGAACAAGAAAATAAAAAACTAACTAGCTTCTAAACTACTTATCGCGGCTTCAATATCACTTACGCTAGATTGATTTTTTCTAACATCAGATTCAAACTCTTGTACATCTCTTTCTAGCTGAGCTTTATATCTCTTATCTTTTTCACTCAGCTTGCTGTCGTCTTCCATTTTACTTAATTCAAACTCAGCCATTTTTTTCTTCATCTTGCTCATTTTAACTTTCATATCGGCAAGATTTTTACTTGATTCAAGAACATTTTTCTTAGCCAATTTTTGAGTATCTTCTTTTTTATTATCAGGTCCGCCAAGTCCAACATTTGCAGCCTCAAATCCTCCAATTGATCCACCATCCATCAAGAAGTTAGCAGCTGTACCAAGCAAGCCAATAGGACTTTCTTTCAGAAGTGGTGAGGCTGGATCAGCTAATTCTAGTAATTCTTTTACCTTTTTAGCTTCCATCTCTTTTAACCTTTCGGCTTCTTCTTCCATCTTTTTCTTCAGATTTGCCAAATCTTCAATACTTCTAGCTTTATCCAATTCTGCTTCAATTTTAGCTAATTCTGATGCAACTAATTCTTGTTGTTCTTTGGCTCTTTGAGCTAGCTCTTCTGGATTTGGTGATGAATCAGCACTTATATCAAGTTTCACTCCATTTTTTTCTCTTAAAAGTTGCAATTTGGCCTCTTCTTCTAAAAGAGTTGTTCCATCTAATTTGGTTAAACCTTCTCTTAAAGCATCATATCCACCAGCATCTTCAATGGCTTTTTTCTTAGCTTCTTCATCTTTAAGATCATCAATTTCTTTTTGTTTAGCTTCTTGTTTTTCCTTAGCTGCTTGATAATCCTTATTAGCTTTTTCTAACATTGCCTGTTTCTCGGCTTCAGATTTACCTCTCAACTCTTCTGCAATAGCTTTTCTAGCATTGTCTAAAAGCTGTTTCTTAGCTAACTCCATTCTCTCATCAACCTCTCGCAATTCTATTTTCTTAGCTTCTTCCATTTCGCGTCTTTCTTTTATAGACTTCTCTTTTTGGGCTTCTTCCCACACATCGAATCTTCCATTAGCTTTTCTAGCAGCTTTCTCTTGCTCAGTTTCTACTTTATATTTGCTTTCAATTTCTGCTTTTTCTTTAGCAAATCTCTTCGGATCATTCAGTCTATTTCTCAAAGCTTCAGAATCAGCTTCTCTAGTCATTTTATCGATTGAAGATTTATTCATCAATCTGCCCAAAGGATTTAATTTATCACCCGTAGCAAATGCCGCCGCCTTTCTTCTAGATTCTCCACCTTCTTTACCTATAATTGTTTTTGATGTAGCATCTAGAGCGGATTTTACAGTATCCGAAGTAAATATACCTTTTTCTTTTATATTTTTAAAAAATTCTTCTCTAGCCTTTTTAGAAGCTTCACTATCTTTTTTACTAAAGCCAACTGTAGCTCCTAAATCTTTCAATCTGAAATCTTTAGCTTTTTGGGCATTGTCTTTTTTACGCAAGAAACTTTCGCGCGCCATTTTAGCATTATAATTCGGATCGGTGCTGAAGGAATTAGCGAAGTTACGCGCCATGTGAGCGCCAAGTTTAACTGGAGCAAATATACCTTTTTTCGCTTCAGCTCTATCTTTAGCTCTATTCATTTCCGCATCTTTAATATGCTGCAAATATTTGTTTTCTAAAACTGGATCGCCCGCAAATTTCTTTCTAGCTTCCGAAGTTCTCAATTCAGACTGCGACTTAATTAGGTCTTTCATGCTATTTTTGCTCAAATGATTTTCAGCCGCAGCAACACCACCAGAAAGGTTTTTACCTGCCCATTCTTTAAGCTTAGCATTCATTTGATCTCTCATATCTTTGCCAAGAGGAACTTCACCTGGAGGTTTATTTTTCAATTCTTTAGCAATAGCTTTAGCTTGGTTTTTAAGTGGCTCTTCTACCAATTTTTTATCTAAGAAAGCTTGAGCGCTGGTCATATTAACGCCGAGATATTTTGAACCTGTTGGGCTGTGTTTTTGATTCTGATCTTTATCACCTTGAGGACCACGATACATTTTATCTTGAACTGCGCTCATGAAATCTGCTCTGATTTTTTGCTCAGCATCTTTACCAGTTAAGCCGGCAGCTTTAGCGGCAGCTTGAGCTTTTTTCAATTCACCACTATAAATGCTATTACGCATAGAAGTTACAGGTCCTGAGAAAGGAATCATGCTCTTAGCTTTAATTGCAGCTTGACCAATTGAAGAATTTGCAATGGCTTTACCAAGAGAACTATTAGCAATAGCATTACCCACAGACCTTGAAGCCATGCCAGCACCTTGCGCCAAAGCACCACCAGCAAATCCTGCCGCACTAGCAGCCTTACCAGCAATAGCTCCAGCTACAGCTCCCGCCTTGCCCATCATAGCTCCAGCTGCTTTCATGCCTGAAGCCATAGATCCACCCCCTGTAGACTTACCTTTACCACCTTCTGGAGTAATTGATATCAGGGCTTTAGAAACATCTGGAACTTTATCTAATATCAATTTGGTGATGAATATCAAACCACCAACTTTTACAAAAGAAGTGCACCATTCTAGCAATGATCTATCCACTTTGGCTTTTAAAGTTTTGAGAGAAAAAAAGCCTAAATTCCACTTCTCAACACACACTTCATAATAAAGCATTGAGGAAATCTCGGTATCAATCATCATCACGAAATTGAACAAAATGAAGAACATGATCAAGATTTCGAGAGATCTGGTGCCCAAATAAGATACCCATTTTTTAAACATGCTTTCGGTTTGTTTAAACAAAACAAAAACCATAAAAATTGGCCCTAAAGATAAGACAAAAATCAGCTTCATCAAATTGACCACATACATTGAAGCAGCCCAAAGCATTACAATTATGAATAGAGCGAAAAGTGCATAGATGACAATAATATAAATAAATCCGAATATCGAATTGAAGAAAAGACCAAATACTTTTTTGGCAGTGGCCTCAGAAAGCATTTTTTTGATAATAGTATCAATGTAAGAAAAGCGCGATGACGATGTAATTGTGTTGCTAGCATCAGCGAAATCTGAGGAGATTTGTAGGGTTTGAGAAGATTTTAAATCCCAACCAGCGTCACCCAAACTTACAAATACCGATACCAAATAATCCATACTATCTTTGAAGAAACCGACAACAATTTTATTATAGAAATACCAACTGTCGCTGCTGGTGAAAAATATCACTAAAGATATTTTTAAAACTCTGTTCATTAGTTCTTTTTTATTAACTTCTGCAATACCGAAAAGAACCGCAAAGCCATACATCATTACATATATAGATAGGGAAATTTGAATGATTTTAATAGCTCCAGAATCTTGCACCAAGGCTTGATACATAAATTCAATAATACCACCATGTCTGTCGCCATCATCACCCACTTCTCCAGAAACTGCATTATCAATTACATTCACTAGATATTCCAATAGTCCTGGATCATCAGCAATACCAATTCCGCCGTAAAAAGTTAAATTGTAAGAACCATAGTTATCATCATAGAATCCATCATACATCAAAACTTTGATTTTTTCATTTGGTGAGTGATATGTATCATCTGAAGGATTAGTGTCCGTACCATCATTTCCAGCTTGATCATCTCTAACAAAAGTTGTACTATTGGCGCTTCTGAACAAATATTTTGTTACATCATTACCATCGGAATCAAGACATTTTCCATTACTATCTCTTGCCACATCACATGTCTCAGTTTCAGAAAATAAATGATATACCCTGGTTGGAACAGTAGTTCCACCGCGACCAAATAGACCAATATAAGCACCCATACCTTGTGAATATCTACAAACAGTCTGATCATCAGGTTTTAAAGTTTGTTCATATTTATCTGCATAATTAAGTGTAACATGATATATCCCATAATCAGTTGCCAAACCATGAGCATTAGTGCAAGAACATTTAGCAGGATCTTCTTTATCCGCACCTGAACAATTAGCAGTAACAGAATCTCCCGACAAGCCAATTTCCGCCGTCGAGGTTTGACCTGAATAGCAAATACAATTATTCACACCAGGCTTTTTGGCACACATGCTACATTTTGGCAGAAGTTTGAATTTGGCAGAATTCATGGTTTGTCCATTCCAAGGAGTCCAACCACCATCGATTTTTATAAGAAATTGAGTTCCGTTTGATACCAAGCCCGTATCGTGCCATTCAGCTCTTTGACCACCATCAGAATTGCTATAGCTACCGATAATTCCATCAACTGTAGGTTTTGATTCGATAGTAACAGTTTCCGTGTCAAATTCATCAGCGCTGGTACAGCCATCACCACATGAAGCGAGAGAAACGGCTAAGAGAAGCAAACTAAAAATTTTAGTTAATTTCTCCGCTAATTTCATCTTCGAGAATGGGATATAAGTTGAGGGGATTCGTTTATCAAATGGTACCTGCGGCCGGACTTGAACCGGCAAGGGCGTGAGCCCCACGGATTTTAAGTCCGTTATGTCTACCATTCCATCACGCAGGCTTAAAATTCGTAAAACGAGTGGCGCAAACTAGATATCGCAAGAAAAGATTGCAAGAAAAGATTGCAAGAAAAATTCTAATAAAAAATAGCAGTCATATAATAACTATACCAAATAAACTATTTATAGTCCGAACTAACAAAATATTTTTGAGATAAAAATTGTAAAAAATGAAAGTTGTATACTCATACAACTTGAGGCTTTATGCAA
>Ga0209191_1000400_pt1 | contig 34102 bp, 46 predicted proteins | sample S_130626_EF_Meta_FD_187320 | JGI IMG/M metagenome (GOLD analysis project Ga0209191, IMG submission 187320) | Freshwater microbial communities from Lake Simoncouche, Canada to study carbon cycling - S_130626_EF_MetaG (SPAdes) (version 2) | ecosystem: Environmental > Aquatic > Freshwater > Lake ...
GCGCAGTCTTTGGCTGTTATGCGTATGCCAAGAGATGGCGCTGTAGATATCTCTGCCATCATGGAGAACTTTGGCAATGAGACTGATATCGTCAAGTTCGCCCAGGCTTACCTCGATGTCAAGACGCCAGAGGGTAAAGCCAATCTCATTAGAGAAATGGCGCAAGGCAACCCTTGGGAGAAGATGTTTACAGTTTACGTCAATGGCATCTTGTCTCGCCCAGGTACGCATATCAAGAACGCATTGAGCAACACTGTATTCTTGCCCTACCGTATGGCTGAACGTGCTGGCGCTGCGGTGCTGGGTGATCTACGTGCTGGCATTGGCCTGGGTGGCGATACGTCCTATGAGCTGATGGAAATACCAACTATGCTGGCGTCAACCCCTACGGCCATCAGCAATGGCTGGCAGCTGATGTCTCATGCGTTTACTAATGGTGTGCCAAAGGGCTGGACAGATCCAGTGAAGGTAGCTAGACAGCAGTCACGCATGGAGCTGTTCAACTACAAGGCAGATGGCTCACTGCTATCTACTGGACTCAAAGCAATCAACTACATCACTACCCTGCCAGGCAGAAGTCTGATGTCTGCAGACGAGTTCTTTAAGGGTATCAACTACACCTTTGAGTTGTCTGCTGAGACTGCCAGGCTAGGCATCACTACCTATGACGATGCGCTAAAGGGTGGCGCCAGCGTGGCCGATGCCATGAAAGCAAGAGATGCTGCCATAGATAACTTCTTGCTAGATCCACCAGACTATGTATCTAACCTGGCTGAAGTCGGTACGTTTACCCAAAAGCTAGAAGGCATGGCTGGCAAGTTGCAATCTAGCATGACAACTAACACAGCTACTGGGTTTGCATTGCGTACCCAGATGCCATTTATTGGTACACCAGTTAACGTGCTAGGTGAAGTTATATCACGTACACCATTAGCGCCATTTACAAGTTCTTATTGGGCAGCTATGAAGGCTGGCGGTAAAGAGGCCGACATGGCCAACGTCAAGCTAGGCCTTGGCTCTGCTGCCATGTATGGCTTTAGCGAGATGGCCACCAACGGTTTGACTACTGGGTCTGGACCAGGTGACAAGGGTACACGCCAGGCTATGGAGCGCCAAGGGTGGCAGCCATACAGCTTTGTTTTTGATGTGTCTGGGATTGAAGAAGATGTGCGGGATATCTTCACACCATTCCCTGGCACACGGTTTGGATCTGGTGAGTATGCAGGCAAGGTCTATGTGTCTTATCAAGGCATGGAGCCAGTAGGCGCTTTGTTGGCCATGGGTGCAGACTATGTTGACTATGCACGATATGAGCAAGATGACAGTCGCATCAATGCATACGCTGGTGGCCTAGTCTTTGGCGTTGCCAACTATATGCTTGAGCATCCATTTCTGACTGGTGTATCCAATATTGCATCTTTGATGGGTGGCAATGTGCCAAACACCAGAGAGCATCTGGTCAACATCTTGAATGGCATAGCAAAGATGGGATCGTATACAGCCATCAAAGCGATAGAGCCTTTGACTGGTGCGGTAACTAGTGTTAAGGAGAAGGTTGATCCATTGCGTAGGGATTACCAGGCAGATCCTAATCTACCAGCTGGCCTCAAAGGCTTAATGGATGGCGTCAACAAGTGGCGGTCTGAGACGCCTGGCCTGTCTGAAGATCTGCCACCAATGCTTAACATCTATGGTGAAACTGTAGAGCATGAGTTTTCTTGGTCACCTATCCGCATGAAGGAAGGCAAGCAGCGCCCAATTGACCAGGCTCTGATCCAGCTCAATGCCAATGTCTCAATGCCATCTAGAACGGTTAGCAAGAAGGATGGGGAAACTGGCATATCTACACCTACCAAGCTAACTACAGAAGAGTACAACGAGATGTTGCGTATAGCTAACAAGGAGATGGATCTAGAGTCTGAGGTCATGGCTGCAATAGATGTTGTCAAAGAAGACAAGAACCCAGACAATCTAATCTTTCACCAAAACGTGGTTAAGAAAGTATTCAGTGATGTCTTTGAAGGGGCTAAAAGAAAGCTCATGGAAGACAGTATTTATTCTGATGCTATCAACAAACGCATTGCTGATAAAGCACAACGATTAAAGCAATTTGGACAAGGAGCTAAATAATGGCATACCCAATATCAGACGTAACCAGAAGGGTTGTCTACACAGGCAGCGCTGGTGTCGGACCGTACTCATTCACATTTGAAGTACTGGCTAACACTGACATCCAGGTCTACAAGAACACTACCCTGCTGACGTTGACTACCAACTACACAGTGACAATCAATGCCAATGGCACTGGCTCGGTTACCTTGGTTGTTGCAGCCACTGGCACAGACACCATCACCATTGTGGGTGACCGTGCTATTCAGAGGGCTACAGACTTTGTGACTGGCGGTGATCTGTTTGCCAATACTCTCAATGATGAGTTTGATAGCCTGGTTATCTTTGCCCAGCAAGTGGATGAGAAAGCAGACCGTGGCTTAAAAGCGCCAGTGACTGATCCGACAGACGTCAACATGGTGCTGCCAGTTAAGGCGTCACGCAAAGGCAAGGTGCTTGCGTTTGATGGAACTACTGGTGATCCAGTAGCTGGGCCAGCATTAGACTCTGTGACTACGGTGATTGCTCAGTCTGCCAACATCAATACGGTGGCCACCAACATTGCTAGTGTTAACACGGTTGCTGGCAACAATACAAATATCAATACGGTTGCAGGCATATCTGGCAATGTCACAACTGTTGCTGGTATATCTGCGGCAGTTACAACAAATGCTACAAATATTGTTGCAATTCAGAATGCATCTACCAATGCTACCAATGCGGCAACATCTGCTAGTAATGCATCAACTGCACAGACAGCGGCTGAGGCGGCTAGAGATGCAACATTGGCGGCATACGACAGCTTTGATGATCGCTACCTTGGTGCTAAAGCAAGTAACCCAACTGTAGACAATGACGGCAATGCACTGCTTGCTGGCGCTTTGTACTACAACACTACCGTGCCAGAGATGCGTCTGTATACAGGCTCTGCATGGGTGGCTGCTTATGTGTCTGGTGCTGCATATCTGCTTATTGCAAACAACTTGTCTGAGTTAACTGCATCTGCAAGTACGGCAAGGACAAACTTAGGTCTTGGTACAGCATCAACAATGACTGGCCCATCTGGGACTATTGTTGGCACAACCGATACTCAGACGCTAACAAACAAGACGTTGACAACTCCTGTCATATCTAGCATTAGTAACACTGGAACGGTAACCCTACCGACTAGCACAGACACTTTGGTAGGCCGTGCAACAACTGATACGCTGACCAACAAAACCCTGACAAACCCAACAGTAACAAACTATGTTGAGTCTGTGGTGGCTATCGGCAACTCAAGTACAAGCCAAACTTTGGCTCTTACCAATGGAACTGTGCAGACAGTTACCATGACTGGTAATTGCACATTCACCATGCCAACTAATACGGCTGGTAAATCTTTTGTTTTAATAGCGGTGCAAGATGGTACAGGTTCACGCACAGCAACATTTACATCAGTTAAATGGCCTGCTGGTACAGCACCAACGTTAACTACAACGGCAACTACAGGTCGAGATATATTTACTTTCTTTGCTGACGGTACTAACTGGTATGGCACTTACGCACAGGCGTTTGCATAATGTTTGCATCTAAAGATTCTCTGCTGACTAGACCTAGCGGTGGCTACACCATAGCCCGTAGTGTGCGTTTGCGTCAATCTGCATCTGCATATTTAAATAGAACACCAGCATCATCGGGAAGTCAAACAACATTTACGCATAGTATTTGGCTAAAGCGTGGACTTTTATCTTCTGGCAACTATGTCACTATTTATGGTTCAGAATCGTCTGGTTCTAATTATGTAAATTGTGCGTTTTATCAAGATTGTTTATATTGGACAACATATAACGGAACAACAAATATTACGATGCAGACAACACAAGTCTTTCGTGATGTTTCTGCTTGGTATCACTTTGTAATTGCTGTTGATACCACCCAAGCAACTGCGGCAAACAGAGTAAAGTTATATGTAAATGGAACTCAAATTACTGCTGGAACATTTAATTATCCATCACAAAACCAAGCCTTACAAATTAACACATCCTCTTATGTTCATAAACTAGGATTTAGTTCTGGTTTTGGTCAATACTACGATGGTTACTTTGCTGAAATCAACTTCATTGACGGACAAGCCCTAACCCCATCTTCATTTGGTTCAACCAACACAATTACAGGCGTATGGCAACCAGCCAAATACACGGGTACATATGGCACAAACGGCTTCTATCTGAACTTCAGTAGCAACGGCACATCTGCCGCATTGGGTACTGATTTCTCTGGTAACAGCAATACATGGACAGTAAACAACATTAGCGTGACTGCTGGGGCTACATACGACAGCATGACCGATGTGCCTACGCTGACAAGTGCGACTGTGGCTAACTATGCAACGATGAATCCTTTGGCTATTGGGTCAACAGGAACATCTACCATTAATAATGGTAACTTGTCGTTTGCTAACGGGGCCGCTCATGCTTCTACAACAAGCACAATAGGCGTTACATCTGGTAAGTATTACCTTGAATGCACAGTAACTACATCCAGCGCTCTTGGTCTTGGCATAACAACATCAACTGCTCCATACAGCGCCTACCCTGGTTCTGTTGCTGGTTTATGGTGGGTTTATGACAATACGGGTGGTTGGAGTATTCTTAGCCAAACTTCTACTCTTTATTCTGGCGCTTCAAAAGTAGCATTAAATCAAATCTGGCAAATTGCTTTGGACATGGACAACGGCAAAGCTTGGATTGGTATAAACAATACTTGGTACGACTCTGCTGGCGGTACTACTGGAAATCCATCGACAGGTGCAAACCCAACATGGTCAAGCCTTCCAACAACCAGTCCAATGTTTTTCTTTATAGAGGTCGCTGGTGCGGCATGGGCGGCAACATTTGGTCAACGCCCATATAACTATACTGCTCCAACAGGGTTTGTTGCTCTAAACACATATAACCTACCCACTAGCACGATAACTAATGGTGCGGCTTATATGGCGGCTACTCTATATACGGGTAATGGAACAACTACTGGAAACACGCAATCAATTAGCAATGCTGTTAATAGTGTGTCATTTCAACCTGATTTGGTTTGGATTAAATCTAGAAGTGCCGCCACATGGAATGTGCTGACTGATAGTGTTCGTGGCGCAAATAAAACACTATATTCAAACAGTACATATGTCGAAGAATCTCTTTCTAATGTAATGAATTCTTTTAATTCTGGTGGCTTTACTGCGGCTTACAACTCAGCGTATACCAATGTAATTACAAATGCCAATGCCGCCACCTATGTCGGTTGGCAATGGAAAGCGGGTGCTGGAACAACCTCAAACATAACAGTAGGTCAATACAGCACAAGTCCTAATGTTCCAGCAATAGCATCAACTGTAAGTGCAAACACTACTGCTGGCTTTAGCGTGGTGACTTACACAACAGCGGCAAGCGGGGCATTTACTGTTGGGCATGGATTGGGTGTTGCACCAAGTTTCATTATTAACAGAGTTTTAACTCCTGCAAATAATTGGTATTGCTACCATGTTTCTTTGGGAAACAATACAGAAATTGTGCTAAATACTACAACTGCGGCTGTTTCTGCGGCTGGTGATTGGAATAGTACATCGCCAACATCTACCGTTTTTTCAATGGGTAGTGGTTGGCAGGGTTCTTATTCAATGGTTTCATACTGCTTTGCCCCAGTAACAGGGTATTCAGCCTTTGGTTCGTACACGGGTAACAACAGTACTGACGGTCCATTTGTATACCTTGGATTTAGACCTCGTTGGGTGATGATTAAACGGTATGACACAGGAAATACTGGCAGTTGGTACATCATGGATACTTCAAGAGATACTTATAACTTAGTTGTTTATAAATTGATGGCTGAATCTGCTGTTGTAGAAAATGGTGGCGGTGAATCAACTAGCACTAATACCATAGATATATTGTCAAACGGATTCAAACTTAGAAGCACAAATACTGGTTCTAATGCTTCTGGTGGAACATACATTTACGCCTGTTTTGCCGAAAACCCATTTAAAAATTCTCTTGCAAGGTGATATATGTTTAAACACAACGACACAACAATCCCACTCGATACCCCATTCACCATTGATGGAACTTCATACCCTGCCAACTGGCTACGCCTAACAAGCCTTGCTGAGAAGCAAGCAGTCGGCATCACAGAGGTAGAAGATCAAACTACTTCCTATGATGATCGTTTCTATTGGGGTGTAGACAATCCAAAGCAATTGAATGATGAAACAATCACTCCTGAAACTGGTGATCCTTATGTCCAAAAAGGCATGAAGTCGCAATGGACTGCAACAGTCAAGGACACGGCAAACAAGTTACTGGCCCAGACCGATTGGATGGTCATTCGTAAAGCAGAGCGTGATGTGAATATTCCTACGGCTACGGCTACTTACAGAACTGCTGTGATTACTGAGTGTTCACGCTTGGTGGCGGCTATTGCAGGCTGTGCCGATGTGCCTGCTTTGATTGCTGTGGTTGGCGCACAGGGTTGGCCAGATGCTTGAGGATACTGAGACACGCCTGGCCGTGCATGAGGCGATATGCACAGAGCGCTACAACAACATTGATCGCACATTGCGTGATGGAGAAAAGCGCATGACCAAGATTGAGTACTTGTTGTATGCGGTGATTGCTTGCGTCTTGCTTGGCCCTGGCACTGCAGCCACGTTCATCCATAAGTTCTTTGGCATATAAGATGTGGATCCATTCTCTCTTCTCATGCTGGCGCAGGGAGCTTTCTCAGCAATCAAGCAGGGCTGCGAGTTTCTACACCAAGGCCGTATCCAGCTGGAAGGCGCTAAGAAAACAATTGATGGAGCGATGGCAGATGTCAAAGCCATCAAGGGAATCTTTGATTGGTTCATTGGCCTGTTCATATCAAAGCCTAAAGTTGATATTGCAAAGCCTTTTGCTAAATCAGCAGCCAAGTCAAAGCCAGCAGCTGCAGCCAAACAACAGCAATCCTATGAGCAACTCGAACTTGAACTCATTAAATCAGTCGGAGAAAACATTGGAATCCTCTTTGACACCCAGCAGCAAATCAACACCTACTACCAAGAGCTTGAAGAAGACTCCAAAACAAACTACAACCCAGACCAAAACACCAGCAAGAAGGCGATCGAGCGAGCATTGATTGAGCTGCAGCTGGAGAAGTTAATGGAGCAGACCAGAGAGGCAATGGTCTATGCGCCAGCAGAATTAAAAGATCTGTATACCAGATTCTTAAAGATGTATGGGCAGATTGAGAGAGAGCAGGCGTGGGCTAGAGCAGAGATGATCAGGAGAGCCAGGCTTGCAAGATGGCGTAAAGAACAACAAGAGATCAGGCAGATTGAGATGACAACTGGAGCAATTGCAGTCATGTTCATATCATTATTTTTTGGGTGGTTTATGTGGGCAATACAAAACTTGTCTGGTGGATTTTGATGAGCGTCACGCTGTGCATTGTCGTGGGCGCTACGTCAATTGCATACGTTGAAACTCTCTACATGAAAGCCCAACTAAAAAAAGAGATCAAAGAATTGCGTAAGTTAAAACAGGAATTGAAAGAATCTAAATGAGATATCTACTGTTATTACTGCTGCTGCTCACGGCCTGCGATGACCGATATCGGTACTTCTGCCAAGACCCAAAGAACTTTGTGGCCAAGCGCTGCCAGCGTCCTGATTGCCAATTCACCCAAGACTGTCCAGATTATTTAGTAGCACCTATATTGGAGAAACAAGTTGTCCAACCATCCCAAGTTCCAAGTCAATCGTCTTCTGACCCAGGAAGAAATTGAGATAAGGGTCTGGGCCTTTGTGGTCCTGATCGTTACCTTTATTCTTGCTGGCATCGTCATGTTCATGTTGTACAGCCTGGCCTTTGTAGTGCAGCCAATCAAGTCTATGGCGCCCATTGACCAGGCGTTTGCCAAGATGCTCAACGACATAGTGTTATTGATAGTCGGTGGCATCGGTGGCGTGATGTCTCGCAAGGGTGTGCAGACCGTGGCTGAAAAGATGTCAGCTGCTACACCATCATCTACCCCGCCTGCTCCAGCTGCAGCGCCAGCAACGTCTACCTGGACAGCACCAGCTGGTGGCCTGCCTGCCTGGGTGAACCCAGCGCTTGATGAGGAATGGAGAGCGCCACCTCCACCGACTACACCACCTGACTACGTTGATCCAGCTAAAGAAGAGATCGCACAGGAACGTGCAGCAGCGAGGTCTGAAACATGATCCCAAACCCATGGCTAATTATTGGAGCCATTGTCATGGCCATCAGTGTGTACTTCTACGGCCACCACAAAGGTTGGGCAGAGCGTGACCAGGAGATGCAAACAGAGATCGCTGCCAAGAATGAAGAGGCTCGAACTAAAGAGCAAGAGCTAACCAAACAACTCAACGACAACTCAACCAAGTTACAGGAGGCCAACAATGCCATCACTGAAAAACAGTCTTCTCTTAATAAGCTCATTCGCTCTAGTAGCCTGCGCCTCCAAACCACAGGTTGCGTACAAGCCAGTGCAAGTACCACCGCTGCCAGCGGAAATAGCAACCAAGCGGGAAGTGAATCTGACCGAGAGACTCTCGCAGCTATTGCAGAGATCATTGCCCAAGGAGACAGGAACACAGCCCAGCTCAACGCCTGCATCGACAGTTACAACAAAGTAATGGAGGCCGTGAATGTTAAACGCTGAGAAACTAGCCAAGCTGCACATCAGTGCTGAGTGGGTTGACCCACTTAATGAAACCTTTGAGCGCTTTGGAATTTTTAGCCAGAATCAGCAGGCTACATTCATTGGCCAGTGTGGCCATGAGTGTGGGAACTTCAGAATCCTGGAAGAGAATCTAAATTACAAAGCTGTAACGCTAATGAAGTTGTGGCCCAAGAGATTTCCCACATTGGAGGTGGCCAATGGCTACGCTGGAAACCCTAAGAAAATTGCAAATCAAGTCTATTCTTCTCGCATGGGTAACCGTGACGAAAATAGTGGTGACGGTTATCGCTTTAGGGGTAGGGGTTGTATTCAGCTTACTGGTCACTCTAATTATTTCCACGCTGGTAAAGCGCTGGGCGTGGATTTTGTTATGGACCCTGATCTTGTTGGCACTCCTAAATATGCTGCCCTTACAGCTGGATGGTTTTGGTCTACCCACAAGCTCAATGCTCCAGCGGATGCCCTTGACCATGCCAAGGTAACTAAGATTATTAATGGCGGGACAATAGGCCTGGAGGATCGCATCAAGCACACCCAGCAGGCCTTGTTAGTCCTGGCCTAAGTGGCAGCACCAAGCGCAGCAATGCGCTGTTGATGACCAGCAATGTGGCGCACACGTTTGGCTGTATCTACCTTGTTTAAGGTGTCAGCATTGGCCTCACGTAACTCACGTAACTTAGTCATGCGCTCACGTGGCTTGATCTTCTGACTGGATGCTATCTTCTCGCAGAAGATCTCATACGCATCTTGCCACTCCTCTAGTGTGGCGTGAGTGCTATGCGGTGAATCTTTGCCAGGCAAGACAATAGCAAACTCACTAGCTGGTGCTGGCGCTGGTGGCTCGATGGCCAGCTCTTCAAACGGTGGGTGATCAACGATCTCTACTTCACCAGTCTCTACATCTGGCGCAGTGAACTCTAAAGCTGGTGCTGGTGCTGGCGCCTGCAATGCATCGAGTGGGTTGCGTGGCGTGATGTCTTTAGGTGGGCGCTTAGTCTCCTCTGGATAGTCTTGCGCCTCTTCTGTGCTGATCAATCCCTTTAACACGTCTGGATAGGCATCACGCAGAGCAAAGCCCCTGGCTCTCATCTGCAGCATTCGCTTGGGGTAGGCCTGCCATGGACCCTGCTTGCCCCACAGGCCAGCACGTTTAGCATCTTCTACAGAGAAACGCACGGTGACTGGCGCCCTGCCCTTGCGCCTGGCCACACACACAGCCACTGGGTTTGGCGTACCCTCATCTTCAATGCTTTCCTCTACGCCCTCACACACTGGGCTGGCCTGCACCAGTGCCATCATGGCGTCACCGTACACACTAGGCTTGCCATTGATCACAGCAATGTTCTGCAGCGCTTGCATAGGGGCTAGACCCATCTCCATGCCCCACTGGATACAGACCATGATGTCCTGGGGCTTTCCCATGTACTGCTTGGGAACCATGTTGCTGTTGGCCAGCATCTCGCTGAACTGTATGGCCTCGGTGACCGTAACTGGCGCAAAGCCCTGGCGATTAGTAAGACTACTCATTTAGATTCCTTGATTGTTAAAGTTGACTGGCGTATGGAGTAAGCCTCTTTGGCTGGCACGATCTTCTCTGGCTGCGCTTTGTAGCTGCGAGTTGGCCAGCTAATGGTGTAGCCACCAGCAATGCCCTTGGTTGACTTGCCCATCAACTCTTTGATGCCATCTTCATCTGCAGCAATTGACTGCTCTAGAATTTTTAGCTGCAGTTTGTTATCCATGATGCGTTGCGCCAGTTCGGTGGCCTCGGCATCTAGCAAGACGGTGTCCTCTACCACTGGATAGGCGCCACGTGCATCTGGCCACTTCTCGCCTGCCTGCGGTGGGTAGTAGTCTATTGAGCCAGTTGCTTTAAAGTTATCCAGACGAGCTTGGAAGTTTATAGATACTTTGACAATAGTATCCAGCGTGGCCTGGTGCGGTGCAAAGATAAATAAGCGCAGCTGAGTGCCTTTGTAGAGTGTGGCCAGCACACCCCACTTGGCCTGCATGATATCCATCTGAGCCTGCAGCTGGATGGGACCACGCCACAGAGGTGGCGTATCTTCTGGCTCCATGGCGGTGAGCTTGGCCTCTAACACACCAACTCCATCGAGGGTGATCGAGTCCTGGCCGACAACATAGATGCCATTGTCTGGATCGCTGACGATAACCTGGCCACGGCCTTGGGCGCTGCCATCGAGGCTGCAGCACAGTGGCAGCATGATGTGAAAGAACGGTTTGTCGTGATCAATAACCACGTCTGTTAGCAGCAGGCGCTTGGCTGCCTCACGCAAGATCAAAGGCTCCAGTTGGTTGCCCCAGTCCATGGATTCATTGCCGATGTCTGGGCGCTCTTTGCCCTGGATGGCATTGATTGACATTTCCAATTCGTCATTGGGCGTGTTGTACTTAGACATACCCATGACTGAAGATAGGCGGGATGCTGACAGCATGGTGTCAGGCGTGACTTTGTTGACCATTGAAGGACTCCTTGAGTTGATAGATGCGGATGATGCGAGCGTGAGCCTGCGGGTGGGTGGCCTCGGTAAAACCTACGGCCTTAAACTGCTTGCCTTTGAAGACAGCGCCCAGTACTGATGGGTGCATCTCTGCAGGCAGAGCAAGATTTTGTCGGATGTCATTGATGCTGACGCTGCCTTGTGCCTGGCAGATCTGTACGGCCAGCGCTCTCGCACGTGCCAGGAAGGTTGCATCACGCTGCTCAAATAGATTAAGCTGGGCGTCACGTATGGTTTGTCCTACGGTCATGCTTGCCCCTTACTGAGTGAGCCAGACAACAAGCAAGGCCACGACACCAAGCACATAGATAGCTTTGTCGTAAGGCATTACAAGCAATTTAACTGGGGAATTTATCAATGAATCCTGAATGCGTAATTCATCGAGCGACATAGTGTGGCGTTTGGCAGGCTCATACCGTGAGCCTATGGCCACTTTGCCAGTGTTGTACGGTGTGGTCTTACGCATGGCTAAACTCCTTGAGGTTGATGTTGAGACGTTTGATAAGGGCGTTGACCTGGCTGGCTGCCCACTCGGTGTTACCACGTGGGGTTTGAACGCCACGAGTAGACAACTCTGCAGCCAGGTTACGCAAGGTGCTGGCGCCTGAGATAGCAATCACATCACGCAGGGTTGGGGCGATGCGGTCTGCATAGCTGTTAGCACGTGCCTGGATGGCAGCATTGCCTGCTGCAGAGCCGATCTCTGGTGTTGGGCAACCCAGTACTATCCCACGTGCTTTGGCTGCTTGCAAGGCCTGTTTAGTGCGCTTGCTGATCTCTTCACGCTCATGCTGTGCAACTACTGCACGTACACCGAACTCAAGAGTGCCAGCATTGGGCATATCAGCTGCGATGATGTCCACGCCAGCCTTGCGTAAGGTCAACAGGAATGCTGCATCACGTGAGAGGCGGTCAATCTTGGCGATCAGGATCGCAGCGTTGTTGCGTCTGCAGAGATCGAGTGCAAGCTCCAGTTGTGGGCGGTTGTCGATCTTGCCAGACTCAATCTCGGTGAACTCACCGATAATGTCTGCTTGGTATTGGCTAACCAGCTGGCGCTGTGACTCAAGGCCAAGGCCAGAGTGACCCTGCTTGGCGGTAGATACACGGTAGTAAGCAACGTATTTAGTCATGGTCATCACCTTAATATGTAATGCCACGTGTTGTAAAAAATGCAACAACCTGGTGGTTGTATTCGCCAGTGCTGAGTAATTCGCCAATGCTGCCTGTGAAGATTGAATCCCACTGGGACTCTGTCACACCCTTTTCGATGTACACAGTGGCATTTGCATTGTCATAGGCGCTGCCGATGATGTCTTGAACAATGTAGCGGTTGCTATTGCTCTTAATCTTTTTGGCCATCACTTGGAAGGCATCATATCTAAGGCTATTTGTCATGTTCGAACTCCTGTTTCTCGGTGGTTCACGATATCACTGTGATATCGCTTGGATGTATTCTAAACCCAAATAAACAAACTATTTTCTAGGTGTTTACCCTAATGCCAGTTTAGGCTGGTAGAACTAGCGTATATGATCGCTTGCATTGTGCAATCATCCTACATCAGACTATGAATAAGACACCCAAGCAGCCAATCTTTGTACGCATACGGCCAGAGACATTGATCATGCTAGATCGTGCCTGCAAGGCGCAAGCACGTAGCAGATCGCAGATGATTGATATGGTCTTGCAAGAGACGTTGACCAGGCAGTATGCGGATCTGAGTGTTCGTTTGAATAACTTAATAGGAGCGCAAGCATGACACCCAAAGAGGCAACCAAGCTGTTAGACATGGCCAAAGATGGTGATGAGATAGACGGTGAAGAGATCCCAGAAGAGGTAGTCACCGAGGCGCTAGAGTGGACAGACGATATCGAGGCATACGATCCACCGTGCGAGGCAGTCGAGGCCTGGGTAGAGAAGATGCGTAGGATTGGTGTACTGTGATCACCACCATGCTGACAATTGATTTAGGCACACGCACTGGCTGGGCAGCACTCACGCAGGGCAAGATTGTGCATGGATGGGTAGATCTCAAGCCTAAGCGCTTTGAAGGTGGCGGTATGCGCTTTCTCAGGTTTAAGCAGTGGCTCGGAGAAATTAAGAACAGCGTTGGTGATATCCAGGCGGTTTACTTTGAAGAGGTAAGGCGTCACCAGGGCGTGGATGCAGCTCACGTGTATGGTGGTTTGATGGCCACGCTAACTGCCTGGTGCGAACACCACCAGATCCCTTACAGCGGTGTGCCAGTTGGGACCATAAAGCTACACGCTACTGGCAAAGGCAATGCGAACAAAGACGCCATGGTGGCTGCCATGCAGGCCAAAGGTCACCCTGTTACTGATGATAACGAGGCCGATGCCCTGGCCATATTGCACTGGGCAATGGAGCAAGACAAATGAGAAAACCAATTGGCATCACGTACCCATTGAGCATTCTTACTGAGACACCAGAAGAGGCAGAAGTTTTCAGCTCTATGGAGCAAAGCTCGGTCAGGAAGATGGCCATACGCAACCCAAGCAAAGAGACAAAGCTGCTGATGGAAGTGGCGCTGCTGACTGACCTGGTGCGTGATCTCGCAGACCGTGTGCGCCAGCTGGAGGACAAGCAATGACAAACATTATTTTGATTTCCTTACTCGCATTCTTAGCTGGCCTTGTTGTGGCCATCATTGGCATAGCACTACTAGTATTTTGGAGTTACCAGGATGAATAAGACCAAGGATTACATAGCGCTGTACAGAGATGAGGACGGTGTTGTTGTCGGCAGCGAGACGGTTAACCATGAAGTCAGACAGTGGCTGGCCACCATCGAGGAACTAAAGCTGGCGCTGTACACCGAGATGCACAAGGTTGAGGACTACAGACAGCTGCTGGACGAGACACGCAAGATCACGCTAGAGCTGGCCAAGAAGATCAACCAGGGAGCTGGTCAATGAAGTGTCCTATCTGTAACGCATGGACGCTAATCAAAGACACACGCAAGCGGGAAAACAATATAACTGTCAGGCGGTATGAGTGTGGCAATCTGCACACTTTTAAGACCACCGAGCAGATCACCCAGATCCTGGACGCCACGCACATGGAGCAGTTGAAGTTGACCAGGATAGAGAACTTAGCCAAGGCCAGCAAGAGCAGGACAAGAGCGCCCAGGAAGTCTAAGAAGGCTAGTTATGCATGAGACACAAGTACATCTACAGGAAGGCAAGCAATGCGCCCTCACCCAGCCTGGAATGCTTGCTGATGGCGTGTGGCAGAGAGTTGTTAACGACTTGGGAAGTCTTGCGGGACAAGGCGTTGATAGACAAGCATCTAAGTCAGCTAGACGCTCTATATGGCGCAAACGCAGAGGCCAAGGTCAGAGCGTATATGCACGAGATCAAAAAAACTGAAAGAGGTATATGAATGAGCTGGCATTATTTGCGGGGGGGGGGGGCGGAATCCTTGCAGGACATTTGTTGGGGTGGAGAACCGTTTGTGCCGTTGAAATCGAGGACTACCCACGCAGAGTTTTACTGCAACGGCAAGCTGATGGACTCTTACCTAGATTCCCTATCTGGGATGACGTCTGCACATTTGATGGCAGACCATGGCAAGGCAAGGTCCACGTCATCAGTGGTGGATTTCCATGCACCGATATCAGTGCAGCAGGAAAAGGCGCAGGCATTGATGGACAAGACTCAGGACTGTGGGCAGAAATGGCACGGATCATTTGTGAAGTACAGCCCCGATACGTGTTCGTGGAAAACTCATCAATGCTCACTGCTAGGGGACTTGGAAGAGTACTCGGAGACTTGGCCAGCATGGGGTTTGATGCGAAATGGGGAGTGCTGGGAGCGTCAGAAGTTGGCGCAAAGCACAGGAGAGATCGAATCTGGATTGTGGGGAACTCCAACAACCAGCCAGGACTTCAAGCCAGTTCGCAAACTAACACCCAGCGAGGCCAATGGGACGCATGGAAAGATATTGGTTGGGAGTATTGGAGAAGAACACCCGCACCTGATTGGCAGATATCTGAAACCGTCAGTGACGGAGTACTTGATGGGCTGGCCAATCGGGTGGACAGACTTAAAGCCATTGGTAATGGACAAGTCCCATTGTGTGCAGCAACAGCTTGGAGAATCCTCAAGTGAGCGCAATGCCAGATAACGTGCTGCCATTCGAGTTGCCTGCTAAACCCAGGATCAAACAACAAGACGCCCTACCCGATCAGAGAAAGATCGTGGTAATGCCATTCAAAGCCATCTTTGATGAGAGGCTCAACCACGGCACATTAAGAACACTCTCAGCCATTGCAGCATTCAGCAACCGAGCTGGCATTACTTGGGTTAGCCAGGTACGCATAGCCAAGGATCTCAAGATAAGCCAGCAGGCAGTCAGCAAGCAAGTCACCCAGCTCAAAGCACTTGGCTACATAGAAGTAGTCAAGAAGGGTTTCCATGGCAAGTCAACAGACACCATCAGGATCATCTTTGATGCAGAGATTACAGCTGCAGAGGCCATAGCAATGGTCAGCAACAAGGAAGACGCCAGGCCACCAGGTCAGATAGAGGCTGAAGAAAAAAGGTTACAAAAAGAAGTAGACCAAGAAGGCCTCAAACGTATCCAGGACATGATCAGACAGTCACTAACCACCACAACCAAGCAGGCACAAAAGGAGTACCAAATGCCACAAGACAATGAAACCATCACAGTCAAGAAGATGAAAGCAGAGATGAAAAAGAAAGCCACAAAGACTGTGGATAAATCTGTTGATAACTCACACGTAGACAACCCCCAGGTTGTACATGGAGAGAGCCACATAGACAACCTCCAGGTTGTTAACGTAGACAACCTCCAGGTTGTAGAGAACACCGTATTTAACACTATATCTATTAATATTAATGTTATGAACAACAAACAATTAAAGCAGTATTCAAAAGCTGAGATCGAGGCCAAGCTCGAACTGCTGCTGCCTGCCTACCATGCCGAGGGCATCGAGCCTACCGAACAGGCGCTGGTTGATGGGATCATGCACATGATGGCAACCCAGACCAAGATGGATGCTGTTTAAACGCAATCTAAGACACCTAGAAGGCCATGAAACCATCCAGTCAATATCAGGGTAGCCACATGGCACATCAAAGCCTTGTAGAGCCTGCTACAGTATGCTGTACTGAACTCAAACGAACGTATGGGAACGGTACAGTGGGGTGGCGTACATATAGAGAGGCATGGCAGGAGGGTGCTTGGGCAGTGCAATCCTGCGTTGTAGCACTTTTGATGTATCCTCCCCCCACCCACCCACCTCACCGTAGGGGTACTTAAATGAATTTTTCCCATATTTCTTTCTGTATACCTTTTTCTACATTGGTATTTTCTCTATTTTTTCAACCAAAGGACTAAGTTAATGACTACTAACTACGAATTAAGACCTGGCCAGGGATCTGCTTTCAAGAACAAGAACAAGACTGAGGATTGGCATCCTGCGTACAAGGGTGAGGTTATGTTGCCTGATGGGACGCTGCACTGGATTGATATCAAGCCTGGCAAGACTAAGGCTGGAGAGCATTGGTTTGCTATCAAGATTGGTGCGCCAAAGCAGCCTAAACAGAATGGCCAACAGCAAGGCATGGTGCTTGATCAACCAAAGCCTTTTGCTCCAGCTGCGCCTATTGCCAAACCATCCCCTGCTGCCAATGCTGTGGCTGCTATGGATGACGATATTCCATTCTGATGGCACGTACTAAATATCCGACTCAGATCCCGCCAGTTGCTGGCTGGGGTGGCACTCGCTCCATTGTCAGACGGTTAGAGCGCTCCACTACGCTGGTCAAGAACAAGGAGGCCACTGCGTATGCTTTGCTGGCCATGGCTAACACCAAGATCACTGACATCATGAGCTGGGATGAGAATGGCCAGGTGAAGGTCAAGCCTAGTCATCTGATCCCAGAGACTGCGTTGATGGCCATTAAGAATATCAAGGTGCGTGTGGACAAGGACGGTGCGTCTACGCTGGAGATTGATCTCTATGACAAGGTGGCGGTGCTGCGGATCCTGGCTAAAGCTAGTGGACTGCTGGACAACCCAGACAACGAGGACAAGCCTAGCGTGATTGGTATCAATGTACGTGCGCCAGATGTTGTGGATGTGGAAGACAAACCAAGGGATGACCATGAAAACTAAAGAGCATTCGCCACGTGAATTGCCAATGGCTGGCTTGAATCTGGACTTTAGTAAAAGCCCAATTGTCTATGACATGATCCAGTCTAATGCTTTTGTGCAGGGGCTTATGGGTCCTGTTGGCTCTGGTAAGTCTTACGCCTGTGCAGCCAAGATCATGATCAAAGCTGTCCAACAAAAGCCCTCCCCTGTGGACGGTATCAAGTATTCACGCTGGGCGGTAGTGCGTAACAGCTACCCCATGCTCAAGACCACCACCATCAAGACCTGGCTGGATCTCTTCCCAGAGGCCACCTTTGGCAATCTGCTGTGGACGCCACCGATTACCCACCATATCCGCTTGCCTGCCAGGGGTGACGCTGCTGGCATTGACTGCGAGATTATTTTTCTAGCCCTTGATCAACCAAAAGACGTGCGTAAGTTGCTCTCACTGGAGCTGACTGGTGCGTGGGTGAATGAGGCACGTGAGTTGCCAAAGGCAGTGATTGATGGCCTCACCCACCGTGTTGGCCGATACCCTACCAAGCGTGATGGCGGTGCTACCTGGCACGGCATCATCATGGACACCAACCCCATGGACGATGACCACTGGTGGCATCGAGTCGCTGAGAAAGAGCCAATCACTGGCAAGTACGCATGGAAGTTCTTTAAGCAGCCAGGTGGCGTAATTGAGGTAGCCAAAGAAGATCTGCCAGAAAACCCAGAGGCCAATGACCATATTTTCGCAAGTGGCAAATGGTGGCGTCTAAATGATAAAGCAGAAAACGTCAACAACCTACCCGCTGGCTACTATATGCAGCAGCTGGCTGGCAAGAATCTAGACTGGATCCGCTGCTATGCCCAGGGCGTTTATACGTTTGTGAAGGACGGTCAAAGCGTTTGGCCTGAGTACGATGACAACATCATGGCTGCCGAGCTGGAGGCCGATCCTAATTTGCCCATCCAGGTCGGTCTAGACTTTGGTTTGACGCCTGCAGCAGTCTTTGGCCAGCGCCATCCAAGTGGCCAGTGGCGTGTATTGCATGAGATCGTCACCTTTGATATGGGTTTGGAGCGCTTTGGCCAGCAATTGCTCACTGAACTGCAGACCAGGTTTCCGAAATATGAGGTACGCATATGGGGTGATCCAGCGGGTATGCAGCGTGACGCCATTTATGAAACTACTGCGTTTGAATATCTGCGCTCACTAGGGCTAAAAGCAGAGCCAACAGCGACAAACGACTTCAAAGCCAGGCGTGAGGCTGCAGCTGCGCCAATGAACCGCATGGTGATGGGTAAACCTGGCCTACTGATCAACAAAAACTGCAAGTTATTGCGTAAGTCTCTCTCTGGTGGCTATCACTTCAAGCGTATTGCTGTCGGTGCTGGCCATGAAAGGTTCAAAGATACGCCAAATAAGAACGAACACTCGCACGTGGGTGACGCATTTGGATACTTACTCACTGGTGGCGGTGAATATCGTCAGCTGACCAGGGGATCTAACCGCACAAATGGAAAAGTCTTCATTGCCCAAACCATAGCATCGGATGACTTTGATGTCTTTGCCTGATTTACCTACCATGCCAGGCCTGACCTGGGTTCCATTCCAGCCTGGCCACGTAGCAGTGATGAATGTCAAGGCTCAAAACTTTCAAACCATCAGCAGAGCCATGGACGTGATGACCATGCTAGAAAACCAAGCACGGTATGGCCACGCTATCACAGCGATATTGCATGGTAGACCAGTTGCCTGCTTTGGTGCGGTGTCTATCTGGAAGGGTGTCGAGGAGATGTGGTGCTTTATAGAGGAACGTGGGCGAAAATACCCAAAAACTCTGACAAGAGCAGCCATTGTTTACCGTGATTTCAGAGTGATATCGCAGAATTTACATCGACTACAAATAATCGTAAGATGCGTTGACTTACGAGCTGTGCGTTGGGGCAATGCTATTGGATTCGAGATAGAAGGCTTGATGAAAAAGTATGGACCAGACGAGGCAGATTTTTTTATGATGTCAAGGAGTTGATATGGGTGCCATAGTTGGCGGTATAAGCAAAGAGCGTAATTTTGATCCAGAAGGAAAAGATTACGACTATGCAAGTGCTAAAAAAGGTGGCATGGGTCCAGATGGAACTGGTGATAACGCAGGCCATTGGGGATCTGTAACGATGGCAAGCGATGAAGACAAGAAAAAATATAACTTACCAGATGACAGTTATATGGTTTTAAAAGGACGCAGCCATGAGACTTGGCAAAAGGCGGTTGCTGCTGAAGCAGAACGTGGTTCTGAAATTAAAAAGTTCGGTAGTAGATATTTCTCGGTTCCCAAAAAGTAATTTAATTTAAAGGAGTTTGATATGGGTGGACTATTTGGTGGCGGTGGTGGTGGTGGATCTACTGCAGCAGCAGAAGAGCAGATCCGAGTACAGAAAGAACAGATCGCAAAGCAAGACCAACAACTTGCTACACAAGAAACTAACCTGGCTAAGAAAACCCAAGCTGGTATGGCTGCCAGACGTGGCGGTGGCTTGCGCCAGCTGCTCTCACAAGAACGTACAGATAGCGAGTTGGGCGTTCAATCCAAACTTGGTGGAGGAATGTAACCATGGCTACAGACATGAAAATGAAGATGCAAGAAAAAGTGCATAAGGTCATGAAAGAGTACGCCAGTGGCAAGCTCAAATCTTCTAGCGGTCAAAAGGTCAAGTCACGCCAGCAAGCAATTGCTATTGGCATGAGCGAGGCCGAGGCAGTCAAGAAGAAAAAATAAATGGCAATCATTTACGTCACCAGAGAATCTGAGAATCAAAGCGCACAGTTTGTCGCTTTGACTCAGAAAAACAAAGATGGCTTACAAGTTATCTCTGGCAGTGACTATCCTGCAATCAGTGCAGATGTAAACCATGTGAGGATGCATGAAGGCCGTGCATTCTTTGCATGGGGCATGAAACCATCTGCTACACCACTTGCAGCTGGCGCCAGCATAAATATTGTGATGGCGTCCAATGCTGGCATTACTCCACATATTACTGCTGGCTATGCGTGTGGTGGTGATTGCGAGTTCTATATTTATCAAGGAACAGCTACCACTGGTGGTACAGCATTTACACCAGTTAATAGAAATAGAACAAGTTCTACTGTAAGTGAATGTGCGATGGTCATCAATCCAACCATTACATCACTTGGCACATTGATTGATGCCCAGGTTGGTCCTGGTGGCAGCGGTCCAAAGGCAGGCGGTGGAACAGGCTCTAACCTGGAATATGTATTTAGCTCATTGACTAACTTTCATTTTAGGTTGACCAACGTGTCAAGCAAAGCAGAGATAGCAGTTTTAACTTTAGAGTGGTACGAATAATGGCAACCAACATGATCACAGAGGCCGAGGCAGAAGCTGCAGGCAAAGGCGAGTACCAATGCCCATTGGCCACCAGAGACGTCTTAACCAATCTGAAAAACAGAAACTGGGCATTTGAGAATGTCGGCTATGGACCAGCTAATCCAGATGACGCAAAGAACAATGTGATATTTTGGATCCGCAAGACTGTGATCTGGAACACCAATATTGATGAGGCCATGGGTATGCGATGCGGTAACTGCGCTGCGTTTATCCAGACCACCCAAATGCTCGATTGCATCAAGGCAGGCATTGAGGCTAAGAATCCAGAAGAGGAATCTGGCTATGACGAGGACGTCATTGAGACTGCACAGCTTGGATTTTGCGAACTGTTCCACTTCAAATGCGCTGGCACTCGCACGTGCGATGCCTGGCTAGTCGGTGGTCCAATCACTGATGCATCTGAGGAGAAGTTAGATGAATATGAATAAAAAGATCTGGAATCAAGCTCGGCCAAAAAACTTAGGTGAGCCAAAGAAGCTGTCTCCAGCTGATAAGAAGTCAGCGCAGGCCAGCGCTAAAGCAGCTGGGCGCCCATACCCAAATTTGATTGACAACATGAATGCAGCCAAAAAGAAATGAGCAAATACAAAGATCCTAAAGGCGGGTTGACCGAGGCTGGCAGGCGCAAGTTCGAGCGCTCTGGTGAAAGCAAAAACCTCCAACCTGGTGTCAAAGCATCTAACCCAACAGGGCAAGACGCTAGGCGCAAGGGATCTTTTTTAACTCGGTTCTTTACCAACCCCAGCGGTCCACTGGTGGACAAGAAGGGTGAGCCAACCAGGCTGGCGCTGTCTGCCAATGCATGGGGTGAGCCAGTACCAAAGACAGCTGATGCAGCTGCTCGATTAGCAGCCAAAGGCAGGGCGATTCTAAAAAGATACCAAGCAAGCAAGAAAGATTAATATGGCAAAAATGAGCGTAGAGCAAATTCTGCAGCGACACAAAATAGCGCAGAACAAAAAGGATGACTTTCGCAGTCTCTATGAAGACGCTATGGAGTTTGCCCTGCCCCAGCGCAATCTCTATGGTGGCGAGTACGAGGGTAAGGTAGGCGGTAAACGCAAGATGACCAGGGTGTTTGACTCTACGGCCATCAACTCTACCCAGCGCTTTGCTAATCGTCTGCAATCTGGCATCTTCCCGCCACAGCGTAAGTGGTGCAGGCTTGAGCCTGGCACGGACATACCAATGGATCGCAAGAGCCAGGTGCAGATGATGCTTGATATGTACAGCGACAAGATGTTTAGCGTCCTAAAGCAGTCTAACTTTGACATTGCTATGGGTGAGTTCTTGCTAGATCTCTCTGTTGGCACAGCTGTCATGCTGATCCAAAAGGGTGATGCTGTTAACCCCATCAACTTTATCCCTGTCCCGCAGTACCTGGTCAGCTTTGAAGAGGGCGCCAATGGCCAGGTGGATAACGTCTATCGCAAGATGCGGATTAAAGGCGAGTCCATCCAGATGCAATGGAAAGATGCAGAGATCCCACCAGATCTGCAGCGCCTAATTGCTGACAAACCAACAGAAGAAGTAGATTTGATTGAGGCCACCGTGCTTAACCTAGACCGTGGTGACTACGGTTACTACGTGATCCATGAAAAGTCTAAATCTCAGCTGGTTTACCGCAAGCTCAAATCTAGCCCATGGGTGGTGTCACGCTACATGAAGGTGGCTGGCGAGATATATGGCCGTGGTCCAGTGCTGACTGCCCTGCCAGACATCAAGACCCTTAACAAGGTCAAAGAGTTGCTACTCAAGAATGCCAGCCTGGCGATCACTGGTGTCTACACTGCAGCTGATGATGGTGTGCTAAACCCAGCCAACGTGAAGATCACGCCTGGGGCGATCATTCCAGTGGCCAGGAACGGTGGACCACAGGGTGAGGCGCTTAAACCGCTGCCACGTGCTGGTGACTTCAACGTCTCCCAGCTGGTGATCAATGACTTGGTGCAATCCATCAAGCGCACACTGCTCGATGAGAGCTTGCCTCCAGATAATATGTCGGCCAGATCGGCCACTGAGGTGGTAGAGCGCATGAAGGAGTTGGCTCAAAACCTTGGCTCTGCCTTTGGCCGTTTGATCAATGAGACGATGATTCCGCTGGTTACCAAGATCCTAGAGGTCATGGATGCTGATGGCATGATTGTGTTGCCCATCCAGGTTAACGGTCTAGAGGTCAAGGTTAGCCCTGTCTCTCCGCTGGCCATGGCTCAGAACATGGACGAGATCAACAACATATTGCAGTTTATGCAGATCACCGCTGGCATGGGTCCAGAAGGCCAGATGGCCATCAAGGCTGGCACTGCCATTGACTACATTGCCGACAAGCTCGGTGTGCCTATCCAGGTGCGTACTACTGGCGAGGAGCGTAAAGCGATGATGCAACAGATGGCGCAGGCTGCCATGATGGCACAGCAGCAGCAAGGTGCGTTACCAGCGCCAGCAGGCGAGGCTATGGCATGAGCGGGTGGGATGACCTAGAGGCAGAGCCTGCTGCCTTTGAACCTGATCAAGACAGGGTAGATCTGAACCTCCAGGTGGCAAAAACCTTTGCCAGTGCTGAAGGTCAAAAAGTGTTGGCGTGGCTGCGAGAGTTCTATCTTGAGCAACCGTGTTGGCAACCAGGCTCTGACAGTTCGCTGGGAGTGTTCCGAGAGGGGCAAAACAGCGTGGTCAGGGATATTGAAAATAGAATCCGAAAGGCTAAACAAAGATGAGTGATGCAAATGACAACCCAGGCCTGCTGGCTGGTGCAGACGAAAGCACAGACCAGCCGACAACCGAGGGCCAAGAGCAGACAATCAGTCACGTACAAGGTGACCCTACCGAGCAAGACGATACCCCACTGGAGCGCCCTGACTTCTGGCCAGAAAAATTCTGGAACAAGGACGATCAAGCCCCAGACCTAGAGGGAATCAGCAAGTCTTACGTGGAGCTAGAGAAGAAGTTCCGAGCTGGTGGCCACAAACCCCCAGAGAATGGCGAGTACGACATTGGCGGTCTAGGCCTCAAAGGTGATGACCCAGTGGTCAAAAGCTATGTGGGCTGGGCGCAGAAGTACGGTATTAGCCAGCAAGCCTTTGAAGACCTGGCACGTGAGGTCACTGGTATTGGCGCTAACAACATAGCAGAAACCCGCCAGAGCATGGCAGACGAGCTGGAGAAACTTGGACCCAATGCCAAGGCCATCATCAACAACATGGCTGGCTGGGGCAGAGGTATGGTGCAAAAGGGTATCTGGAGCCAGGAAGAGTTTCAAGAGTTCACCCGCTGGGGTGATACCGCTGCGGGTATTAAGACCCTGCAAAAGCTCAGAGAAACCTATGAGGGTAGAGTGCCAACAGACACATTGAAACCAGACGCTGCTGGCTCATTGTCAAAAGAAGAGCTGGACGCCATGGTGGCTAATCCAGAGTACAAGACAAACCCAAGCTACCGAGCCAAGGTAGAGAAGTTGTTCGAGAAGATGTACGGTTAACGGCAAGCAGTTGCCAACTTTATAGCCAGGTGTAACAGCCTGGCTTTTTTTATTTAAAAAGTTGACACAATCATAAAAATATGATTTAGAATGTAAGCACTGACAACCGCAAGGCCAGTGACGATAGTAGTCTATCCAGGGGTGCGCTGTAAGGCACAAGTCTTGGCCCAGAGCTTTCTGGACAACCGTTGGCGATAAACATTTCATCAACCGTTTTCTAGGAGAAAACAATGGCAGTTAGTATCTCTAATGCTTTTGTAACCCTGTTCGACACGGAAGTAAAACAAGCGTATCAAGCTGATGCTGTCTTGCGTAATACTGTTCGTCTACGTACTGGCGTTACTGCAAGCACACACAAGTTCCCAAAGATCGGCTCTGGCGTTGCACAAGTTCGTGTACCACAGACTGACGTTACTCCACTCAACGTCACCTATTCACAAGCAACTGTCACTTTGACAGACTACATTGCTGCTGAGTACTCTGACATTTTCAACCAAGCTAAAGTTAACTTTGACGAGCGCCAAGAATTGGTGCAAGTTGTTGCTAAAGCTATTGGCCGTAGATCAGACCAGATGATCATTGACGCATTGGCAGCATCAAGCACCAGCTTGACCGTTGCTACTAGCATCGGTGGTGCTGGTACAAACTTGAACATGGCTAAATTGCGTGAAGCTGCACGTTTGCTAAACACTGCAAACGTACCCGCAGAAGATCGCTACATCTTGATCCATGCATCACAGTTGTCTAGCTTGTTGTCTGAGACATCAGTCACCAGCTCTGACTTCAACACTGTGAAGGCCTTGGTTCAAGGTGATATCACTACATTTATGGGCTTTAACTTTGTGACTATCGGTGACCGCTCTGAAGGTGGTTTAACTGGTGGTGGCTCTGGTTCTACCCGCAAAGTGTATGCCTATCACAAAATGGCAGTCGGCATGGCTGAGAGCATGGCAATTCGTTCTGAAATCAACTACATCCCTGAGAAAACCTCTTGGTTAGTTAGCTCGATGTTCAGTGCTGGCGCTGTTGCTATCGATGCTGGTGGTTGCGTTGACATCACTTGTACAGAATAAGGAGTACACATCATGGCATTTTCCGCAACAGGCTTTAACGCTATCGGTGGTCAGTCTAAATCTGGCAACGCACCAGCTATTTATAGCTATTCATCAGCTGACGCTCAATCAGTAATTCGTGCCTCTGGCTACTTCAACTCTGTCGCATCAGTGTTGAAAGTCGGTGACATCATTTTCTGCTACAGCGCTACTGGCGGTACACCAGTAATGTCTACCGCTTACGTGAACAGCAACGCCTCTGGCGTGGTTGACATCACTGACGGTGTGACCGTAACTGCAACTGATACTGATTAATCGGTAGTCAAGTAAGTAGGCCAACTTCTAGTTAGCTGGAGGTTGGCCTTTCTCACATTTTGGGGTGATATATGGCAAGTGGCGATACCGATCTAAAAGTATGCTCAGACGCCCTGCTAATGCTAGGCGCTAAGTCGATCTCTTCATTCAATGAAGGCACAGACGCATCTAACATCTGTGATCGCATCTACCCAGACCTCAAGAAATCTACGCTCCAGTCTTATCCCTGGAGCTTTACGTTTAAGAAGGTGCAGCTGGCGCAGACAATCAATACGCCAGTTAACCAGTATCGCTACGAGTACCAGCTGCCATCAGACCGTCTTGGCACTATTCGTAGGGCTTACAACTCCACCGAGGTGGGTGCTAGAACATTTACAGATTGGGTTATCCAGGGCGATAAATTGCTGACCAATGAAACAACTGTTGTCATTGATTACCAATATCTTCCCACTGAATCTGAGATGCCTAGCTATTTCATTCAGCTGCTCAAGTACATGATGACCTGGCACCTGGCAGACCCAATTACAGATCAGATCAGCAAGACCCAGTACTGGCAAGGCATTGCTACTGGTGGACCAGTAGAGAATAACCGTGGTGGTTACTTTCGCACAGCTATGGTTATTGATGGCCAAGGCAATACCACTCAGAGTTTTGAAGACTTCAGCCTGATTGCTGTGAGGAACTAATGTCTCGATTAGTTTCTTTCCAAACCAACTTCAGTAGCGGTGAATTAGATCCGCTGTTGAGGGCTAGGGTTGACTTAAATCAATACCAAAATGGTGCTGAGACACTGACTAACGTCATTGTGCAGCCACAAGGTGGTGTGCGTAGACGTGGTGGCTTGAAGTACTTGTTTGAACTACCAAGCGCTGCAGCACCAGCCAGTGGCACTCGCTCGGTGGCCTTTGAGTTCTCTGTGGATGACAGTTATATGCTGATCTTCACTAACCAGAGAATGTATATTTTTAAGGATAAGACTCAGATCACCAACATCAATGGTGGTGGCCTAGACTATTTGGCGGTTACTGCGGTGACTAGTTCTATTCTGTCAACTATGGTCTGGACTCAGTCTGCAGACACATTGATACTTGTCCATAAAGATATCCAGCCAATCAAGATTGTGCGTGGTGCTACAGATGCCACATGGACGGTGAGCAATATCAGCTTTATCAGCATTCCAAAGTATGCGTTCACCATTGCACTGTCTAACCCAGCAGGCACATTGACGCCAAGCGCTAAGTCTGGCGAGATCACTTTGACTGCCAGTTCTGCAGTGTTTAGCTCTGGCTCTGTCGGCCAATACATCAATGCCACTCCGCAAGGTAGGGCAAGGATCGTGGCTTACACAAGCACTACCGTGGTGAGCGCTGTGACCGAGATACCGTTCTTTGATACCACTGCGATTGCCAATGGATCGTGGGAGCTGGAGTCTGGCTATGAGGATGTGTGGTCAAGCACTAAGGGCTGGCCAAGGAGCTGCACATTCCATGAGGGACGTCTGTACTTTGGTGGATCAAAGACTCGGCCAAGCACCATATGGGGCAGCAAGGTGGCGCAGTTCTTTGACTTCAACCCTGACCAGGCTTATGACGATGATGCGGTGGAGGCCACGCTAGATACCAACAGCTTGAACGTGATCATTGACATCATCAGTGGCCGTGACTTGCAAGTGTTCACTAGCGGTGGTGAGTTCTATGTCCCACAAAATGGCTTAGATCCAATCACGCCAACTAACTTCTTTGTTAAGGCCGTGTCTCGCAATGGTGCTAGAGAAGGCATCCGAGTTCAAATTCTGCAGTCTGGTACGTTGTATGTGCAGCGCCAGGGCAAGGCTCTTAATGAGTTCCAGTTCTCTGACACTACCCTGTCCTACGTGAGCCAGTCAATCAGCTTGCTGTCTAGCCACTTGATCAATACACCAACTGAGTTGGCGTTGCGTAAGAACACTAGCACTGAAGAGACAGATACGCTGTTCATGTTGAATGGCGATGGCACGATTGCTAACTACAGCATTCTGCGCCAGCAAAACGTGGTGGCTCCAAGCAAGCTCACTACTGATGGCCTATTCAAAGATATTGGCGTGGATATCGAGGATATCTACGTAGTAGTCAAGCGCACGTTTAATAGTGTGGACAAATATTTTGTAGAAGTTTTTGATACCACGGTGTTCACAGATTGTGCGTTTACTGGTGGGGTGGCCACAACGATATCAAGCCTGCCACACATTGGTAAGACTTTGAATGTCAAAGCAGATGGCTCTGTGCTGTCTGACGAGATAGTTAGCGGTGGTGGTTCTATCACTATGGATAGAGCGAGTACCAGTAGCTATGAGGTAGGCCTGCCATTTAATGTGAGCATTGTGACTTTGCCGATTGAGCCAAGGCTCCAGGTAGGCGCTAGGACTGGCTTTGTCAAGCGCATTGTTGAAGTCAATGCCATCCTGTATCAGACCCAGCACATTGTGGTTAACAACAACCTAGTGCCAATTCGCACGTTGGACACTGCAAGCATCATGGACAATGATGTGCCAGAGTTCACTGGTACTAAGTTGATATCAGGTATCAGTGGCTATGACCAAGATGCCCAAATAACTATCACTCAGACCTTGCCACTCAAGCTCAATTTGTTGGGCATGGAGTACAAGATTAGCGTGTATGGAGGCACATAAATGGAAGCAGTAGCACTTTACTTTGCCGAGGCTGGCACTGCAGCTGCAGCTGCTGAAACTGTAGGTGTCATTGAGGCGGGATCAATTGCAGCTGGAACTATGCCAGTTGCACCATCACTGTTTACTGCATCCAATCTATCAATGGCCAGTAGCGCATTCAGTGCCATATCCAGTGTTTCGCAAGGCTATGCACAGGCCGATTACTATCGCCTGCAAGGCTCTCAGGCAGAGCTACAAGGCCGTCAAAACGCATTGAACTATAACCGCCAGGCATACCAGCTTTTAGAGCGCCAGCAACGTCTGGCAGGCACCGTAAGGGCAAGGGCTGTAGCAGGCGGTGTAGACCCATTGTCTGGCTCACCCATGACTGTTGAGCAGTCAAATGCTTACCGTGCTGGCAACGAGATCCAGATCTTGAATGAAAATGCACAGCTGGCGCTTTCTGGTGGCCTGGCTATATCTCAGTCATTCAATGCTGCAGCAAGTTCTGCAGAAGAGTTTGGCTTGATGTCGGGTGCTGCCAAAGGTTTGCTGGCTGGCGCTACATACCAAACTACAAAAATACCACGTAGGGCATAAGACATGGCAACGCTACCTACCTATGAATACGCTGGCGCTCAGTACGCCAACTTACCAAGTGTAAGCACTGCACCACAGCAAGTGGCAGCGCAGGGCATGAGTATGCTCGGCCAGCAGTTGGATCGCATGACAGCGTATTTCCAGAACCAGGCAGTAACTGACGCACAAAAAGCTGGCATGAAGTACGCCATTGAGTTGCCACCTACGCTAGAACAATTAGACGTTGCTAAGAAGACTGGCCAAATGCCACCAGTAGAAGGTGCTGGCCGAGTATTCCAAGAGTCTTACAATAAGGCGTCTGCCCATATCCTGGGTACAAACATCATTGCTGACTTTCAGAACCGTCAAGCTGACAGATTGCAAAAGATTGAGTCTGGTGCGCCAGTAGATCTATTGGCTCTAAGGCGTGATCTCAGGGATGATATTGATGGCAATGCATCAATGTTGACTAACCTAGATGCTGAGACATCTATCCAGGTCAGAGCGCAGATGACAACCCTTGGCCATGCTGTATACAAGCAGGCGCTGATGTTTGATGAGAAGGCTAGGCAGGCTAGTTACCAGGTAGACCAAGAGGTGGGTTTGAGCAAGATCAAGCCAGTGCTTGAGAATGTCATTAACTCATATGCCAAGATCAATTTACCAGCTGGTGAACTAGAGCAAGTGCTAGACAATGTACTTAGCCCCTATACCAACTCCACATCTATCCGCTTGGCTGGCAGCAACAAGTATGCGCTTGAGGCTTATAAGATCAAAGAGAATGCCAAGATAAGTGCAATAAGTGCAAAGCTGACTGACAGAGACTTTGCTCCTACAGCTGGTGCAGCGTTCAAAAAGATTCTGGCTGGCGATGCTGGTGAGTTGACTGAGATGTACAAAGGCATGAGTACAGACAGCAAGGATCTGTTGCGTGAGCGCATCATCAAGTCTTTCTCGGATCAAGAACAGACCAGAAAGATTGACGAGGCTGTAATTAAAGATGCCAACAAGATTAAGGGCAATGCTTTAACACTAGAGTTCTTGACTGCTGGTGGACCAAGAAAGCGCCAGATTGTCACTGAACTAGTAGGCCTTGGTGAGATGACATTGCAGTCTGCTGAAGACTTGCTAAAGCCAAAAGATCCTAATCCAAACCCAGTATTGGCTGGCTCGCTCTATGACCAGATTAAGCGTGGCACGATCAATAACTTCCAGCAATTAGTACCCTTTGCAAACCAGTTAAGCAGATCTGAATTTACAACTTTGAGTCACGCTGTAGTGGATGACCAAGGCCGTAAGGCACATGAGCGCATTGACCGTGAAGTTGGAATTGTGAGTGCCTATGTGGATCCTGGCAAAGTAAAAGCTCAAGCAAAGATTGATATCAGCAAGTTCTATGTGGAAGAGCTTGGTAAGAAGATAAAGAATGACCAGGGCGTGGAAGTATTCCAGAGTCCAGAGCAGGCCGTTGAAAGTGCTATCAAGCGCTACAGTGGTGATGCCATTGTTAACAAGAAAATAAAAGCTAGAGAGCAATCAGAAAAGCAGATCAATGATGTCATGGATAAGAAGAATATTCCAATGCCAAACTTGCCAATAGATCAAATAGATTTTGACAAGGTTAAGGGTTTGAGCAGGGGCGAGATTGATTTGCTCAAGAAGGCTCAAAAACAATATACAGGCAACATATGAGTATTGAAAGAGAACTCCGAGGTAACTGGGATACTGTTAACTATCCAGAGCCAGAGCCTGTTATTGAACAGCAGATGGCGCCTGGTCAACAGCCAGGTGATGTGCTGGTGGCCGAGGCTGGCGGTGGTGGTGCTGCGTTTGGTGTTTATCCTGGCATGGGCAAGCGCAGCCAAAAAAGCAATATTGGCGAGAAGATGATTACTGGCGCACCTGACTTTGCAGCTGGTGGATTAAGAGGCATAGCAACCAGTGCTGGTGGCTTTGGTGGTGATGTACAAAAGATTGGTAGGTTTATTGGCGCTTTGGCTACCGACAATCAAGGTGGCAGTTTTCAAGATAAATTGCAACGTGCCAGTATGACCATGGAAGATCCCACTTTTCTACCGTCTAGTGAAGACTTGAGCAAAAATGGATATACCATCCCAGGAACTAATTTCACAATCCCAGCATTTGCACCAGCTGTTCCACCTGGTACTGCTGCATTTGGCATGACTCCAGAAGAGCGCCAGCAAGCTGCAGAACTTGGTCAAAATGTTGGTGAGTTGGTAGGTGATCCAGTCATGCTGGCCAAGGGTGGGCAGATGGCTATTAAGGGTGCGGTTAAAGCAGCAGAGACGCTGGCGCCTAAAGCTGGTGAAATGATTATTAAAGGTATGGAAAACCTTGGTAGTCCAGTCCAGATGGGCATTACTCCAACAGTAGCTAAGTTTCCAAAAGTAGAAGGTGGAATTAAATTCCAAGAAGAAGAGTCTGCTAATTTATTGCGTTTGAAATTAAAACGTGAGCAAGAAACTTTACAAGGCAAAGCAATGCCTGGTATGCCAAAGAATGAGCGTGAAGTAATACCAGCTCCAGAAGGTAGTGGCTTACCTGATTTTGTTGTTGGAAAAATTACTCCAGATGATTGGATTAAAAGAACTGAACAAGTACTTACACCTCAAGAAATCAAACAATATTCAAAGTGGTATGACGAGGTTCGTGGTACTTTCCTAAAGTACACAGATAATGATGAAGCTAAAACAGATAAGTACATGAGAGCTTGGTTAGTTGCTAATCAAAACATTGGTGTAGATGGCGCATTTAATAATGTCTTGTTACAAGCTGAACAATTTGCACGTAATGTTCCAAAGGGTGAGATGAGGGCTGGTGGTTTACCAATGGCCACACAAGCTGCTAGAAATACTTTATTAGACCAACCAATTACCGAGGGTGTTGGCTTTAAGATTTCTGACTTTGTTGACAGTGCAGAAGGTAAAACCGTAAGATCAATTTATGGTAATGATGTACAAGCTGGACAACCATTTGTGGTTGATATCCATACTGCACGTGATACTGGTTTGGTTGACAACATATTGCTAAACCATTTAGAGAAACAAGGATACGCAGTTGATCGAGACAAAATCAAAGTTGATCTAGCCACTGGTCCTACAGATACACAATATGAAAATAGAGCAGATTTTGGTAGACAACTTACAGATGAGTTAAACAGCATGAATTGGCAAGGAAGATCTGATTGGCAGCCAAAAGAAGTACAGGCTGTTGGATGGATGGCCATGACACGTTTGACTGCTGATGCAGCTACTGACACTGTTACAGCTTTAGAGCGCAATCTAAGACGCATCTCTATGGAGGCTGCACCAGGTGAAGGATCTCCATGGGCTAAGAAATATGGAAAAGCATTTGCTGCTTTAGCACCAGATCGCCAAGTACAGTTAACTCAAGTGGTGACTGATCGTGCTATGCAGATGGCCAAGGAAATAGCTGGCATTGATTTGCGTACCATGGTGCATGGCACTGGTGGCTGGCAAACCTATCAAAACCCAGCAGCTGTTGGCCAAGCATTGGCAACAAGAGAAGGTGGCGAGATTGCAGCCAATGTTTTAGGTTATTTATTACAGCAAACAGAAGTATGGGTTAATTCAATAAAAGCCACAACAAAGAATCCTAAAGCATTAGCAGTTGATTTTATTGAATCAGGATCTGACAACCTATCCACTAACGATGGATTGCGATCATTCTGGGAAAAAGTAATGGCTGCAGATCCCACTAAGTTATTTGTTGGCTATCAACCAATTAGAACTGCAGACGGTGATGTTGGCATACGAGTATTGATTGATAAAGGCGGTGCTGCACGTATGCAGTCTGTGCAAGATGCATTGTCATCTGGCGGTGCAATTGAGAAAATGTTTGCTAATTTAGGATATGATGTAAAGGCAAGAGGTTATGAAGCCGATCTTGTAAAAGCACGTAATGATTGGACAGGGAAAGGATCTAAAAATGGGGAAACTTACTTGGGAAGGTTGGCAGACCTCGGTGTCAGACGCACCGCAGCCGACCTCGATCCTTTACGGGGCGAACTTGAGAAACTCTTTGAAAGAGAACTCTCAGGAGCAGGAACAATCACCACAACCCCAGCGCCAGCAACCCCAGCAGTTGCAGCAAAAACAGTTAAACAAAAAATAACTAAAGGCCAACCTGGTCAATCAAGCGGGGGTACTGAATAATGTCATTACAACCACTTGACATCAGACTAGACAAACTCATTCAGCAAGAAGCTGATACTGAGTCACGCATTGATACTGCTAGTCAATTACGAGTAGACCCTGATATTGACGCTACTGTGGCGCCAGTAATGCCTGATGCTGTAGATCCTGGCGATGGCGTACAAGTTGCTCAACTTGGTCCTATTGCTGACATCATTAAAAAACTTGGCAAGGTAGACATACGCAAGCCACCAGTAGCGCCAGTTACTCCAGAGGCTATAGCTGCAGCAGCTGTAGAAGACACCACAAAAGCAGCCCTTGCTACAGGCACTACAACAAGCAAGACCGAGGCAAAGATTGCAGCCAAGGTGCAAGTATCCAAGCAGCCTGGATTGACGCCTGACGCCTTTGTAAGCCAGCGCAAAGACATCCAAGATCTGAGACAGACCACAGATCCTGCCATGGAAAAGCCACCAGAGCTGGCATTCAATCTGCCACTGATGGCCACCACCGAGGATGTCAAGTCTACGATTGAGACTATCAACCAGGCTGTCGGCATCAAGACTAGGAACATCACATTTGAAGATGTGAAGGCTTTAGCTGAAGGCGCAGGCATTGGTCCTAAGTTCATAGACGATATCTTCTCTGGCAAGCTAGAGGTTAGCCCACAGAACACATACAAAGCGCTCAATGCCATGGTGGCCAGCGCTAAGAATCTAGATGCATTGGCTGCCAAAGTGGCCAACGGCTCGGCTACCCCTACAGAACTGGCTGAGATGGCTCAGACGGTGCATTTCCACAGCGTACTGCAGCAAAGTGTCAAAGGCTACCAAACCAATGTGGCGCAGTCTTTGGCTGTTATGCGTATGCCAAGAGATGGCGCTGTAGATATCTCTGCCATCATGGAGAACTTTGGCAATGAGACTGATATCGTCAAGTTCGCCCAGGCTTACCTCGATGTCAAGACGC
>Ga0209191_1000401_pt1 | contig 34067 bp, 34 predicted proteins | sample S_130626_EF_Meta_FD_187320 | JGI IMG/M metagenome (GOLD analysis project Ga0209191, IMG submission 187320) | Freshwater microbial communities from Lake Simoncouche, Canada to study carbon cycling - S_130626_EF_MetaG (SPAdes) (version 2) | ecosystem: Environmental > Aquatic > Freshwater > Lake ...
GTTTCTTTATTACAATAATGTAATATAACATATTTTTATTTTTATGTCATTTTAGTTTAGATATTATATCATTCTATTTGGGTCTTATCCAAAACAGTTTCTTTGGATATGTTTTTTATAATCTTGGGATAAAATGATTCACGATTGTATCCTGCCATTGTATTTTTTGTCATGATTAAGCATTTTTCAGAGAACTCGGAGTTAATATCTTGGTATTCAGGGTTCGATTCTTTCCATTCGTTCAATACGCCGATCCCTTTATAACTTACATTTTGAATTGCTTTATTTAATTTTTCTTCTGAATCTTCTTTTGTCCATTTGTTATCATATTTAACATACAATGTTTCACGCTTCGTATCGGTACAGTGTATGGGACGCTCATAAACACTTAATTGTTTCATATTATCCAATATTATCTTTGATATTCCATCTACAAAACCCAATTCTGCATTGTTCTCCAAATCCATGTGAGATACTTCAATGTTTTCTATAAATTCCGGTAAGTTAATCGCATCTTTGCATTTTTCGTTCAAAAAGAAATTAATATTAAACCGATGATTATTAACATTTCCATGTATTATATTACTTGTATTTGATACTGAAGCTATATTTTTATTGGATTCAATGATCTTTGTATTTTGTTCTACCATAACTTTAATCAATTCTTGGGTTTGTCCTACAAAAAAATTGCGCAGTTCTTTGTTCTCCACTAACATTTTATTTATTACATCCAAATATACCAATGTATCTGGTTTCGCAGTTTCTTCGTTATTCGTGGGTTCTTTATTTATATTATCTTTGTTATGATCGATTTCTTTTATTATATGAGATTTACTTAAAAAATGTTTGCTCAATATCGCCTTTTTATTGAAGGAAATATTACAAATTTCACAATCGAATGTGTTCGGTTTCTTAAGTTCTCCAATATTCATTTGATGTTTATTGGTTCCAAAATGACGTTTCAAATCTTTTTTACTGCTATATTTGATATTACAAACATTACAATATAATTCTTCACAATTCAATTTAGAATTTGTAATATGCCGTTTAGTTAATAAATGTCTGTCATAATTATCTTTTCTTACAAATTCTACATTACATAGAGAACATTGATATTGATTTCCTCTTTTTTGGGGGTCATTTTCGGCATAATTTACTCCAGTATTATTACCCGATTCGGTTATTTTTTTGGGGTATTTTTCGGAGGTACTTTTTTCATTTTCGTTTACATTGCACGTTTTTTCACTGCATTTATCATAACATAATTTTTGTTCAAAAAATATCACCTCATTTTTTCTCCTAAATATTTCACCCATTTACAATAATGTCCGATTTTTTTTTGGCCAAAAATTGAGGGAAGCCATTTTTGACCATTTTTCCAAAAAAATGTTATGGTAAGGACCATTTGTAAAATACCCAGTATATTACCATGTATGGTAAGAAACTGAAAAACACCGGTTTTTCGAAAAATGGGAAAAAAGTCCTTGAAAAAGTATTTTCATAAAATAAAAAAAGGACATTTTCAAAATGTCCATTTTCAAAAAAATTCTATTAATAATAGACCTTACTTTTTTACTATGGAGAACTTGATTCTATAAAAAATACCCGGTTTTTGATGTTTTTTCAACTATTTTTTATGTAATTCTCAGAAAGTTGGAAAGTACCTGTTTATTTTTTTCTTCATACTCCATGGTTTTCAAATTGGCATTGTATTGTTTTTTCATTATCATTTTCTCATGTTCTTTTTGTTGCATTTCCATCATTTTTTCAGCCTGTGTTTTTTCCAATGGAGTAAGATTCTGATTGCCGCGTTCTCTCATAAAGTGGTCTACTGAACTATACTGTGGAACTTTTTGGAAATCTTTTTCGCTTACTGCTAATACGGTTTGGTCTTTATGTACTTTCCTCAAATCATCGTATTTCAATTTACTAAATGGATCGCACACTACATATGAATTATCATCTTCGTCGTCATATATATTGGTTCCACTTCCACTATTTAATGATTGCACACCTTTATATTGTACCATTCCCATATTGCGTTGTTTAATTGTATCAAATACTTGTCCCATGTTTTGAGTAGATACCTTTTCATTTATATCAAATATAGGGTCTTCTTTCTTAAACCATTCATTACGCTTAGGATCAGGTGCAGTTTTCATATTTTGCTCAAACATTTCATTAAATTTATTTTGAAATTCGGATTTTTTCATATTTTTTATTACTTCATTAACCTGTTTGGACTTTTGTTGAGATGTATTCATAGGTGAATATTTAACCTCTTCTTTCGGAACTGCGCGATTTTGACGTGTTTTTTCTTCATAAAACTGGACAATTACTTCAAATGCACGTTTATAGAAAATGAAATAATCTGATGAGAGACGTGATTTATCAGGATGAAGCATTAATACCTTCTTTTTTGCACGTTTAACACCTTCCATATCAAGCTCATATGTTAAATCAAACAAACCTAATAATTCTTCCAAAGAATACATATTTATGTTTAAATTGTGTTGACTTTGTCTTTGATTACCCGACATTATATATATATTATATGTTAAATCTATTTTCTATTTTATTTCAGCACAAAATAGAAAATACACAGTATATTTAATTTTAATATTTGAAAACACCAAACTGTGCAGGATAGTGTTTGGCGCTTATTTGTGGAACATTTGCAGCACCACCACCACGCACCCTACGCAATGCATCTCTTGCAGTATTTGTATCCACGACGTCTTTAAACGAAGTTGGTACATTATTCACATTTGACATTACGGCGCCACTTGCATTAATTCTACGATTTTTGGCTACTTGTGAAGCATCGCGATTGCCGCCAATCCATTTCTTTTGATAAACTGTTTTTGGACCATCAATTATAACTTGATTATTACTTAATCCTAAAGTCTCACGTTGCATAACAGTTTTACCTTCTTGTTTTATAGCAAAATTATTAGGCGGAATATATGCTTTTTGGAAAATGCGTCGATTCATTTCAAATGAAGCATTATTATCACTAGTTAAATCTTTCATTGGCATTCCCATTTTAACATTTGAGATACCATTATTAATTTCAGTTTTTGTATATGCTTGCATAATATATTTGTAGTATATATTACAAATATAATATATTTTATCGAATTCAAGTTATTTTATAGGAAAAATGTATATAAAAACTATATTTTATTATAATTTATAAACCAAAATGGCTACAGATCTTACCTTCACTGATAATATCGAATCATTCAAAACTGACATTTTACAAAATAATCCAGGATTAGTTATTTTAAAATTTTCAGCGGAATGGTGCGGCCCATGTAAACAAATTGCAAGCCATGTACACGAATGCGTTGATACATTACCAGAGAATGTACTTTTTTATGAAATCGATATCGATCAATATATTAAAGTATATGGTCATTTTTTAAATAAGAAAATGTTGAGAGGAATACCCGCAATGTTATGTTGGGAAAAACGTAATAGAACACTAATTCCAGATGATTCAGTAAATAGTTCATCTATTTCCGAAGTAAATGAGTTTTTTGAAAGATGTGTTGAATTGTTAGACTAAATTGTTGCAATGTAATTTACTTTTTTAATCTACGTTTAGTTTTGGATTTTTTATCTTTTTTAGATCTAGATTTCTTAGATTTCTTGGATTTTGTTTTTCTCTTACTTTTTCCACCCATAAATGGATTTTTATTTTGATTTTCTACTGGTTTTTCTGCATTTGATGAAAAAATACTAGTACTTGGTTTACGTTGTTCTTCGGCTTCGGCTTCCAATCGTTGACGTTGTTCTTCTGCTTCTTCTTCTAATCGCTCACGTTGTTCTTCTGCTTCTTCTTCTAATCGCTCACGTTGTTCTTCTGCTTCTTCTTCTAATCGCTCACGTTGTTCTTCTGCTTCTTCTTCTAATCGTTCACGTTGTTCTTCGGCTTCTTTGCTAGAAGTTTCTTCTGTAGTACTGTCATCTTGAAATGTTATGTATGCTAATACTAATGTAGTTAATCCAATTAATCCATATGTAATTACTGGAACACCATTAATTGATGGTAATTGTACACTTGTAGCCATTTATATAATATAGATAATATATATTATATAATTATTTTATTACAGTGGTCTTGCATAACCAATAACTGCACAGGCTATTCTTTTCCCAGAATTACCTGTAATTAAACTAGCTTCATTATTACCTGTTCCTAAATCATCTGGATCCTCATGAATTATCAATCCTCGGCCAATAATATTTGATTTCGATCCACGTAATTTTATTTGATTATCTGTAAAATTATAACATGCATCACCATTTCCATTTGCATATATATTACCTAAATCACCCAAATGACGAGTTTTCGAATCGATTCCGCCATGTGTTTTATTAAATGGATTGAAATGTGCACACATAGATTCACACTCTTCCGACATATCGCCATATGTATGTATATGAAATCCATGTATTCCATTTTTTTTCAATCCAGTTATATCCAAATCGACGATTATATTCCCATCTTCTTTGTTTTCGGTAAATACAACAGTACCTTTCACTTTTTTTCCTTGGAAAACAGCAATCGCTCGCATTATAATAAAATATATTATATATTTTTATTATAGTTATAAACTATTCTATGGTTTACCAATCGCCATATAAGTTCAAGCCTCCGGCAAATATATTTGGAGCAATACTATCCTGATTGAATTCTTTATATTCTTCTAAATGAGCTATTTTTTCGTATTGAGATACAGTATCCGACTCCAATGTTTGTAATAATTTTTGTTTTTTTTGTAGTATCATAACTGCAAATATTATATCCATTTCCGATTTTGGTACATACGATTTTTCTATTATATTTGTTCCAAAAACACGTCCTCCATAAATTAAATACAATGGATCCGTAATTGAATGATTTTTCATGTAATTTATATTCGGGCGTTCATCTATTCCATAATTATAATTTCGCGATAATGGTAAATTACGTTCATATATTTCTAATCTATCTATTGGCATTGACGATGGTGTTATTTCTTTAGAAAAATCGTATGTATTTATCACCATACACATTAATAAAATTGAACCAATCATTTATTATATTGTTATAATATTATAATTTTATACTATTTGTAATAATATCTATATGTATATAGATATACATATAGTACATAAAAAAATATTTTACTCAGACGGATTGCGTAGAATATACATTCTTTCTTGTTGCTTTTCACTCCATCGTGCCTTTTCTTCTGGTTTAAGAGAAATATGTTGATGTCTTTCGAATGCTTCGGGCGAATCATAATATACTGTAGTAGCCATTGAATTGTCTGCAAATATTGGCATTCTTACCTTAAAAAATAAATCTTCATCATATGAACCTACTTTTTGATTGTGTCTTAAACCAGTAATTGCATCGCGAATTTTAGCACCGGGAGTACTATCAGTAGAATAAACTTCTACTTTAATGCGCTCATTATTTTCATTATATGTATAAAAGCATCTATATCCAGGATCAGACTTTTTAATATCGTCTAACATCTTTCTTCTACGAGCGCGTTCGCCCTTATTCATATATGACCGAGTAATGATAGTTTCATCATCATCTGATAATAGATCATGGTCAATGGCGCCATCGTCCGCAACTGGATGATAAATATCGTCGTAATACATTATAATAAATAGATCGATGAAGCGGTTTAAATGTGTAAAAATTTAATTAGCAAATGAGCTTGTGTATATTTTACTGTTATACTATATATTACGGTGTCTTTTTATGTTGTTTCGCAGAATATATTTTGATAAATATATTTAGTAGTAGGTAAAGCGTATGTTATCTCTGTAAAAAAATAGTAATCTATTATAAGATTAGTATATTTTGAAATTTGAAATGTTAAATACAGAACAGACAGTAGAAGAGCCAAAATTAAATATAGAAAATAATGGCGAAATATTATCATCGGTATATGGTGCAATTATATCACAGAAATCAAAAAAAGACTTTGTTAATACACATCCAATAAAAATATCAAAACAAAACATGGTTCAATACATTTTGTCTATGTTAAATTATGTAGTATTAATGTTATTTGTTCCATACACTCCGATGTTAAATAGTGTAATATTGTCAAAAGTATATTGGATTGCATTAATTATCGCATTTGCATATTTTGTATATAATATAATTTTAACGTTTTCAATAAAAAATAAAATGTATGTATCGAGTGTAATTAAAGCATGGATTATGATGTTTGCAGTATTAATTTACTGTATGGTAATAAGAAAATAGAATTATATGTGATAACTGCAACCATTATACTATGTCCAATTTATAGTTTTGTAAAAATATATGAAGTGCTTCATTATCAACCGCGTCTTTCATATTTAATTCAATTTCGTCTGCATGTGGTTTTCTTCCAGCATGCTCTACAAATTGATCGACGTATTTATCCAACATATCCATATTAAGTTGCATTCTATTTGCATGTTCTACCGCATCTTTTTCTAATATACTTAGACGCTCTTTTTGCTTCTTTTCTTCTTGTTCTCGCTCTTTATGCAATCGTTCTAATTCCATTAATCTGTGGTGTTCTGTTTCTACCCGTATACGAATTCTCTCGGCAATTTCATGCTCATCAAACGATGGCATTTGTTGGATTACGTCTTCCTTGTTTTTATCTGGATCTTCTAAATACCAATGATGGCGACTGTCTTCTGCGCTTACAATAATATTACATATATCGGGTTTACGTAATTTTTCGAAACGTTCTCGTTCTTTAGTTCCAACTCTACCTTGAAATGTAGAAGTAAATTCAGCAATTGCATTCGGTGTAATCGCTGGACTTGTCTCCATCAAACGGTCATACTCCATGCGGCATATTTTTAAAAATGAACCAGCTTCAGTTCTCTCTGCAGGATCTTTTGATAATTCTATACGAATATTACGCGCAAATTTATCCCATGAAATTGCTGAAACACGATGTGCTTCATTTAATTCCGAAATTTTCAGATACTGTTGAATTGTAGTAAGAATACCAATCGCGATATTTATACTACCAATTACAGCAGGAGCAAATGCTTGCAAATCAGTTGGTAAACTTGCTTGTGCAAACGATGCTGTACCACTGATTGTTGATAAAGTAATCGCTGGTATAGTAAACCATGCGTGGGCTACAGATAATTTACTATGACATTTTGAATGCAACCATTTATAACATTGAGCTGTATCACACCATTCGACTAAAATGGATTCGTTTTCATTAGACCATTTAATAACTTTTCCAAGCGGTCTTTCTGGAGCACTAGCCGACGTAGTTTTGTTTTCGTTCACTTCAGATCCAGTTTCACTTGCTTTTGGTTTATTTTCCATAATAACGAAATATATACAATATATACAATATATATAATATAAATAGAATAGAATAGAATAGATAGTCGGTTAAATAAAAATAAATTATTTTTCTAAAAATAACGCGCGCAATATAACAATTATTATACAAAAATAATTGTTATTTAATCAATTCTCTTAGCAGTAATCGATATATTATCATGTGGTTCAATGCTATCGATTACTGTTTCTTGTGGGGGTATTATTTCTACTATATGTTCATGAGATGGATTAACAAAATCATCCAATGTAATGCTTTTTTGGATATTGATATTATCGGTCGGTACTTCAGATAGATCTGGTTCTTCTTGTTTTTCATTCGTTTGTGTCTCGATATCCACATTAATGTGAGAACATGAACTTTTTTTACTTTGCAATTCAATAACTTCTTCTAAATTTTGAATAATCGTCTCACTACCACTCATCAATTTTGCGGATTCTTCCAATAAATGTTCAATTTCTATATCAGTTGTTTCTAACAAATCAACGTTTTCTAAATCAAACACATCTGTATTATTATTACCATACATACGTGTTATACTGCGATGATTGATGAGTACCTCATCTTCAATATCGCGTATAAATCCGTCCATTTTAATTAATAATTTTGTCAGATAACTTTTCTGTGAATTATGATAAAATGCCATGTAGTTGGAATATAATCCAATCTGTTCTTTGATTAGTACGTTCTCATAAGAAAGAGTATTTATAAAGCTTGTAATGGAGAACCCTGCGTGAATTCTATCATTGTGTTTGTGAATATTTTTCTGATTGGATACATACAACATATAAACCTCATTTATTACAGCTAATATATCAGCGTGGATTTTAATTACATCTTCTATTTTGTATTCCAAAAATGGTTCTAAATCTTTGTATATAGGGAATTGGTCGGATTCGCGAACCAATCCGGGAACTTGGATATTGTTCTCCTTACACTGCATCAAAATAATATTGAACAATTTATAATAATCGCCATATATACGGTTATGAATTAACGCACACATACGATGAAACTGTTCCATCTCTACATGGAGAACTTTATATTGGAAATAGAAGGAATCTAAGCAAAATAGAAAGATTTTCTTTGAGTTATGTTTAACTAGTTCATTGTACTGTTCTTTTAATTGTTTTAATTTTTCATCTAGAGCGGTTTTCTTATTCATGATTTCAGTACTTAAATGAATAATTTCATTGAATTCACCCTCCAATCTAGATATATTGTGCATATTGTATAAAAACATGGGAGTTTTATTATATTATTTATTCATATTTTATTATGTATGAAAAATTGAAATAAATTTGAAATAATCTTGATAAAATGTATACTTTTACTGATTACTATAAAAAATAATGGATAATACAATACAACAATTAGGGTTTAAGTATAACAACAGTTTTGAAATAAATATTTTCAAAATGTTGAAGGATTCAATACGCAATTGTAAAAAGTTAAACGAATATGAAATGCTTGCTATATCCAGATTATCTGACGATGAAAAAATGGAAATTATACAATTATATAATACGGTGTTATCTAATATAGTAGATGATATAGTAAATACCTAACCAATAAAAAAGAACTAAGTCTTTTTATATTTTTAATTTTTGGGGTTTTATACAAATATGACTACAAATATGAATAAATCATACAAACGGCGTTATAACATGTATTCTCCTCGCATTTGTGTAAAGCACGGCGAACCAATAAACCGCGTTCTTGTAAATATTTTTCAGCATATTTAATTACTTTTGTAATAGTCGGTTTCATGATACGAACAAGCCCTTTGGGAACAGCTGGGTCAGTTAATACTCGATTACCTGCATCTATATATGTTCTCATAAAAACGATAGTATACTCTTCTTTTGCATATGCATGAAACAATTCCTTACTTGAGTAAATGAGTTTATATAACTCTTTTATGTTATTTGCTTTTTCACTAATATTTGCAGTCGGTTTATTTGCCAATAATACTATTTGTTTTTTTGTCTCTATATATTTACGCTGATCTCTTTCGTAAATTCTGCTGCTGCGACGACAAGCCATGGTTAATTTAAATATTTGAATAGTACATTAATATATGTATAGTTGTATATTTACAGTAAAATAAATCAATTTTGTATGAATTCAAGATAAAATTATTTATACGATAATATATATATGAAAAAATATATGAAAAAAAATAAGCATACTAACAAAAAAATATCGAGAAAAAATCGTCGCAGAACAAAACGAATGCGTGGAGGTAAATTTTTAGGCAATATGTTTGGTAATCTTTTTGCAAAAGATGAGGGCAATAAATATTATTATAAGACAAATATTAAAGTTAAAGATAAAGAATATGAAATAAACTATTTTACACCAAATAATTTTTTACTTGTAAAAACAACCGACCAAATAAAAACACCGAAATTTTTTCTTTATCTGGATAAAAATACAAATACCCCTGCTAATATCATAATGAAAATTGATAAATATGTAGTTAACAGCATTGTGAAAATAAAAAATAATTGGTATGTAATAACGCGCACTTTGGAAAATATAACGAATTTGAATATCAAGTCGGGTTATTATAAAATTAATCCAGGAATATTGTCCAATGATAATGAAAAATTATATATTACAGAAAACAAATACAAAATAGAAGAAAACTCAGTCATATTGAATGAATCAACATATAACCCTGTAAAAGATACCGATGATGCATTTGGGATATTAGTTAACTTTGAAATTCAGCAAAATGTTAAAGCCGGAATTAAAGAAGAAGCCGGTTTTATAGGGATTGTCGCTATCGACGATGTATTATAATAATACAAAAAATATGCGTAATCCAAATTAAAGTATTTTTCTACAATACTATATAAAAATTTATTGTGAAAAGTTATAAAATGACCGAAGTTATAATTCCTGAAAATTTCAAATCGATTATAGTAGATTTTACTAATGATTTATCAATTACTTTTCCAGAATATTCGAATCTGTGGGATAGATGGAAAACTGGTGATGAAGCCATGTATAAAGAGTTATTCGAACATTGTTTAACAAGTTTTCCAGAACGTTTTTTTGATATATTATACCAAAATGTAGAAATATTTGAAACAACAAATGAAACAAATACCGTTTTCTTACCAAATATTGATTTTAAGCTATTATATAATTGTCCAGATGTAAGTGAAAATACCAAAAGAACTATTTGGAAATATTTACAGCTATTATTATTCACTGTTGTAGGTTCAGTGAAAGATAAATCTATTTTTGGCGATACCGCGAATATGTTTGACGGCATTAACGAAGAAGATTTGCAGGAAAAATTAAAGGATACGATGGAAGGTATAACTAATTTCTTTGAAAATATGGGTGTTAATTTAGATGAAACTACCGAAAATAAAGAAGCTACCGGCGATGATTCTGAAGAACAAAAACACGAATTCAAGTTTGATCCAAAAGAGGGAATGCCTAATATTGAAGAACTACATGAACATTTAAGAGGATTATTTGATGGTAAGATCGGAACATTAGCAAAGGAGTTAGCAGAAGAGATCTCAGGTGAATTTTCGAATATTTTAGGTGAAGATTTTGCAGCAGATGGTGAAAACTCAGCACATACAACACAAGATGTATTAAAGAAAATGATGAAGAATCCAAAGAAAATGATGGATCTAGTTAAAACAGTAGGTGATAAATTAAAAAACAAAATGGATAGTGGTGAAATCTCAAAGGATGAGATTATGAAGGAAGCTACTGATATTTTAGCAAAAATGAAGCAAATGGGAGGCGGAAGTGAATTAAATGAAATGTTGAAAAAATTTGCAGGCGGAATGGGCGGTATGGGTAAAAACATGCGTATTAATACAAGTGCATTAAATCAAATGACTAAAAAGGAAGAAATGAGGCAACGTATGCGAAGTAAAATAGAGGCAAAACGTCAACAAATGCAAATGTCAGCAAATGCAGCAAATGTTGTTATCGATCAAGGTTCCGCTCCAAATAACTATGTATTTAGAATGCCAGGAGAAGAACAACAACAGAGAAGTAGCGTGCCATTAACCGATGAAGAATTGGTCGCTGCATTTTCAAGTACGGATAATAATCAACCACCAAATGAAGGAAAAACGAACAAGAAGAAGAAAAATGGTAAAAAAGGAAAAAAATAAAATCTATGATGTAATAAAAAATAAACCTATATTATAAATTATAGCAATGAATTTGTTAAAATTTATAAACATTCCTGTATTTATTATTAGTTTTGCAATTGGTATTTTTGCAGTTTACATTACTACACAAGATGCTAGTCGTAAAATTTATGTATACCCTACACACGAAAATGCACATATTCTTCAATATAAGGACAAAACTGATACTTGTTTTTCAATTGTCGAAGAAGAGGTATCTTGCCCAGAAAATCCAAAAAAGATATCGAAAATTCCAGTACAAGCATAGTTATAATATATTATATTAACATATCATATACTATAAAATGATCAATGTTAAGAGATTGGTTAATACTCCACTTGGACGTTTTTTCATTTCTGTAATATTAGGTTTAGGATTAGCTACATTTTTTAGAAAAGTGTGCAACGATAAAAATTGTATTGTGTTCGATGGACCGATTATTAGCGAATTCGATGAAAAAATATATAAATATGGCGAAAAATGCTACAAGTATTCTACGGTTCCGGATAAATGCGATAAAACAAAGAAAATAATTAATGTATCGGCGAATGACAAAGAAAATGCCCCTAGTATGCCATCCATTTTAGGAGGAAAGTAGTTAAATTGTATATTGGTTGTATATTCGTTGTATATTTACTTTTAACATGGATTCGTATAGTATATATATTTAAGTTAAATGGAAGGTACTACACGAATCGTTGATTTACCAGAAAATATTACAGTTCAAATGGTGCCAGGGAATGCACAATTTCAAGGTGGAAACAACAGTGGTATTTCAGGCGGATATAATAACTCATTTGATAAACCACCAACTACAAATTACGCACCAATGAACGTACATCCAAACCCATATGGCAATTCAATACAACCAAATATTATGCCATTGCCACAGGATACGCAAAATTATGGACAGGGACAAGGACAGAGTCAAGGGCAGGGCCAAACAAACTTTTTACCACCAGAACAACATGCAATGTTGCAAAATATGCCACAAGTTCGTTTACCGTCGCGCGATATTCCTATGGACCAAACCAATTATCAAAATGATGAAGAAATACAGCCAAATTATATTCCAAGACCAAAACTTACAAAAGATTATGTTAAACAATATGAATATGAAACTGACGAAAATATTCGTAAACATGAGAAAGAAAAGAAAAAAGCCAACGCAATTGATCGACTTCTTTATGATTTACAAATACCAGTATTAGTATCTGTTTTATTTTTCTTTTTTCAAATGCCAATGATTAATACTATGTTTTATAAAAATTTTTCATTTTTAGCTGTTTATAATTCAGATGGTAATATTAATTTTTATGGTATTTTATTAAAAAGTATGTTATTTGGTTCTATATTTTATTCTCTACAAAAAACAGTTAACTTTTTAACCGATTTCTAGATTTTGTTATTCTTCATATAATAACATAAAAATTATTTTTATTATATGATGTTTTTGCTAATGATAATTTATTTTTTTGACTTAGTAGATTTGGTTGACTTAGTAGATTTGGTTGACTTAGTAGATTTGGTTGACTTGGATTTTGTTGACTTAGTGGATTTTTTTGATTTGTTCGCGCGTTTGCTTTTTTTTCCTCCAAAATTGGTTTGTCCACCGAATCCAAGTGCGAAACTGTCGAGCATAATTTCGCGTATAACAGTATTCTTTAATTTGACAACTTGCAATGGTTTTCTGCAGCTGCCACCTTCAACCGGGTCTAAAAAATATTCTCCCATTAAACGGTTTGTATCCTCGTTTGCATGTTGGATGTCCCGGTTGGAAAAATTGGCCTGCTGACCGTTTGTATTTATCTGGGAGAGCGCGGTAATAACATCTTCAGTTCGCTTCTCTCTCATTTGTAAATTGCGACAGGCGTTGCCGTCGCACCATGAATCAATGATAAAGCATCTTGTTTCATCTTCGGGTAAAACATAAATGAATGAATGATGTATCGTGTACGAGAGACCTTGGGTAAGATCAATAAATGATATCATGTTGATACCTGGTCTAAGACGAACCCTATTATTTTCTACATCAAAGTCTTCGGTTTCAAATTTTTCGAAATAGTCGTCATTGTTTGATAACCATATATCTATTCCTGTTCGTCGGTCAGCATGATGACTCCAAATAGGAGCCATCGCTTCGTTAATTCCATTGCACATCGATTCTGCAGTCATATATGCATTACCATCTGGGCCTACAATTTCTTTGCGATTCAACATGCCTGCCAACTGTTCAGTACTCGATATATGGAGAATATCAAGAAACATCATCGATATTGCCATGGTTGGAGCAGTGTAAGCACAGCAGTAAATATATTGTGTATTCGGATTACCAGTTCTTCCTCTGAATTGGCGATTCCGTTCACATGCGCGTGTCATCAACATTGCACACTCAAGCATGGATTCTTCTGCTCCCTGAACCTCCATTGTAGTCGCCGAATCTATCGTAGCAGCAATACGATTTGCCGCTATTTCTGCTGCACGTCGTCGTGCTGCATATTGTTGTTGTTGTTGTTGCAGCGGTACTTGTTGCTGTTGTTGTTGCTGTTGTTGTTGCTGTTGTTGCTGTTGCGGTTGTGCTGCTTGTGGTTGCTGTTGTTGTACTTGTGGTTGCTGTTGCCATTGTTGTTGTTGTTGTTGTACTTGTGGTTGCTGTTGCCACTGTTGTCGCTGATGTTGTTGCCACTGTTGTCGCTGTACTTGTGGTTGCTGTTGCCACTGTTGTCGCTGCGGTTGTTGCCACTGTTGTCGCTGCTGTTGTTGCTCATTATTCCACTCCGTCCACTGCCTACTACCAAAACCATAAGGATTTCTTAGCATTTGTATAATGAGATATATTATATATTATATATATATATATTATATTTGTTTTCATTTTTTTGATTCCTGATGGTTTCTAAATATTCAAAATCCATTTTTATTATATAATTATTCAGGATTTACAAGTTATGAGGAATAAATTACATGCATAGTGAAAATTCAATTCTATCAAACATTATGGAACGTACTATTACAGTTATATTTTGAAACATACTAAGCGAAAGATTGGTTGGTAATTCAATTTGATATTTTGCATGTAATTCTTCGATATAAACTACTAACAAGTCATTATTCATTTCAATTACAACTCCATTGAATGTATCGCCAACATCTGTACGTTGATAAATATTATATTTTTGTATAAATTTATAGATTTTGCATTGTTTGGATTCAGCATCATTCATATATTTCACATATTTTGGAATATCTAACACAATATCTTCCTTAAAATTAACCCATTTTAACAAATATTGATTTAATAAATCACATGCACGATTCATTGGTGATGTAAAATGAGTATAATTATTACTTCCAATTCCATAATGAAAACTGTTTTCATTACTATATTTTCCGCGGGTTATGATTTCCTCCAATATAAAATACAATAACGGTGTCTCGTATTTTTCAACAAAATCTATAATTTCACCTCGATTACTGGTATCAATTGTTAGATCCGGGTGGTAATGTTTAATATAATTATTCAATAATTCGAACTTTTCGTTTTCAGGAGTAAGATTAATTCGATAGATTGAAGCAATTTCAGAAGACATGATTTTATTCACATACAATAACCAATATTTGACAGCGTTTTGTGAAATCGACCTAATTGATAAATCAAAGTCATTCAAATACTTTTTAATATGCATCGCACTTTCGCATAATATAGATAACTCTTGATTATACAATTTATCAAAATCGACGAGATCATCAGCTTCTTCATATGTATATCTCATACAAGAACGAACAGTTGAATAATACCAATCAACAAATTGTATTTCATTTTCATTATAAATGAATTCCAGTGTAATAGCATATGTATTTTTCAGTGGTAATATAGAACATATAAAATCAGAATAAACTTCGGGTAGCATCCCCCATTTGTTTTTCTCTCCGATAAATGAATTTCCGCGTTTAATAATCGAATCAAAATTAGGATGACTTGGATTAATATAGTGTACTACATCACTTATATGAACATATATATGAGCAATATCGTCAATTGTTTGGATACTAAACCCACGCTCACAATCATTGCTAATAACTGAATCAATAGTAAATACAGTATGATGTGTTAAATCGCGATGTTCTTTATTGCCTGCACGTGTATATATGGGTTCTTTCAAACTAGAACGAATTTTATTTAAATTGAATTTTTCTTCTACAATTGTATCAATTCTATCATTAATAATTTCGACAAGTTCTCCAATTATAATATTATTTTCTTGGCTAGTAATTCTAATTTTAATCCAATTGTTTTTTGGAATGTCATGTCTAGTTTTAACATTAACCAATGTATCCCCTAACTCGTATACATGAACCGATAAATCGTATTCACGATCAACTGAACTATTGCCAGATATAGCGTGTATGATACCTACGAATTCTTTTCCGATTATTTGATCCATATTATAATAAATATAATAATCATATATTTATTATCTATTTTTGTTATATATTTTAGATCAGAAAACTATTATCTTTATTTTTTTTTGTTTTATTTAAGGAACTACTTCTCTTACTATTCGTTTTTTTTATGTATTGTTTTGTTTTTTTAGGTTTACGGTCAATATTCTTTTCAGTTTGAAACGTGTATTTTAAAAACCATTCATCATATTCACGACTGTCGCGTTTATCTTTTAATTCGCGATATTTTTCTACCTTTTCAGCGCGAATGTTCTCAATTGTAGGTTGTTTTCCATAACAATTAATACTAAAACGTTCTAGTAATCCGCGTTGAGATAAACGGTTTGCTTGTTGTACATCAAATAAAAATTTCGCAATACATAAAATGCGGTCCTTAAAAAAATAGGGTTGTTTGGTATAATAAAATGCAAGATAAAAACTTAAAATGGTATCAATTGTAGCGATTTTAACATCAAACTCGTTGATTTTTATTATATTATAGTTATGACATGCAATTGGCCGATAAATAAATGCCATAGTATCTTTTTTAATACGAATTTCAAAATGTTCTGGTATAAGTTCTCCAATTGCTGCATGTTTAACTATCTTAACGTGTTTGAATCCCTTTTCTCTCAAATTTTCAACAACAATATTTGCGGTTTTTTCAGGTTCTTCAGAAATAACATCAAAATCGGGTATTTGTCGTACCAAATGACGTTTATTTTTTGACATATATTTTGAATATAAACTACTAGCATACCCACCAAAGAAAACAACCCCTTGTTTTATTAAAGAATCGCGAACAATATAATATAGTTTATTTGAACTTTCTGAATCGTTCTCCATTTTTCTTTGAAAATCGACATTATAGCAATTAATATTTGGATCCAATGGATAATATTTATTTAAAAGGGTTAACCGTTTTAATACCTTTTCCCAGCGAGATACATCACCCATTGGACGAGATAATTCTAAATACATATTCATACGTAAAAAATTAGGAGGAGCATACAAAATCCCATCGACTTTGATCGCTTCTTTTTGAATAGAATCAAATATTTCAGAGTGCAAATATGTTATATCCGCAATTGGAATAAAATTAACAAACACTTTGTATGTGCCATAATGCATACCGGCTTTCGCTTCAACTTCGGCAAACCCTGAATTATGATATATATCTGCTAATTCTTTCGCATCATCTAATGCATGTGAGCTATAAAAGTCATAATCTGGTATTTCAATATCGCGATCATAAAATTGGGCTTGTTTTGGCAGAATATTATTTATGGCAGTTCCGCCATAGCAAATATTCTGTTTTTTTCTTAAAAAATCTTCCAATATAGTAATCATTTTTTTCACTTCTTCGCTATTCGCAATTTTTTCTGATATAATTTTATCATTTTCATCAACCGCCTCGCGTAAAATAGCCAATTCACATTCTTGAAATGTCATGGATTCATTGCAATGTTCATTATTATATTTTTTTATATTTTTTTTATCAATTGAATTAGATTCCATTATCTTATTATATAGATTGTATATAATAAAATAATATTTTTATTCGTATAACCAGATAATTACTTTTGCTGTTCCAAATATTTTAGCATTTTTGAAATAGGTACAAACGCAGTTTTATGTTTACTAAAAGCTTGTTCGTAATTCATTAGATTTGTATCATTTTCATAAAAACGATAACACGCAATTTGAACACCATAATCAGCGACTAAAGTATCAAAATTAGGATTTCTTAAAATTCCAAATATTTGCATACCTGATCCAGCGTCGGGTATAACCATTTTGTAATCTATAATATCGGTACTTATTCCATCATCATGTATCAATGGCGGAGTTATTAATTGACTTGTTATACGACCATATGTGTATATGCGTAAATTATCGCCTCCACTTTCCATATTCATATAATTATCAAGATTATAGCATGGTACATTTATATCCGAATTGCATTTGGGATATTTCATATATTCAGGAGCAGTGGTTTTATCTATAATAAAAATAATTTTTCCCATTACATCTGATAGTGTTGTATCGCCGGAAACTTTACCATCATATAAGCGTGGTTTTAGATTAGAATCAATTATCATTGCGATTTTTTGAAATAATTCTTTGTTCTTTGTTTTGATTCTTAAATTAATAAATAATGGATCAGCTGGATTAGGTGATGGAGACATAAATGCGTTATTGGCAATTATTTTAATTACATCAATAAATTTTATTTTATTACTACTGTCTATATTTTTGTATCCAGAATCGGTTGTATATGCTACATATGGTATATTATCAATTGATAGTATTTCAAAATCTAAAAATCGTACTCCTCTAGATAATACAAAGGTAATCATATCAATGTTAAGATAATTGCCGGTTTGAGCGGTATTATATGAAGATTTAATGCAATATTCACGTAATGGTAAGTTTGCCTTTTCAATTGGAGAGTTTGCGATTCCAACAATATTTTTGTTTTTATTCACGGAATTTATTTCAGAATTCTTAAATGAAAATCCTAAAAATCCTTCTTTGCTCATTTGGATCTTGATATCAGCGCGTTTTTGTAATAATCGTATTAAAATATATATAGTAATGAAAATAATAATCAATATTATAATCTTTTTTAAATTTGACATTTATTTTATGTTAATATTATAATATAAATTATAGTTATATTATAATATAAACTCATGCCAGGTGGATTACTAAATATTATCTCAGAAGGAAACAATAATGTAATATTAACTGGTTCTCCTACTAAAACTTTTTTTAATATAACATATTCTAAATATACAAACTTTGGTTTACAAAAGTTTAGATTAGATTATGAAGGTAGTCGCGATTTACGTTTAACCGAAGATTCTGTATTTAAGTTTAAAGTGAAGCGATATGCTGAATTATTAATGGATACTTATGTCGCAGTTACAATACCAGATATTTGGAGTCCATTATATCATCCATGTGAATCAACCAATGATCAATGGGCGCCATATGATTTTAAATGGATTAAAGATTTAGGTTCACATATGATTCGCGAAGTATCAATTACATGTGGAGGTCTTACCCTACAAAAATATACTGGTGAATATTTTGCATGTATGGTAGAACGTGATTTTACTGCAGAAAAGAAGAAATTATATAACCAAATGACAGGGAATATAAATGAATTCAATGACCCAGCTAATGCACATTCTCGTATAAATTCTTACCCTTCATCATTTTATTCATCTAGTTCTACTGGTTCAGAACCATCGATTCGCGGTAGAACATTGTATATTCCTATAAACAGTTGGTTTACATTAGATAGTCGTTGTGCATTTCCGTTAGTTGCATTGCAATACAATGAATTAGAAATAACTGTTACAGTAAGACCTATCCAAGAATTATTTCAAGTACGTGATGTCTTTGATCCAGATAATTCATTTCCATATTTACAACCAGATTTTAATCAACCACAGTTTCAAATGTATAGATATCTACAAACACCGCCTTCTGTATTTATGGATCCAAGTTATTATGAGAATAAAATAAATATATGGAACGCAGATATTCATCTAATCGCTACTTATTGTTTTTTATCAAAGGATGAAGCTCAATTATTTGCAGCAAAAGATCAATTATATTTAGTAAAAGATATATTCAAATACGATTTTGAAAATGTTACAGGTTCAAAGCGGGTTAAGTTAAAATCGACTGGAATGGTAGCTAATTGGATGTTCTATTTACAGCGAAACGACGTTAATATGCGTAATGAATGGAGTAATTATAGCAATTGGCCATATAGCGCGTTGCCGTCTGATATAGTTATAGCACCGTCTACGATACCGAATAAATGGTATCAATCTGCATATAATATGGGTATTATTAAAGGTCCACAATATAATAAAGATGGTAGTATTACTGGATTTTATACTACAGGTGATTACACTTCAGTGAATCAAAAAGAAATACTAATTACCATGGGCATATTATTGAATGGAGAATATAGGGAAAATACATTAACAAGTGGTATATTTGATTATATCGAAAAATACATAAGAACACAAGGTTCAGCAAAAGAAGGGTTATATTGTTATAATTTTTGTTTAAATAGTAGTCCATTTGAATATCAACCATCCGGTGCAATAAATATGAGTAAGTTTAAAAATATAGAAATGGAAATTACCACATATGCGCCCGAATTTGATAGTATCAATTCAAATTTTAATATAATTTGTGATGGAGATGGGAATGCAATTGGTGTTAATAAACAAAATTGGCAATTATTTGAATATAATTATAACTTAACTGTATTTGAAGAGCGATATAATATATTATCATTTGTTGGTGGAAATGCTGGATTAATGTATGCACGATAAAATTCGGAATAATAAGAAAACATATATTATAATATTATAATATAGGATACATAATATTATAAATGGATACAGAAACTACTATATGGAAAAAAAATAGATTGGAAGAAAAAGATTTAGCTAATGGAGAACAATACAATAAAATAGAAGCATTTCAAAATAGCATGAATGATTTTCCAGAAATAATAGAGGTTGAAAAAAAAATTAATAAAATTAATAAAAAACGAAAGGGGTTTTCAAAGAATCCTATATTGGAAAGCATTTATGAAGTAGATGATCCTAATACTATTTCTACAATTGAAAATTTTGAAACAAAACAACTACCTAAAAAAAATAGTAAACCTGTATCTACTCCTTCATCAAATGAAACTGCTAAAAAAAATACAAAAGTAAAAAATATGATAGAAATTGCTAAAAGTTTAAATGATGCATTGGCGCTAAAGAACAGAGATTTTGCTGATAACGAATTAAAAAAAGAAATCAATGTAATCAAGGGATTTGAAAAGGCAATAAAACAAAAATCAAAAAATGACAGGTGGTGTAAAGATAACCCACAAACCATGTTTTTAACCTCATTGCGTTCTGTTATTTTATATGTTAAATATCCAATTATTTACATTGATTATATTATAAAAAAATTGGGAATTATTATATCAAAAACTTTATCTAAGAACAAAGCGAATGATTCAGATAAGCGTGTAGTAATTAAACGGTTGAAAGAGTTTATATATCTGTTTATAAGCTTATTTATTGTTTATAATTGGTTTTTTATTTGGTGTTTTAAATATGATGATGGAAAAGATGGAGAACATGTAATTACAAAAAGCATTAATATAAATTTATTCGAAAATTCAGAATGGAGTATATTGAAATTTATGAATAAACTCTTTAAATATTTATTTGAATTTATCATAGCTCCAGTAGCATTATTTGATTATTTATTTACAATAATTTCACCGGTTGCATTAGATTACATTAAAACTGTTAATATGAAATGGGTATTTTTATTTATAATAATTTCAAGTTCATTCACAAAAGTTGGGGGTTATTTTAAAGATTTATTTTTCCAATCATTGCAAGTTTGTTTTGCAAGAGACAGTCCAGGAGAAACCTTTGGTAAAAATTCAGCTTCTTTTACTAGCTATCCATTTTTACATACATTGATTGCGGGTTCTTATATAAAGTCCTTTTGGGAAAATTTCGAAATTCCCATATTCCTTTTTATAGCGGTATTTAATGCAATCGGTGGATTGATTCGTATGATGTTTTCCCACTTTTGTGTATCTTTGGCAGCGATATTTGTTTGCATATATTTGTTTGTCTATTCATTTTTAGCTATACCAATTTATTCAAAAAAATCAATAAGCGAAACCATGAAACTAATCGAAAAATTTATTAGAGAGTCTATTATAGATAAACCTGAATTAAAAACATGCAATGCTACGGAAGAATGTAAAACCAAAACATTTTTGGATTATATAATACAATTTTTACAAAGTATTACAAATGTAATTTATATGTATATTTTTTCCATAGCAATTATTTTGGTTCTATTTAATTCTATTATAGTATATGCTTTAGAATTGGATAACCATGAGCTTAAAATGTCATTGATTATGATTTCATTATTAATGATGTTTTGTATAGGAATTTCGAAATTACAAAAATTTGGTGATATTTTTTTCAATAAACCCGATAAAGAATAAAAACAATAAAAAACAATATAGAATATTTTTATTTATTATAATAGATAACAATATTTTTGAATGACTAAGAAAAAATCACAAACGAAAACCATGCCACTCGTATCAGTATGCACACCGACATTTAATCGACGTCCATTTATTCCAATTATGTTTGAATGTTTTCGAAATCAAACATATCCAAAAGATAGAATTGAATGGATTATAATCGACGATGGAACGGATAAAATTAAGGATTTGGTAGATTCAGCAAATATTCCACAAATAAAATATTTTCAAATTGATAAAAAAATGACATTAGGTGCAAAACGTAATTTAATGCATGAAAAATCAACTGGTGCAATATTGGTTTATATGGATGACGATGACTATTATCCTCCTGAACGAATTCAGCATGCTGTAGAAAAATTACAGGAACGAAAGGATGTTCTTATTGCAGGATCAAGTGAATTATATATTTATTTTAAACATATACAAAAAATGTATCAGGCTGGTCCATATGGACCAAACCATTCTACTGCTGGAACGTTTGCATTTAAACGCGAATTGTTAAGTATGACTAGATATAATGAAAATGCGTCATTAGCAGAAGAAGCCGAATTTTTAAAACAATACTCATTTCCAATGGTTCAATTAGACCCGTTAAAAACGATATTAGTTTTTTCTCATATACATAACACTTTTGATAAAAAAAATCTGTTGTTAAATCCACATCCTGACTACATGAAAGAGTCAAATAAAACAGTAGATATGTTTATTAAGTTTAAAGATGAAGATAAAATCAAAAAGTTTTTTCTTAAAGACATTGATCGTTTATTAGAGAAATATAAACCAGGTGATCCTACAATGAAACCTGACGTGTTAGAACAAATTAAAGAAATTACTGCAAAACGAGAGAAAATGATGAGCGAACAAAACGATCCACAGATTATGATGCAGACACCAGGTAAAGAACCAGTTAAACTTAGTTTACAAGAAGCCGCAAATATTATTAACACTATGCAACAACAGGGACAAGAACTAATTCGTAAAAATAGTGAATTAGAAGGTATAATTTCACAGTTGCAAAAACAATTGGTTAAATTTCAAATGCAGGGTAATAGCGGAACTCCAATATTTGATATTCCATCGATGCAATCAAATGAAATAGACGACATTCGCAAAGAAAATGTTGAATTAACAAATAAGGTATTAACTCATATTAATAACGAAAAAATATTAAAAATGGAAATTCAAGAATTAAAAAATAAAATATCAAATCTTGAATTAAAACCCGCGCCATCTAATATTAAAAGTGAACCTACAATAAAACCAATTGAAATTATAAAAGAAAAATCGAAATTTGAACCAGAAATTAAAGTAGTTATATAAACTATAATTCATCAAATATTTCTTCATCAATACATGCATCAGTATCTTTCTTTACATTTTTGTCTAAATAACGATACATTCTTTTTATATCCAACTTATTAATACTATAATCCTCAAATAATTGTTCGACTATGTTAATTTTATCAGCTTGATTATAAAAATCTTTACCATAAAATAGTCTTAATTCTTGGAAAAAAGCGATTAAATCTTTCTTATCCATATCTAATTTTTGCGCCATATTATAAATAAACAATTGATTATTGTATTCGGTCGAATATTTTGTTAAAACCTTAGTAAATCGTACTTCTGAATCGAATTTCGTCTTATTTGTGAATGTTTCATGATATAATTTGTTATTATAAAACGTTTTGATTAATGAACTCATTTCATTGAATTGCCATATTTGATTTTGAAATGTAATTCTATCCATATAATCAGCAAAACACATATTATTTAGTATTTTTAAATAGAATGGATAAGATTCGTTTTTCGGATATTTTGAAATTACATCAACAATATTTTCATGCCATATTAATGCAATGATTGTTCGGTCAGTTTCATTCATTATATTATTATGTTTTTCAATTGGGATATGTTCGTTAATAAGCAACTTTGTGATATTTTTGGAATCTTCATTGTATGATTTTAAAAGCAAAATATGTTTTATTAAATTTTCATTCAATGTATTTGGATTATTATTGTATATTTTTTGTATAAATTGCAATTTTCGCATATCACCTTGTATGTATTCCAATATATGAGATTTCATTGGTATATTTGGGATGGTTTTGTCTAGTATTTTTGATATTTGTGTTGTAGTTGGTGTTTTTAATTCAAATGTATTACACACTTTCATAAGTTCTCTCATTTTCTTATCAAATAAATAATTACCAATACAAATGATCGGGTTTAATGTTATGTCTTCTAATCTTTGCTTTTTTGTTTTTTTCTGACGAATTAATTTGATTAGAGCAGTAATTCCCCCTTTGTCGCCATTATTCATTCCATCAATTTCATCCATAACAATTGCTATCTTTTTAACAGTTTTTGTCATCATATGGAGAACATTTCTGTTTGAAATGTTATTATTTGTAATAGTATCAATTAATGCTTTATTTCGAACATCTCCTGCATCATATTTAACTACATCATAATTCATTTCTTTTAATAAATTCATTATAAAATGTGTTTTGCCACATCCTGGAGAACCGTATATGTATATTCCTTTTTTAAAATCAAGCTTCTTGCAGTTATCATCAAAATTGTGTAAAATTTGTTTTATTTCTTGTGAGATTTGTTCCCTTCCGAGAACTTGGTTTATATTCATTATGTTTATATGGAGTCTACTATTATTACAATGTATTTTTTATGTTAATTTATAACGAATACAAATTTTACACCTTTTTACATTTCAAACACCGATCATTCGTTTAAATTTATAATAAAATTGTATAACATTATAATATATGAATTTAGAAGAAATAGTTGATAATTCGAGAACCGACAAAAATACTGTACATTCATACATACCTCTCTATCAAAATTTACTGATAAATAAAAGGGAAACTGCTAAAAATGTATTAGAAATCGGAATATATAAAGGCGGAAGTATAAAATTATGGAGTGATTTTTTTACAAATGCGAATGTTTATGGATTGGATATTATGAATATTAATGATGTATGGGAAGGTATTAAAAATAGTGAAAAAATTATATTACATACATCAACAGACGCATACAATAACGATTTCTTTATTAATCATTTCTTAAATAAAAACATACGATGTGATTTTATGTTAGACGATGGACCACATACTTTAGGAAGTATGATACAATTTATAAAATTATATTCTCAAATAATGACAGAAGATGGTATATTAATAATTGAAGATGTTCAATGCTGGGAATGGATTGATATACTTAAAAATGAAGTTCCAGAAAACTTAAAACAATTTATCAAAATTTATGATTTAAGACCAAATAAAAATCGTTATGACGATATAGTTTTTACAATTGACAAATCAAATATGTAATTTAAATTTATATTTTATTATAGTTAATTAAATAACTATGTAAAAGGGTGTAAACATGAATTGCATAAATTACAACAAAAAGTATTATATTATATGTTTGAATATAATATAATTTTTTATTATTTTACATGGAACGATATTTATTTATCTACCAAATTTACTGAAATCTGCAGTTAATGGCATAAAATTAGATGATGGTTTTTGTGATAGTGCACCATTATATGTATATGGATTCATTGGACCTGCAGATTGATTCTGTACACCATATGTTGGCATTCCATACGAACCACTAACCGGCGATGATGTATAACCTATCGATCGGTTGTATGGATTTTGTTGGTATGGATTTTGTTGGTATGGATTTTGTTGGTATGGATTTTGTTGGTATGGATTTTGTTGGTATGGATTTTGTTGGTATATGTTCGAATTTTTTATAAAATTAGATGTTCCTTTTCCTGTATCTTTTATTAACCCAATAGTTCCAGAAGCGGTATCCTTAGCTATACCAACTGTACTAGAAGCAGTTTCTTTGGCTAGACCAACTGTACCAGAAGCAGCATCTTTGGCTAGACCAACTGTACCAGAAGCAGCATCTTTGGCAAAACTACCAATTCCAGAAGCAGCATCTTTGGCAAAACTACCAATTCCAGAAGCAGCATCTTTGGCAAAACTACCAATTTCAGAAGCTGTTTCTCTGGCTAGACCAACTGTACCGGAAGCTGTTTCTCTTGCTAGACCAACTGTACCGGAAGCTGTTTCTCTGGCTAGACCAACTGTACCGGAACCAGCAGATTTCAATAGATCACTTGTTGTATCTAATGTATTATTGTACGCATTTGATATAGGAGCATTATTAGTATTATTACTATTTTGTGTTCCGCTAATATTCTGTGCTCCGCTAGTATTTTGTGTTCCGCTAGTATTTTGTGTTCCACAAGAATTGCATGTTCCATTGTTAGGACAAGAAGGGCAAGATGGACACACTGGTGGAACTATTTGTGTTTTTAATAAATAATCCTCTGAGAAATGAACAGGTAAAGTAGTTCCACCAGTTGTATTCCAATACCAATACCATTTGTAGTATTCATCTGGCATATTTTTTAGATCTGGCATTGTAGCAGGAGTAGTAGCAGGAGTAGTAGCAGGAGTAGTAGCAGGAGTAGTAGCAGGAGTAGTAGCAGGAGTAGTAGCAGGAGTAGTAGCAGGAGTAGTAGCAGGACCCGTATTTGCTATAATTGCTTTATTTATTTTAACTGGTTCAATCGTATCATACATAGGTTTTCCGCTATGATTCATTCCATTACCATCTTTGTCAAACTTAATTGCTATCATTTTATATGTTTCTTCACTTCCTGGTGCACGACGTGACGGATCTGATGGAGTTTTCAGTATACCCATAATTACTGTATTTTGTTCATATGATATAACTACTGCTAAAACTGTTTTGCTCAATTCAATCGTATAAGAATTAAATTGTACAGATTCATTTTTATTATTATCAGAAGTTATTTCACCGGTTTTTCTATCATAACTATCATAATTACCATTTTTTTCATTTTTTACATATAATCTGCCAGACAATTTATTAAAAAGTACATTTGGAGTAAATTGAAAAAATATAACATTATTTGAATCTGAAATATATTTACCATTATTCATGTCGTATTCATTATCTAGTACTTTCATGCTAAACTCATTAATTGAAATAGAATTTTTCGTTTTTGGATATGGTTGCATAAATTCTTTGGTATCGTCTATTAAAAATGTCGCGGTATTTGTGTTATTATCAATAATATGAATGAATGATTTTTTATCCCACATTGAATAAAATACATGATTAGATCCCTTATTTTCTATAAACATATCACCATAACTACTGATTAATTTGTCTGATATGAGTTCATCCATAGGAGGGAAATTTCCACTAGCGTCTTTAGTGTATATTTTTCTATTATCATATTCTCTGCGTGAATATATTTCAATCGAAGTTAAACTTTTTCCATCCTCATCTTTCGGAGCGTTATCTGTAAAAGCAGTTCCATAAACGCGCACTAAATTGCCATTTTTTTTATCAAAAAAATTATTATCATATAGTTTTATCAATGGATTTTTATAACCGCTAATATTAACTGGAAAAAATGTAGGAGATGAATATGCATAATTAACAAAGCCTTCACTTTGTTTTAATGTATTAATTCCTATAACAATTGATATAATTAAAACTGCTAACAATATAATGAATAACCAAAACGGTGTTAATTTAAATTTTAAATTTAACATACTATTATACTGTAATTATATATATATTTTGATACAAAAATATAAAATTGATTTTTATATTTTTTATTTTATAATAAAATAATTTTAATATTATTACATAATGCCTAAACAGCTAAAAGAAGTAGAACCATTGAAATCACATGTTGATATTAATAATATATATGAAATCGGTGTAGATGAATGTGCTAGAGGTCCACTATTTGGACGGTTATATGTAGCCGCAACAATTTTACCTAAAGACGATTCTTTTTCGCATTCAGAAATGAAAGACAGTAAAAAAATACATTCTATGAAAAAAATGCGCGAATTATCAGACTATATCAAAGAAAATTCAATTGCATGGCATATTCACTATATTGAACCCGATATAATTGATAAAATAAATATCAGACAAGCAGTATTACAAGGAATGCGTGAATGTATCAAACAAGTATTATTAAAAGTAGGTTCTCGTGGAAAAGATACATTGCTTGTAATTGACGGTAATGATTTTACGCCATACACAGTATTTGATAATGAGAGTGAATCTATAACTGAAATACCACATATTACCGTTGAAAAAGGGGATAATACATATTCGTTTATTGCAGCTGCTTCCATTTTGGCTAAAAACGCACACGACGAATATATTCTAGAATTATGTGAAGAATATCCTGAACTAAAAACCAGATATAATTTGCACGAAAATGTAGGATATGGAACGGCTAAACATCTGACTGGAATAAAAGAACATGGTATTACACAATGGCATAGAAAAACTTTTGGTTGTTGCAAAACTGCATTGTATAATCCTATAGCCCCTATGTCTGAACCCTAAAATTGAAATAATTTTATAAAAAATAATAATATATTACTATTTTTTATTTGTAATTATACCTAAAATGAAGATTGAAGTAATGAATTTCCAAAACTGTGAATATGAAATATTTATTGGTAGAAATAAAAAAGAGAATTGGGATATAATTGACGTTTCACGACAAACCGACATATGGTTTCATATAGCAAATGCGCCTTCATCGCATATATTTCTTAAAACAGAAGAACCTATAAACAAAATTCCGAAACAAGTAATAAAACGGTGCGCGTGTTTATGTAAATCATATTCGTCAAGTGCTTCTGTACAAAAATGCGAAATAATCTATACTACAATTTCAAATATTCAAAAAGGAGAACATGTAGGTGAAGTTATCGTGCAAAATACGAAAAAAATACTCATCTAAAATCAAAATCCAATACGCTGAAACATTTGTTCAAACCATTTTTTTGGTACTACTGTATATTTTGTTTCTCTATCCAATAGTGAATATCCAATTGTTAAAGATCCATTTTTATAAACCATACCTAACGTATATTCCACTGGCATTTTGTCAAAAGTAAAGAATGGCGTATATTTTGTAATTTTAAATGTATTTTTATCCAATGCTACCATTACGTGATAATAGAAACGTCTACTCTCATAAGATACTACATGGCATAAAAACCAAATTTCGCCATCTACGTTAACGCCATTAGTCGAACCTCGAAAATGATTAAAAATATTTGCACTAGGCAATGCATTGGATACTTTGAATTCACCGGTTTCATTATTGATATCTCCTATTACGAGAGGATGCCAAGAATAAATACATTTTAAATTTCCCTTACCATCTTCAAACAAAACCCAATTTTTTTCGATTTCTTTTTGTTTTTCATATTTTAAAAATACAGACTTTGTAGAACCTGTATCTAAATCAATTTCACCATGTTCAACTACAATATTGCTTTGTCCGATTCCACGATTGGCATTGTATAATAATTTGCCTTTATACGAAAACAGCCGCATGTCTTCTAATCCCACATAACGCTCATCATACATTTTATCATATTCTATTAATTGATCGTCTTGAATTTGAATAAATGTATTTCCTACAGTATTGTATCGAGTGAATACGTTATGTGTTATTATGTGTTCTTTATTCTCATAACCACCCCTATCATTAATATGATAATTAACGTATCTTACATTGATTATTAATTCATTGTTATGAAAACATAATGACGGAGTGCTTGATTTAAACTCGCTTGATGTAATTAGGTTATTGCCGATTTTTTCGAATACACATAAACGTTCATCTTGTATTGTATCTATTTTTGGAGAATAAAATTTATAATTACTGAAAACATTGTTAAAAATCCATGGTTCAATATTATGATAAGCCATTAAATTCATACAACATCTTACCAAATCATAATTATCTACATTATGGTAATAACCGATAATACTTAGTTCATAATCTAATTTGTAATTATAAACGTCTTTTTCTAAAAATAAATAGTCAAAATTTTTACTTTGTCTCTTTTTATTATCTGCAATTTTAAAAAATATATATGCCAATTCATTTTTACCAGTTTCTCTATAATAATGAATAATTTCATATAGATTCTCGATACGTTCCGGGAAAGCAGAAAATGCATTTAACCAACTTGTAATTGCGTGATCCATATCTCCTAACCATTTATAACACCTTCCCATTGCAAAATAACTATACCATATTTCTTCTATCCAACCACCTAATTTCACTCTTTTTTTGTATGTATCAATTGCATTTTGATATTGACCACAATCCTTATAACTATTTGCCAAATAAAATGTATATCTATCATTATCTGGATTTTGTTCTAATGCAGTAGAAAGTAATCTAATATCACGTTGAAACTTATCAGTTTTACTACCACCATCTCCAACATCCATAATAAATATATCATTCATATGAAATGCATTCGTCGTAGTACCATTGGGGGTTTGAACATATTCATGCGTAACGCCCCAATATTTCATTCCAATTCGATTTTTAACAATACGAGCGTTCTTATAATAGAAACTTTCACTTCCTTGAAATATATGATGCAAATCAAATTCACTCAATTTCTGTTTAAATTTGGTTAGATCAAATTTATCTGATAATTTTAACATCATATCTGCGTCCATTAATAATATGTAATCCGCATTTTCCATATTTTCACATTGTTGGAGAGCAAAAGTTCTATTGTATCCAAAATCACGAAATGGTTCTTGAACTACTTTACCTGTAATATTTTTATTACGAAAATAACTTTCAATCAATTCTATCGTATTATCGCTACTACCAGTATCACAAATGCAATAACTGTCTATTATTTTATATACAGAATCAAACAAACGTGTAATTATTTTACTTTCATTCTTAACAATCATGTTTAGGCATATTTTTGGCGAATTAGAGGAAGATATTGTATGCGGTTTCATTTCGAGATTATATTATATTTTATAAGAAAAAACGTTTATATATTTTTTTATTTAATTTCAATCTATACTATAATATAGTAATATTATAATATTATAGATTAAAAAATGGCATTTACCCGTTTTCATGATGATCCTGCAAGAATAAAAAAACAATTACAAGAAAGTACTGGATTGGGTAGATATCAATTAGATGCGCCTGGTCCTGGATTAAACTTACCATTTTTTGAAGACCCACAAATTAGATTGCAAGGATGGGGTGCAAATTTACGCACAAATACCATCGAATTAGATACTGATTTAAAAGGTATTTCTAGAAAACTTACACACGATGTTGTTGATTACAAATCAAAAGCGCCTTATAGTACTGCTCGTGAATATTCTACATTACCCGCATTTGTAGATGAATCTAGAGCAACACATCCAGCGTGGATGTTTAGAGATTTAGAACAAACTCGTTGGAACTATTCTTTTCACAACGTTCAAGGAAAAACTGAAATACCATTTATTAATAATGAAAGTACACGTATTTTAGAGAAACAAAATTATGTACGTAATGTTCCAATAGTAGACGGTAATAGTAATACCAATTACTATTTAACCGGTAAATCTATGTGTATTGGTGGAAATTGTTAATTTTATCTATGTATGTTTCTCCAGAAAAAAAAAGCGCGATAATATATATTACAATATATTATCATGGAAATCGGAATACCATTATTAGCCATGGGTGGATTATATATAATTTCAAACCAATCTAAGAAAAAAGATAATTTTCAAAATAGAAGTAAATTACCGAATGTAGATGTACCAGACAAGAATTATCCATCACAATATCCTGTAGTTTCTGCCGAAACAGATCTTACATCAAAACTGTCAACCGTGAATAAAATTGACGGCACAGGAGTATATACTGATAAATATTTTAATCCTCAATATAATCAAACCAATACAGATGCATATTCCCCATTTGGTGATAGTGTAGCTACAAATCCTGCTGCTAGTTATTATTCTTTAACTGGAGATAAGGTGGATCAAGCCTATTTTCGCCATAATAACATGGTTCCTTTTTTTGGTGGAAATATTCGTTCAAGAAATGTCGATGCAAACGCAAATGAATCTGTTTTAGACAATTATATTGGTTCTGGTTCTCAAACTATTGTTAAAAAAGAACAGGCGCCACTATTTGCACCTGGTGAACACTATCAATGGGCAAATGGTGCGCCAAATACTACTGATTTTATGCGCTCCCGTGTTAACCCTAGTGCTAGAATGGCAAATGTTAAACCATTTGAAGAACAACGCGTCGCTCCAGGTTTAGGGTTAGGATTTACATCAGAAGGTTCAGGTGGATTTAACTCGGGCATGATGAATAGAAATGCATGGAACGAAAAAACAGTGGATGAATTACGTGTAGCTACAAATCCAAAATCGAGTGGTCATTTGTTATTAGGGCATGAAGGTCCTGCAATGAATTTTATTACAAGACGCGGCGAACTGGGTGTAATGGAAAAAAATCGTCCAGATGGTAGTTTTGAAGTAGGACAAGACAGATATTTAACCACGACTGGTTTAGAGAAAGCTCCAACCTTACGTTCTGTACAAGTTGAACGATTTGTAAATCGTCCAGAAACTACTGCAGAATATGCAGGTGTCGCCGGTTATGGTAAATCGAATTTATATGTTGATGGAGAACATATGCCAACTCATCGCATTGAATTAGGCAGTGTTCCCTTCACTCCTGCTGGCGCAAATGGTAAATATGGTGCTACAGAATCAGATTACGGAATGCAATCAAAAGTAGCATATCCAAACAATCGTAGTTCAACAGCACAAAATAGTTATTATGGTGCTATCGGCGGAGCATTTGGTGCTGCTGTAGCTCCATTATTGGATGCTCTTCGTCCATCCAGAAAAGAAAATGCAATCGGAACATTACGTCCTTACCAAAACGCAAAATCAAATGTATCTTCTTCTTATGTCTATGATCCAAATGATAAACCATTACCTACAATTCGTGAAACTACTGAATCGTCTAAATTCCATTTAAATGTTAATGCAAATCAACGCGGAGGTGCATATCAAGTCGCAGAACAACAGCCAATACATAATGCTCGCGAAACCACTGGTAATTACTTTTATGCAGGTAATTCAAGTGCGGGTGCACGTTCTCAAGACATGCGTTCATATGAAGCTGAGTATAATCAAAGAAACAATGATATTAAATCATCAACCATTGATGGCAGATTAGTGCCTGGTAATATGAATTTATATGATGGAAATATTAACATGGCTGCAAAACCAAAGGATAATTATTTAGTAAATAGCCGACCATTAGCTCCACAAGGAACTACTGAAGCACCTTCAGTTTACAATATGGGTAGAATGAGTGGAGCAGAGCCTTTATATCAAACTTTACAATTAGATCGTAATTCGCCAGATGTATTAAATGCATTACAAGGTAATCCTTATGCGATTCCATATAGAGCAAAGTAAATAAAAAATAGTGATTTATAAAATTATTTTTTATTTCTTGGATTTGTTTGATTTTTTAGATTTCTTGGATTGTTTTGATTTCTTGGATTTGTTTGATTTCTTGGATTTGTTTGATTTATTCTTTCCTCCATTATATTTCATATCGAGTTGATCAATTTTTTGTTCAACGTCTACTGGTGCGAGTGGTTTAACATCTACTGGTGCGAGTGGTTTAACCTCTACTGGTGCGAGTGGTTTAACCTCTACTGGTGCGACTGGTTTAAGCTCTACTGGTGCGACTGGTTTAACCTCTACTGGTGCGACTGGTTTAAGCTCTACTGGTGCGACTGGTTTAACCTCTACTGGTGCGACTGGTTTAACCTCTACTGGTGCTACTGGTGCCGATTTTGGAAATAACATATCGAATAAACCTCCTCCATTTTTTTTTAAATTTCTACGCTTCAGTGTTTTTGCCATTATATATATATTAAAATAATATTTTATAATTTACCAATTGCTTTTTTTTACATTAATATTTGCGCCTTTATTCGCTTTTTTTGTTTTACTTGGATCAAATTCTTCATCTT
>Ga0209191_1000403_pt1 | contig 34046 bp, 39 predicted proteins | sample S_130626_EF_Meta_FD_187320 | JGI IMG/M metagenome (GOLD analysis project Ga0209191, IMG submission 187320) | Freshwater microbial communities from Lake Simoncouche, Canada to study carbon cycling - S_130626_EF_MetaG (SPAdes) (version 2) | ecosystem: Environmental > Aquatic > Freshwater > Lake ...
CAAAAATTCTAAAGAATCATTAAAAGATTTTTGTGAGATGTATCTCGCTTACCTTCTTGATGACGAAACATATAAACTTAAAATAGATTACGGTATGTCACATATTGTTGCTGAAGTCAAAACTTCATCTAAGTGGCATCATAAGACCGGATTTTATAAAAGTTGGGATAATGCAGGTAGTCAATTTATTGATGTTAAAAGTTCACCAAGATTCGATACAATTATATTTAGTAGAGAAAAAGTTAGAAAAAGAGTCAATTATGATCAAAAAATACCAATAACATTTAATTGGAATGAAATTAAAGATCAATTTATACCATTTTTTATTATGTTAGATAGACGTTATAGAGTTGTAAATATGACATTCACTGATGGTGAGAATCTTAGAGCAGTTAGAAGAGAAGATATAGAAAAAGATATTCCTTTCATGTCAGCAGGTAATCAAATAAAAGAAATTTATATAACCGTACGAAAATAAAAAAGAGAACTAAATGTTCTCTTTTTTTAATCTTCTAATCCTTCTGTTTTCTTTGTAGCTATTATATAATTAAAGTTACTTGATAAGTCAAACTTATATTTGGCACTTAATTTACCAGACATCTCACTACTAAACTTAATTACAATTGTCATATCTAATAATTTAGAACCATCTAATTCTAATTTCATTTTAATTTTAAAGTCATTACTTTCTTCTTCTTCACTTACAGTAAAGTTTACGTGATAGTCAAACTTAATAGTTAGGTCATCATAGTTTTTTCTAAAGAAATCTCTTTCTGGTAGATAGTTGAATATATTACCATTACTACCTAAATAGTAAACTGGTCTTTCAGTACAACCCATTTTCTCTACTAAAGTTTTAAATAATTTCATTTTAACTGCACCTTCTGCTTGTTTGAATCCATCATCTAACTTTTTAATATCATCTGAAAAATTAGATTTCAATGATGTTGTAAATAAGTTTTCAAGTATTTTAGAATTTAAAATAACAATCTTAGTTTCCATCCACTCTTCATAAACTCTTTCTGGATCCATAAAACAATTATCTCTATTCTTCCATATTTCTGACATCAAATCAGGAAATTTAAGAATATTTTTATTAAAATCTTTAATAAATTCTCCTAAGTGTTTATATTTATGATCAGAGTGTCTTAAATCAAAATACTCAAAGTAACCTAAACTTTCAATTCTTTTTGGATCAATAAACTTTTCAATATGTAATTGAATGTTTTTATTTGCATTCTCATATAAAATCTTAACCCATTCTTGTGTTAGTTTATCCCATTTAGGTAAGTATTCTTGTTTAAATAATAAATCTAAATCTTGTCCGATTAAATCATCTGCAAATGTATTAAACGATGCAGTCTTTTGTGAAGATAAGTTTTTATTTAAGAAGAAAGAGTATTGTCTACCACTATTTAATTCAATAACAATATCTTCTTGATGGTCATCATCTTTATTAGGACCTAGCCAAAAAATTGTTTTAATATCATCTTTTGATAGTTTCTCATCAGGAATTAGTTTATCTACAATGTTTCTGGCTGTAATACGAGCGTTTACAAGAACGTTCCAATCTTTTTCAATGTCGAACTCAACTTCATCAAATAAACCGTTTATTTTAGATGTTTCATCATCCTCTATACATTTCTCACCTTCAAACTTTCCTAATTGTAATCTATTTTTTGCTAATAACAAATTTTTTAAATCTGTTAAAAATATACTTGAGTTCTCTGAGTATCTTGCTTTTAAACCTCTATCTAATATGTTATCTAAAAATTCATTATTTATAAGTACCATACTAACACAGATTTCTGTGATAAGGTTCTTATTAGAATATGTCTTAGATTCTTTAAATATTTCAAAATTTCTTAACCACTTCATTTAATTGAGTTAATTTTTTAATATATATATTAAAGTTTATTATTCAAAAAAGAATAACACAAATATAAAATAGAAATACATGGCATTAAATTTTAGTAAAGTAGATATAGTTAGGTTGCCTTCTCCGAGAAAAGATAGTTTTTTGATTTCTTATGATTTAGATGGTATTCTTAAACAAAAAGACCATTTAGGTAATGTTACACCAGTTATAGGAACTGGTCTTAGAATACCTACACCAAAAATTAGCTTGACTAGTGAATCAAAGATACTAAACTCTTTTAATATTACTGAAGAAACGCATAACACTTTTACATTATATAGCCCACCTGTTCTAACCGCTATGGATTTAACAAAAGATCAAATTGATAGTGGTATCTGGATTGAGATGCTTTTGTATAGAAAGAAAAGGAATGGAAAAAATGGTTATGTAGTACCGACATCTTGGATAGATGGTAAAAATAGTTTGACACAAGATATATTAAAAATGTACCCAAACTCTACCTTTACCACTAGAGGTGGTGATCTGAATATTGGTTTTAGAGATAGACCTAATCATTTTAAAATAAGTTATAAAAATCAAAAAATAAATTTAGCCACTTATTTTCATAATAGATTTGAGTGGATGATGGTTCAATATAGAGATACATCAGCTAACTTAATTGAAACTGAATGCTTAATACCGGTTAGTAGAAGTAATTCTAGCTACTTTGGTAAAAAAATGGCATATTCATCTGATTATGGCCCAACATATGCGGTATTTAGATATGTTATGTGGCAACCACAAGAAAATGGTAAAGGTCAGTTCGTAAGTGGTCCTTTATCACAAAAAATAAAAATAACTGCACTTAATCATCCTTTTCTAAAAGACGATTTGGCATCAGTTACATATAATAAAGCATGTTGTTCTGTAAATAAATTGTATAATAAATTAAATATGAAGTGTTTTATAGAAACTAAATTATAATTAAAAAAGTTTTTTATTAGCGGGGAGGGCAAGTGTTCGTTTTGTGACTTCATAAGTCAACTAAAAATATAAAAAAATGTTGACATATTAAATTATCTGTAAGGAGATTTTAATATATCTACTATTTTTCATATCATAGTTGAGAAGTTCTTAGAGTTTTTCGATTTTCTAAGGAAAATCAGTCCTTTGGAATACTAATTTTTGATTCTTTAATTGTGTCTATGTTCAGTCGAAAGTAACTCTTACAAGGGTGTTGATATTTGACTTAATATGTTTACAATTTAATAATTGAATTTTACGAAAACTAAGGATATTCGATACTCTCCCTGTTTTTTTTTTAATATATAGATAAATTATAAATAAATATGAAATACTTAAAAAAATATAAAACCTATAAGGAATCAATTGTAGTAGATCTGATGTTTCAAAACATGGTAGAACTATTAGAATCACTTACAATTTGGCATGATGCACTTCTTAGTGCAATTAGTGCGGAAGAGGTTGATATATTTAATACATTTCAATTACCAATCGATGAATATAAAGATAAACTAGACTTAGACTTTTTAGAAGATCATGTTGAGTTTATAAATTCTTTATCTAGTATAGCACTTAAAAAATCTGAATTACAACATTCTGATGATTACTCTACGTTTATAAATAAGCCTTGTAAGTTTATGTTTATCTATGGTATAAATAGAAACGAATTAGAAAATCCAGAATACTTATTATTTCAATCTTGGCAAGAAACTTTAGAGAAGTGGGATGATGTCAAGTGTTATAAAGTGAATGAAGATGTGAAAAAATTTTATGATAAATTATCTTCAAGAACTATTGAACTAATTGATGCTGATGAGAACTTTATTTATACTACTGCGAATGGTAATGAGTGGATTTTACAGAATATTGAGAAGGAGAATGACATATATAAGAGAGTATTCAGAAAGGAAGAATTACAAGACTTCTTATCTGAACGAAATATAAAAGTAAATATACTATAATATGGCATTAATTAGTTTTGGATATAGAGTCAATATGTATGCACCATCTTTACTACCCACAGATCCTGCTGGATATATTGTGGCATATGATTTAGATGGTGTTTTAAAACAAAAGAATTATCAAGGCGTTGTTACCTTAGTTGGTTCTGGTGCAGGTGGACCACAAGGACCTCCAGGTCCTGTTGGTCCTGCTGGTTTAACTTGGTCTGGTTATTGGGTGGCTACACAAAGTTATTCTATAAATTATGCGGTTGGATACGCATCTGCTTCTTGGTGGTGTATATTTGGTGTTACTGGAGCAACTGGTAATGATAGTCCTGATATAGACACCACTCACTGGACTTTATTGGCAGCACAAGGATCTCCAGGATCACAGGGTGCTCAAGGTGAACACGGTTTAGATGGTCCACAAGGACTAACTGGTGCAACTGGAGCAACTGGTGCCGGTGTAACTTCATCTTTTTATTTACAAGGAACTACTGATTACTCTTATGATACAACATCAGATATTTATAGAACTGGTTCACTTGCAATTGGTACAAGTGGTTCTAGCACTTCAAAATTACATGTTTATTCAACACAATCTGGTGCCTTTCAATTAGAAGATGGTACCCAGGGAGATAAATATGTTTTAACTTCAGATAATTCTGGTGTTTCTTCTTGGACTAATTCAAGTTTTATAACTGCTCCAATTAGTTTAACTTATTCGGGTTTACAAAATTTAATAGATACAAACTCTTTAGAATTAGGAAGAAGATATATTCTAACGGATTATTTACATAAATATCAAATTTTAGGTAGTGATTCTGGTGCAATAACACAATATCACACTATGATTGGTAGAAGTGGTTTTTATTTACAATTTGTTAATGTACCTAGTGAAGTAGCAATAGGCTCACTTATTACTGTAATAAGTGTACCACCGGGTGCAACAATTGTAGTTGGTGCGACATTTAGTGTATTTGATTATTTTAATTATGCGTATATTCGATTATCACCTAATACTGCTGCAAATAATGCAAATTTTGGAACTGTATTTTCATTTCAAAAACAAAGATATCCTAATGTACCAACTGATGTAGTAATACTAGATGACAATTCTAAAATAGTTATGAAAAAGGGTGGTGTTATAAATATAGATGCTCATGATGGAACTGATTATATGTCGATGAGTGCATCACAAAATCCTATAGTACAAACTGAACAATTAGTTTTAACTGCCATAAGTGAAAATCAATTTTCAACTAGGGCAGAAAGTTTGACATATCCAGGTGATATAGTTGATTATAGATTTGATAACTCAGATATTTTAGACGAAGATGGTAACTCACTTAGTATACAAAGAACAGGTTTTATAATAAGTAGATATAATAATGATTTGAATATATCTATGAATAAGGATTGGAGATCTCAGAGATATAGAAGATATAAAATAGATTCAACAAACTGGTCAAACTTAATACTATCCGGTAGTAGCTCAACATTATATACTCTTGGTGGTAATAATTATGGTGGTATAATAAACAATTCTTTAGATGATGGTCATAAATATATTCTAAGATTTCCATATGAAAAAAATATGTATTTGGACTTTTATTCATCTACAAATACGGATACATTTAAGAATGGTGAGACCGCATCAATTACACCAGGTATAGGAGCTTCTGGTAGATTAGTAAATGATGTTGAGAATACTTATAATAAATCAATAACTGCAAATGGTGCAACATATTCTGATTTAAAATACGCATTTGATTATCCTATTATACCAATGACAGGATATAATCCAAAATCATTGGTTATCAAAGCACAAATAAAAAACCTGACTAATACAGTATTTAAAGATTTAAACCAGAAAAACGGTTTATCAAATAACTATGATTTAGATATAAACTCTATAGAAAATAGTACAGTTGGTACAGGTGATACAATATTTTCAACACAAGATATTTCATATTTAAGAACAATAGAGGTCTTTAGTATTTTTAACTATGGTAGAATTACTAATTTATTTGTATCCTATATTGGTAGTCTTACTAACCGCGGTACATTATACAATTGTAGGATTTCTGGTAATAATGGCACAGGTACTACTTACTTAGAGTTGAATATAAATGACTCAGTTATTTACAATTCAATTTTTGGATTTGGTAGATTAGATTCTATATACATAAATAATGCGACAATAAATAGATCTATGTTTTTAATTTATACCGGTGCTGTTGTATCAATAAGTGGTAATATATATCATACGAGTTTAAATTCAACGGCTGGAATTTATTCAACCCTATTTAATTTTAACAACTTTAATATACAAAGACAAATAAGTTCAACACAAAGTAAAGGTTTATATGGAGTTAAACATACAATAAGTTCTGATATAAATAATTTACAAATTGATAACTATAATCCAAAATTAGAATTAGTATCAAAAGTTTTAGATATAAACTATGGTTCACTTTCATACAATATAATAGGAACTACTGAATAAAAATAAATTATAAGATGGGAATTAAAAAAAGTATAATTACAGATTTTTCAAGTGGAACTCCAAGTTCAACATATAGTGTAGCTACCGGATACTCAGTTGGTTCAGAATGGATCAATACAAATAACGGTAATAGATTCTATCATAAAACTGATGGTAATTGGGTACCTCTAAATGTTGAATCAGTATTTTATGTACAAGGTGGTACTTCATCTGCATTTGATACAACATCAGCTATTTATAGAACTGGTTCACTAAATATAGGAACAGGTACAGCTAGTGATAGTAGATTTGTTGTTTCATCATCAGGTGGTACAAATTCTTTGGTAGTTGGCGAGAATGGTGGAGTAAGTATCGGTGGTGCACTAACATCATATGCACTTAAAGTTTATGGTAATGCACAAGTTACTAGTTTTTTTTATACTTATGTTACAGAAGTATCAAATGCTATTATTTTTGATGGGGGTGGTAGTAATGGAATTAAAAAGAATACTGGGTTGGATTTTTTCACGGCTGGTACAACTAGTACAATAAGATTTACTAATAATAGTTATGGTATTAGTTCTGGTGAGACAACCATGTTAGTAGATACTACTAAAAAATATGTTGGTATAGGTACTGCTACTCCATCTACCACGTTACATATCTATGGAACTCAATCAGGTGCATTTAGATTAGTAGATACTACACAAGGTACTGGTAAAGTTCTTATTTCTGATGCAAATGGTGTTGCCACTTGGACAAGTTCAATACAAACACAATTAGACACCAAACTTACTGCAGCAACTGGTACTATAAATTATCTTCAAAAAGTAAATGGAGTTAATAGTTTAGGTAATTCTTCTATTTTTGATGATGGTTCAGGATACATTGGTATAAACAATGTAAACACACCTACAAAAGATATAACATTAGGAAATCAAATAAATAGAGAAATAGGGATTGAACAAAGTAATTCAGTTGCAATAGGACGTAATTTAATAGTTTCTGCAGGTAGAACTATAAATTATAATGATAATTCAAATTATAATTTATTTATTACATCTCCAAGTAATCGTTATTGGGGAATGGCTAATATGATTGATGGTGGGATTTTAGTTAATGATTTTGGTGGTGGGGGAACATCTAAAATAGATTTAAACGCAACTACATTATCAAGTGTAGCTACAGGAGGTGTAGGATATCCAATAACATCCTGTCAAAATTCAAATGGTGATATTTATCAAATTGTACAAGGTTCTGGAAATATATATAAAAAGACATTTGCAGGAACTGCCTTTGTAAATACTGGAATCAGTGCAATGACTGATTTTGGTGTACTAATAAGTTTTAATGGTGCTATGACTGCAGGAGCAGATGGTCAAATATATGTATTTTGTAGTACAGGTGTTTGGGTATCTTCTAATGATGGTATATCATATACACAACTACAAACTACTGTTTTTACTGGTGGATGTAAAAAAGCAAATGGGGATATTTTGGCATTGAGTGGTTCTAGTGTATGGAAAAGAACTGGAGGTAGTGGCTTATTTATAGACACTGCAGTTGCAACTACTGGAAGATATATTACAGAAACTCCTAATGGAAATGTGTTTGTTTGTGTTTATGGTGGAAGTATTTGGATGCAAACAAATGGAAGTGGTCCATTTACAAATTTAAACCAAACAATACGAGCATATAATGGTATAGCAAGTGATTCAAATGGAAATGTGTTTGTTTGTGTTGATAGTGGAGGATTTATTTATAAACAAAATAATGCAACTACAGGAACTGCCAACCTACAAGGAGGTGTATTAAAATTACAAGCAGGTACTGGAAAAGGAACAGGAGATTCTAACTTAGATTTCTATACAGGTCAGAAACTTACTTCTGGTACAGATATGCAAACATCAACATTAAGATTAAGAATTAATAATGAAGGTAATATAGGTATAGGTACTGCTACTCCATCTACTACGTTACATGTTTATGCAACACAATCAGGTGCATTTAGATTACAAGATGGTACACAAGCAAGTGGCTATGTTCTTACTTCTGATACAAATGGTGTTGGTAGTTGGACTTCATCATTGACGGGATTATCTTTATTAGGAAACTCAGAAGTAATATCAACTGCTGTTATTGCAACAGCATCAGTGGTTTTATATGACTATAGTTTAAGTAGTTTATGGTATCATGGAACTGCATCAAGTAACTTTACTGCTAACTTTACTAATTTACCAACAACAGATAATAGAGTATTATCAGCATCAATTGTAATAAATCAAGGATTGAATGGTTATATACCTAATATAGTTCAAATTGAAGGAGTTACTCAAAGTGTTAAATGGCCAGGTGGTACTCAATCAGGAACATCATATAATTTAGATATTGTTACTTTTAATTTTATTAGAACAGGTGGTACTTGGACTAATGTTATTGGTCAAGTTGCATCATTCACATAAAATAATAATAAGAATGATAGGTAGAATATCAACACAAAATACACACTATAATGCTAAACCAGTTGCACCACCAAGTGACTTCCTGTTATCTAGTTTGGTTAATAGTAGTAGTTTATTCTATCTATCTAATACATTTAGTTATATAGATTTACAACCTTATTTCAATATAACTATTACAAATAGTAATGAGATTTTTAGAAACAATAATGATATATACATAACTGGCAACTTTGGAACACAATCTTATATTTTCAAATTAAAGGATTGTAAGATTATTAAAAATAGATTATTATTTCAAGGAGTTGAAGAAAATTCAATTGGTAGTTATATTACTTATATACATGGTATGACTTACATAAATGATTATATATATTTATCATCTAGGGAACCTGTAACAACTCCAATGACAATTGCAAAAGTAAATGCTAATAATTTACAAGACGTTACAACATTGAAACTATCAATGAATGGTGGTACAAATGATATAATTGGATATAAAAGTAATTTATATGTATTGGCCGCACCCAGTTCTACTGGTGCTGCATCTTTTGTTAAGGTTTCTCTTGATTTGGCAACATATAGTGTGTTATGTGTAACTGGTACTTCTTCTTCACCATCAAGAAGAGTTAGAATATCTTCTGCATTTTCTATTCATAATGATGAAGTATATATACCAATTGTACAAAATAATGCACCTAGTGGTTATAATGTATTTGGAATGCAAGTATTTAATCTAAATGGTGTTCTTCAAAGAGCAACATATTCTGTTCCAATAAATAGTAGTTCAAGTCTAGTACCACTACCACACTGGATGGCATTTCATAATAATAAATTAATTATAAGTAATGCAACTATGACAGGAACCTCTTCACATAGAAGTTTAGTTAGAATCAATCCAACAACTTTAGTGGTGGAAGAATCAATTGCAATACCATTCTTAGTTACAGATGATAATAGTATATTCTCAGATGATTATATTTATCTAAATGGTGAATTACCATCTTCATATTTACTTACACCACCAACACCCCAATTAGCAAAAGTTAAATATGATAATTTTACAGACTTTACAACACTATTATCACCATTTGGACCAAGTGGATCATATGGAAGTATAAATCCATTAGTTATTTAATTTATTGTAGTCTCATTTTAATAAATTGAATCATCATTTCAAGTTTCTCTTTCTCTCCATCAGTATTTATCCATTGCCACGTAAAAGTACTTTCTAAGAACTCAATTCTTCTTTTTAAGTCATCTATCTTAGATTCTATTATTTGATTGTCCTCGTCATCTAAATCATAGTCTATTTCTAATTCCGTACAAACTTTGTAAAGTCCAATTTTATCATTTTGGTCATAGTATTTATTTGCGGTTAAATAAAGATCATTTAAACTTTTTTGATCAACTTTATCAGGATGTGTTAGTTTAACAATTTCTCTATAAAGTTTTTTTACTTTAGGTAGTTTAACTTCTTCAAAAATCTCTTGTTCAATTACTTCTTCTTCAAATAATTCGATTACTTCTTCTGTATTTCTAAGAATACTTTGTTGAATGTGACTATCTATTTTATCATCATAGATTTCTTTAAGTTTTGGATGTTCTTCTAGGAAATTATTTACTTTACTTATGAACTCTGAATCTGCCTCACTTATTATTTCATTTCTATACTCAAAGTCAGACTCCATATATTCTAATTCTTTAAATAGTTTTTTAGTTTGTAGAAATTGTAGACGATTCATAAACTATATATTCCAAAGTTATCTTTTGATTTGTAAAAATTTATATATAGTTCATGGAAAATTTAACTATTATCGAACTTTATCAAATTAAAAGTCGTTTGATTAAAGAATCAATGACAACTGAACCATTATGGTTTGAAGTTTTAGAATCAATTAAAGTAATTGAAGATAGAATTTTTGAAACATCTGCAACAGGTGGACCTGTTGTTGGTGGAGGTGGTGGAATGACTGGTAATCCAATTACTTTGGGAAATACACCAGTTGGTCCTAAATGGGCTTCAGGTGGTGGAGATGACAAAGGTTATATAAACATTCCTTATAATCCAGGTGGTGCTGATAGAATGATGCAAAGAGTTCCAGTAATGGGAACTGGTCATGGTCCAAGAACTGGTAAGAAAACAAGAGAGAAAAGATTAGACATCAATGCTATTAGAAAATCTCTTGCACAAAGAAAAGATTTCCAAAGAAAAGAAGGTGAGAAAAAAGTTATGGACTTTGATAACTTCACTAAAGATGAAATAAATACTATAAAAAAATAATTTAAGAACATGAAAGTTAAAAGTTATGAAGACTTCGTAAATGAAGAGATAAGTAGAAAAGGTATGATTGGTGCTATGGGTGGTGCTATGTTAGGACTAGGTGCTATTGGTACAGGAGCTGCTTATTATAGAGATAAACAAGTTGAACCAACTGAAGTAAAAACTTCTACTAAACAGGAGATACCTAATAAATTTGAGGTTGATGAAAAACTTTTGAATATAGGACACGATTTCTATATAACTAATTCTGATAAAGAAAACTTTGGTAAAATCGAACAAAGATCTTTATCATTTGGTAAAAAGTTTGAATACTTTGATAGTACTGGTAAATTAGATGCAACAGCACAAGAAGAAGTTATGTCTTTTAAATCAATAGTTCATATAAAAGATGGTTCAGGTAGCTTAATTGGGACTATCGAACAAGAAGTATTAGAATCATTGGGTAATATGTTAGAAGGACAAAATGTTTATTCTATTTTAGACGCACAAGGAAATGTTTTAGGTAAATCTAAGGCAGATATGGTTATTAGTAATAATGTAGATATATATGATAATGGTGATAATCTAATTGCTGCATTTCATACACCTGCAGTTTCATTTGGTGCAAGATGGAAATGTGAATTAAAAGATAATAGAATAGATAAAAGAATCTTAATTTTTATTCCTGCTTACATCTCATCAAAATCTAAATCTTCAAAATCATCTTCAAATAAATAGTGAAATATATTAAGTTATTTGAAAATATACACGATAGATGGGAACAACAATCTATTGAGAAAGAAGATATAAAACAATTCTCAGAAACTTTATTTGTAAATCTATTAGATGAAGGATTTACGGTAGATACTAGTGTTATTTATAGTGAATACTCACAAGATCCTAATAAATATGTAGAAGTACGAGTTAGAGTTCCTAATGAAAATAAATATGGTCGAGATGGTGTCAGATATTCAGGTATTTCAAATGAAATACAAACCTTTGTTGATTATATGAAACGTAAGTGGAAAATCATAGATGTTACTTATGAGTATGAAGAGTTAGTTCCTGATGAAAATATAGGTGCTTATACTAAAGTAAGAACAAAATCAAAAGAACCATCTCAAAATACTAAAATATATGATGGTAAGTTTAATTTAACAATTACACAATTAGATAAAGAACCTAATATGTTCCAAAAATTTATAAAAAGATTCTAATGAAACACATAAAACAATTTAATGAGTCTATTGAAGACGGACTTGATAAAGATTATTTAGATATGATCTTTGTCAATTTTCTTGATAGAGGTATGGAATCAAGTATTAGAAATGCTAAACTTACTAGTACTAGTTCTGGTGATGAATATAAAATACAAATAAACTATGACTACTTTAGTAGTATAGATGTAATGGAATCTTATGGAGAACAAGTAAAACAGGATTCACTAGAATTAAAAGAATGTATGGCTAAGGTTAGAATAGAATATCCAAATGCAAAATATTCGCTATTTATGGTAAATCAAAACTTCACATTTAAAGTTTGGAAAGAATCTATAGGTATTATAGATGTTATAGGAAAATAATAAACAAATTGCTAAATTTCTTGTATAAATAAAAAATATTATTATACTTATGTCTGAAAAGAGAGAAAAATGTGTAATCATAGGCCCTTCCGGGAGTGGAAAAGATTTCTTAATGAGAAAATTAGCAGAGAAAGGTATGAAACCTTGTTTAAAATGGACTACAAGACCTATCAGAAAATTTGAAAAACAAGGTATCAATTATAATTTTGTAAATGAAGATTTATTTATTCAAACTATAAATGAAGATAAGTTTTTATCTTGTCAAAAATTTGAAGTAACACCAGAAGATTCAGAGCCACAAACTTGGTATTACGGAATTACATTAGAAGAATTTCATAAATCAGATATTTTTATCATGACACCTGGTGAGTTTAGAGATTTACCACTAGAGTTAAGAAAGGGTTGTTGTGTTGTTTATTTGAATATAGACAGAGAAACAAGAGAGAAACGACTACATAATAGAAAAGATAAAAATGATTCCATACAGCGAAGATTAGACGCAGATGATGAAGATTTTAAACAAAGTTTTGATTATGATTTAGGAATTACAGACCCCGACTTTGGAGCAGATGATGTTTATACACTAATAGATTAGATAAAAAAAGAGAGCTCAAGCTCTCTTTTTTTTTATTTATATACTTTAAATGGTGCGTTATGACTTTTATATTTATCAAAATCTTTTAGAAACTCTTCAAGACGTGGTTCAATTTCATCAGACTTTATTATCCAGAATTGTGCTCCAGCCGCTTTAGCTTTTTCTTGTTCTTCTGGTTCATCAGATGATGATATGATACCAATAACCATTCCATTACCCATGTCCTGAGTTATTTTACGAATTAGTTCAATTCCATCAAAAGATGAACCAATTATGTTTAGGTCTACAAATACACATTCCGGTCTAGTTTTCCCAGTTTGATACAAATCTTCAAATGTTCTGGCAGCTTCATCTGAGCTGTCTAAACATTCTAAAGAAAGAGATATATCTAAAAGACTACAAGCGTCTTCGAATACTAAGTGGAAAAGGCTTTCGTCATCCACCAATAAAATAGAATCAATCATTTTTAGTTATTTATTTTTATTTTTATTTGTGTACCTTGAGATAACTTTCTACAAGATATATTAAATTTATGTTCTTCAAGGATAGCCACACATATATTAAGACCTAATCCAGTACCAGATTCTTTTTGATCTTCTTTTCTAGTGTAAGGTTGAGAGAGAAGTTTAAATTCCTCCGCTGACATACCTCTACCATTATCCTCAATGTATATATTAAAATCTTTTTTATAAATTTTGACAAACTTTGATGGACTATCATTGTATTTGAGCCCATTACGAATTAAATTGTCTATCGCAGTACAGAAAAGAGCTTCATTTACTGATAAAATACCTAGGTCTTCTATAATAACTTGTGGTTTGTATGCAGTTGCCGAGAGATAATCTTCAAGAATATCTTTTAGATTAAGATCTGAACGATTCAAAACAACATCCTTTTTTACAAGATTTGTAAATTCATAAACTCCTTTATAAACTTTTTGAGTATGTCTTAAACCTTCTCTTATCATTTTAAGAGGTGCATCAATTTTTAATTCTTTTAGTTGTTCATCAGTAATCCTACGATCAAGTGAACTTAAACCACGTGGCATATAAGTATTGATACCACTATGCATATCATGCCTAAGTATTTTAGCAGCATGTTCTAGATAAGTATTTTTCTTTTCAATCTCTATTTGTTGGTTAAAACTTTTAGTAATATCAGTAGCAATTTTCATTACACTATAGACTTTACCATCAATACCCATAATAGGATTATATGTTGCTTGTAAATAGATTAGACTTCCATCTTTCTTCTTTCTTGTAATCTCACCACTAAAGAATTTACCTTGATTTAATCTTTCCCAAAAGTCAATATATGCTTGACTATCCTTTACATCATCTTCCATAAATATACTATGGTGTTTTCCAACTATTTCGCTTGATGAGGAATAACCTAAAGTTTTTAAAAATAAATCATTTGCAAATTTTATATTACCATTTAATTCAAACTCTATAACTGCATTTGACTGATTGATAGCATCCATTCTATTGGATATTTCAACTTCTTTTCTTTTTAATTCGGTTACATACTTTTCTAATTCTTTAATAATATCCATTTATTTACCGGGTTCTATTTTTCCTTCAAACGACAATCCTTTTAATTGACCATTTATTGAGTTACAAATAACTTCTGATCCATTGACTGTATTTTCTAATATCGACATAATGATATTTAATATCGAATAAACTTTTAATAAGTTTTTATCACTATCATAAAATGGTGATGAACATATACCTTCAACTAAATCAATAGTTAAAAGAATATTATCATTATTTTTAACTTTCATCTTTTCAATAATAACTGGTGTTATACCAACCTCAACCATCTCTCTTTCATAATCATAAACGGTTTTATTTATTAAATTAAGAAACGATTTAAGTATTTGAGGTTCATCCATAGTTTCGTATGATTTATCAGAAACAAAATTCTCAATATTTCTCTTATAATTCTTTAAAAAGATAGTTAAATACTTTCTAAATACTGCAGTTCTATATTCAGTTGAAAATTGAAATGTAGGAACTTTTGAATAAGTCCAAAAGTCAATGTAGTTAAGTATATCATGATTTTGTATGTCAGATACATTTATTTTTCTTACAGTTGATTCAACATTTTTTATTTTATTTGACATAAACTTATCCATAAACCAATCTGATACTTTACCCATTAAAGTTGCAAACCAATCACTTTTGATCAGGGTATAAATTCCGAATAAAAGTGCTGATGTTATCACTCCTTTTATTCCATGTTTCTCGATAATCGTAACTAAGTCGGAAAAGTTCATCTAAATAATTATTTTATGTTAGTTATATATAAATATCTAAAACTAAAAAACATAAAAGTAGTCGTTTTTATTGAATTTTGAGTTAGTGAATAAAATATTTTAATATATAATAAAAATTAAATAATCATTATGAGTTTAAGACAAAATATAAACAAAGTTCACTTTGATCTTACAAATAGATTTGAAGAAGTAACTATTACAGAAAAATCTAATTTAAAATTGGGTCAATACTTTGAGTTATCAATACTAGAAAGTAATAAAGAAGTTAAGGTTATTCTTACAAAAACTGAAGCAGAGAAAGGTATATTCAATTGGTCTTACTTTTCAAATCCATTAAATGAAAGTTCTGATTTAGTTGAAAGAACTTCAAAATTAGAAATGTTCTCACTTGATATCCAAGAGGTTTTAGAGAAAAATAGATTTGATTCTGATTATCTTAATAAAATAAATAACTAATAAAAATGCTGAATTTTACTTCAATAACATTTACTAATATTAAGTTTGAGATAGAAAACTATTTAAAGACTGAATATAACAAAGCTAATATACTTTTCTCACCGGCAAGTCCATATGGACAAATATTGTCTGTTATTGAAAACTTGCATCAGTTATCATTTATGTATTTAAAAAATACTATTGATAAACTTGATTTGAGTATAGTAAACTCAAGTAATGAAAGAGTTATTAGAAATGCGGCACTTCTGGCTGGACATATTCCTGGTAGAGGTATCTCTGCAACTGGTACTCTAAGGTTTACTTTAAAATCATCTGTTGATATTGCAACTGATATACCTGGTAGCAGAATTACATTGACAAATAAAACATTACTTAAAAATAAGACAAACTCTTTAGATTATTCATTAAATTTAGGTGCAGATACCATTACACATAGAATAACACCAAACTATCAATTTTTCTTACCAATTATTCAAGGTAAATGGGAAACTAAATTTTATACTGGTACTGGTGCATTTCTACAAACATTAGGTGTTAAAGAATTAGGTAGAAAAGATATAGAAAATTTTAACATAGAGATTTCAGTAAATGGATCATTGATGTCAATAAAGAAACATATCTGGGATATGTTACCAGATGAAATGGCTTGTGTTGTTAGAACAGGATTTGATGGTGGTATTGATATTGTATTTGGTAATGAAGGATTTGGATATATTCCACCAATTGGTTCATCAATTCAAGTAAAATATTTAATTACTGATGGTTCTTTAGGTAATATCTTTAGAAGAACACTAAATGATTTTAAATTTATAGATGATATTGTAGGTGCTGGTGGTGAAACTATAAATGTTGATAAAGTATTTAATGTTGAGATTTACACAGATATAAATTTTGGTGCAGATAAAGAAAGTTTATTATTCACTAAAAATATTCTACCAATTGCAAGCAATAATTTTGTTTTAGGATTACCACAACAGTATGCTTATACAATTAAAAGATTAGGTGTTTTTTCACACGTAAATGCTTATGAGAGTACAGGAACTATTTTTATAGTTGCAACTCCAAATATTAGATTATTTAAGAATCAAAATGCTGATTACTTTACAATTGATATAAGAGCATTTGATTTAGATAACTATGAAAAATCAAAAATTGATAAATATTTAAGAACCGGTGGTAATATTCAACTAACAAGAAGATATAAAGTAGTTTCACCAAAAATTTCATATTATGTGATGAATGTTTTTGTAATTAGTTATTCCGATGCAACTGATGATTCGGTGAATGCACAAATTTTACATAAAATATCTGAGTATTTCTTAGATTTATCAAGAATCGATAGAGTTCCTAAATTAGATATTATTAGAACACTATCTACAATCACAGATATTCACTCTGTTGATATACAATTTGTTTCTAAAAAGAATGAAGACTATCACAATGAGAATATTACAATGGCAAATAACAAAGTAAACAAATATGCATCTAGTTTCAACACAGACATATCTACAGCGACATTAGTTCCTGGTTACAACCCTTATAGTGTTGTTGGACTAGATCCTGTCTTAGGAGACATTATATTTGAACCAAATGAAATCCCTGTTATAAGAGGTGGGTGGTTTGATAGAAATGGGGTTTACTATTCTGATAGTATTGATGGTACTGGCTTACGTTCAGTAAATATTATTAAGAAAGGTACAGTTGACTCAAAAAATAGACCTAATATATAATGTTATATAAAAGAAAACAATTACCAGAGTTGTACTATATTAAACATAGACATGATACTGATGAAGATTTTGTAGATTATGAAAAAAATATCTTAAATAAGTCATTATCTCCTTATATGTATGAGAACAATATGATGAATGGGTTTTTAACAAGACTACAACCACTGGTTGCGCTTCTATTTGATCAAATGAATATAGTTAAAAACTTCAGAAACTATATGGTTGATAAAGATTGGTACAAATAATATTAAGAAATAAAGAAAACCATTTCTAATATATAATATATAATAAACAAACAAAAAGAAAATAACATGGCAGATAGTAAAAAAATAGTAGGCTTTAAGAAGTTTTCAGATATTAAAGCTGGTTCTAGTAAGATAGAAGAAGTTGATCCTTCATTGGATTTAGCTCCTGAGACTGATTCTGACCGACCAATGATTCCTAATACATCATCTACTACTAAAAAAGTAGAGAAACCTATATCTCAAAAGAATATTCAACCAACAGAACATGATGAAGATTTTGAAAATGATGAGGAAAATGATGAGTATCCAGAAGGACTTCCTAAAAATGAAGAAGTGAAAACATACGGTAGAGTTGCAAAATTCCCTAATGGTGTAAAAGCTTCTAAAGCATTTAACTTTTTGGAGAATGTTAAGATCTCGAAAAAATCTATATGGTACATTATGGTTGAATCTCAATCTGATGAACTTCAAATGGTTAAGTATAATCATAAAGAAGGAGTCGATCTTAATCAATTTGTAAATGAATTAAAATCATATTATATCACTAAAAACAGAGGAAATAAAGCTATATGTGAAGCTGTTGCAAAAATTGGTGTAGATGGTAATGATAAGTATAGTAAAGTAACTAATATATCCAAAATTAAAGTAGATGGTAAATTACTAATCACTAAAATCACAGAAGACTTAATAAAGCTACTCTCAAAATAAAAAAATAGACACTTTTAAGTGTCTATTTTTTTTTATATTATTTTTGAAAAATATTGATGTAAAGTTCTAAAAGTAGTTTTACTATTTAATATATAAACTATAAAATTAAATTAAAAAATGAAAAACTTACTATCATTTAACCTTTTTGAAGGTAAAGCAGAAAAAGCTTCTAAAAATCCTTACGGTAGTACAGGTAAAGAAGATAAAAAAGATCAATTAAGAAAAGCAGTTGAAGATCATATCAAAACTAAAGAGTGTAAAACTAAAAAAGTTGGTGATGATTTTGAAATTCATTGTGATGGTGATCATATTGGACAAGTTATGTTTCGTGATGAGAAAATCACCGTTAAGAAAAAAGGAGAAAAGTTCGGTAAAGAATTTAAGTATAATGAATTGGGTAAAATTAAAGCAGAAATAACTTCAGTAATAAAAGATTGTTGTGAATAGCTAAAAAAATAAAAATATGTTATAAAAATGAAAGAAATAAACACTAAAAAGCGTATACAATTTATAACATGTGACAGAGTAAAAGACACTTATGGTGTTACTTCTGGTTTATTTAATTCTGCTAGTTTTGTTGTTAATTATCTAAATGAAAACGATTTTGAAGCTAAGATTACGCCAGTAGTTGATTCAAATCAAATTGATAGAGTTGTGAGTGAGTTTAATCCAGATGTAGTTATAATTGAAGCTATTTGGGTTCCTCCCGCAAAGTTCAAAGAATTATTTCAAATACAAAGACATAAGAATAGAAGATGGATAGTTAGATTACATTCTAAAGCACCATTTTTGGCCAACGAAGGTATTGCAACTAGATGGATAAAACAATATGCATCTATCAGAGATTTGAAAATTGAGATAGCTCCAAACACAACAGAACTTACTGAACAATTAACTTATTGTTTTCCATCAGGAAAATTTATCTTTTTACCAAATATTTATAAAGCGAAACCATTCACACCTGAAAAACACGTAAAAAGTGATGACTTTGTTGATATTGGTTCTTTTGGTGCAATTAGACCTATGAAGAATACCTACCAACAAGCAATGGCTGCAATAGAGTTTGCAGAACAAATAAATAAAACTTTGAGATTTCACATCAACGGAACCAGAATAGAACAATCTGGTGACAATGTGTTAAAAAATATTCAAGCATTGTTTGAGCATTCTGAACATGAGCTTATTGAACATAAATGGTATAAACACGCTGAATTTTTGGAAACAGCATCTAAAATGGATATAGGTATGCAAGTATCTTTTTCAGAGTCATTTAATATTGTTACTGCGGATTTTGTAACCGCTAAGGTTCCAATAGTAGCTTCTGATGATATAAGTTGGATGCCATGGATTATGAAGGTATCACCTACGTCACACAAGGGTATTGTTAGAAAGTTAAAACTTGCATATAAATATAGAGATTCTATTACTTGGTTGCAAAGTTTTAGTTTGAATATATATAACATAAAAGCCAAATTACAATGGTTATTTAAAATTAAAAATTAAAATAAAAACATGAAAAAAATTGTAAACATGATTATAAAATCTGATCATATTAAAAGGAGATTTCTTGACAAGGTAAAATCTCAAATTAAAAAGATTCAAAAAGATAAACAAAAAGGTCATAACCATGACGATGAAGATGAATTAGATGACCACAATGATTCAAGTAATTGGTCATATGCTTAAATAAAAGCTAAAGAACCACACCAGAAATAGTATTTCTGGTCAGACACCACTTATTTTTTAAGTGGTGTTTCTTTTTAATTGGTTTTTTATGATCCTTCTATAACACTTATTTTGAGTAAAATATATAAATAATGTGGATATGTAGGCCTTAATTAATAACATATTCATAAGAAAAAATAAAAAAAAACTATGAATAAAGAAGAAATTTTAGGTTTACTTAGACACACACTTACATTTGTTGGTGGTGTTTTATTAACTAATGGTTTATTAGAAGCTGGTTTAATCCAAGAAGCAATCGGTGCAGTAATCACTCTAACTGGTGTTGTTTTATCAGTTTTAAACAAAAGAAAATAATAAAAATACATTTATTTTAAAAACACCATTTGAAAAAGTGGTGTTTCTTTTTTTATATATAATGTATGGATAAATTAAAAAGACTTTACAACTATCTTAAAAAGAATGATGATAAGAAAATTCTTTTTTTGACTACATCTAACAGATGGGGAGGTGAGAAAGAATTACCTAAGTCATCTATTATTGCAGAAGAACTTAAAATGAAACTAAAGAACTCTGAAATTATAAATGTTAGCAAACTTAAAATATTTCCTTGTGAAGGAAATGTATCTGCACATGAAGGAAATAAATGTGGTGTAAAAGAAGCAATGTTGAAAAGTAATAATCCTGAAAAGTTTATTAGATGTTGGGCTTCGGTAAATAATAAAACCGATGAACTTCATAAAATAGCAAATGCTATCTATGATGCAGATATAATAATATTTTTTGGTTCAATCAGATGGGGTAAAATGAATGCTATCTATTCTCAACTAATCGAAAGACTAACTTGGTTAGAAAACAGACATACAACTTTAGGTGAATCTAATTTATTAAAAGATAAAGAATGTGGTGTAGTCGCAATAGGACACAATTGGAATGGTGAGGTCGCAGTTAAAACAGAAAGAGAGGTATTATCATTCTTTGGATTTAAAACACCGTCACAACTAACTTTTAACTGGCAGTTTACTAAAGATGTAAATGATGAAACACAGAAAGGTTACAAAGCAGACTATGGTAAGTTCATGAAAGATTTTAACTTCGTAGAAACATTAAATGAATCTATTATTAGATTTAAAGAATGGATGAAAAAATAAAAACCACTCGATTGAGTGGTTTTTTTATTATACTTTTAAGGAATTTAATTTTTGAACAGCTCTATTATATATAGCAGTTTCTTTTATAACTTCACTATCTATGTGAAGATTCCATTTATCAGTTATATCAATGACAACAAACGCATACTGTGATGTATCAAAAGTAAATGAAGTTACCCATCTTCTATCAACATGGTGACCTTGATTTAATCTCATTGATTTACCTGAATACTTTTTATTTATCTTAGTACATTCTCTGGTCGCACCACCTAAAGTTTTATAAGCTTTTATTTTCAAACTCATTTCTTTTTGTAGTTTACCATTCTTTGACCAAATATATTCAAATGGTATATCAAAAACTTCATCAGAGTCACTTAATAGTGACCCTAACTTAGCTTCCCTTTGTGCTGCTTTACTTACTATTGCTAGTGTGTACATTCTACTCATTATTTAAAGAATTGTCCGTTCATTTCAATTTTTTGTAAATCTTCTGGTGTAAAAGAGGTAGGATTGGTTTTAACCGCATTAGTTATTTGTGTATAAACTTTTCTAGCCTCATCAGTTCTTCCAGTATAGAAACAAGCCGCAGCATGAGCCTCTGCAAATTTCCAAACGTAAAGTGATTCATCTACGAATAATAGTTTCTTTGGATAAGGATTTTTATTATGAAAGTTTTCATAACCAAACTTAGTGTATAAGTAAGCTAAGTGCCATTCACCAACTTGTAAGTAATAATCAATAATTGTTTTAATTGATTCACCTCTTAAAGGATCAACTGCGTAAGCTTTTAAACATTGTTGTAATGTTAAACTCCAAGTTTCTTCTAATGTCTTCATAATAGTACCCATACGGTAGTGTGAGTAATATATTTCTTCAATATATCCATCGGTTCTTTCAGTTCTTTCTTTGTAGTATTTCAAAGAACGTCTTAACCTTTCTTCATTCTCTTCCTTGTTATCTGGAATAGATGCAGAATCATGATAAGATTGTGCTGTATAGAAAATCCATCTTGGATCTTGACGACTATCATTGATGTAAGCTTCTAATTTATGTGAGTGTGATAAGTATTTTTCTGATACTTTTCCTTGCCAAGAAGCACCATCCATACTTACATTTACTGCAATACCTGCGGCTAAACCAGAACTAATATTTTGATCATCACATACAATAAACTCGTGGATTGGACCATACCATCTAAAGGGTTTAGAAACTTTAAAGAAAGTATTTCTTGTGTATTTCATTTGACCAATATAAGTATTGATCATATAAAGATCTGCAGTGAATTGATCTTTATTAAAGTTTGGTTCTATAAGTAAATTCTCATCACAGTCAAACCAGTATCCATGTACTTTATTAGCATCCCATTTTAACTCAGCAACAACTTCTCTAAGTTTTTCCATTGCCCAAGTTCTACTTTTTTCAAAGTCGTCAAATGCTCTTTCAAAAACATAAGTTGGTATATTATTTTCTTCACCAAATTTTCGGATCATATCTTGTGTTCCATCAGTAGAACCAGTGTCATTTACAACAATCAAATCCGTGATTGTTTTGGCACTATTAAGCATTCTTTCAATTACATGTGATTCATTTTTACATATAAAATTTAAGGCTAATTTCCCCATTTAATTAAATTATTTTTTTATTTATAGAGAAAAAGAAAAATAAGTTTTGTTATTTAATATATACTTTAATAAAAAAATTGTATATTATGAAATATTTAAAAAAGTTTAATGAAGAGTTTTTCTTCCCTGAAGATTTTAAAAAACCTGAAGTTAAAGAAGAAGTTTGTAAAGATTGTGATTGTATACCTTGTCAATGTACTCCAGAAAAAGAAGGAACTTTTGCTTTCTTCAATAAAATGACAAAGGAAGAATTACTTGACTATCAAGATAATTTTAATCATAGTTTTGAAAATCCTGCAGAACACGACCCAGAATTTGTGGCTTGGAAAACAGCTTGTGAACTTAAAGGATGTTTTGATAAAGAATCATTTTATCGTTCTAGAAAAGAAAGTGAGTTTCCTAGTAGGTACTAATAAAAAAGAGAGCATTAGCTCTCTTTTTATTTATATTAAGTTCCTAGTATCCATTTTGAATCATGATTTACATTAGTATCATAAAGAGCATACTCTACTTCAACCTTTTCAAACCCAAATTTATCTTCATTAAGTAAAAACTTAATCAATTCAACATCACGTTCAAAATCTTCTTTACAAGTCATACTATCTCTATAAGTAAGCATATTCACAAACTTACTACCGTCTTTAGACTTCTTAAAGAAGTTTTGAGATAACTTACAAGTACCACCTAATTCTATTTGTGAAGGTCTACTAAATCCTCTACTCGGTGAAAAGAAACCTGCATTTAATTCTTCAACTAAACCTTCTAAATAAGGTTTTTCTTCTGGTGAGATAACAACACCAATATGACTTTCAAAGTAACAACCATTTGGTATAGGTTCTCCTGTATTAAAAGTAGGTGCTGCCGGATGCCATGGCACTGTTTCTATCTTCTTTCTGACAACTTTATATCCAAATGATATAAGTTCATTAGCAATACGATTTGCTTCTTCATAAGCACTCCTATTGTCTCCAAAATGTTTTGAACTCGTCATTACATCTTTGATAGAACCTTCTTTCATTTCTAAATCTAAAACAATTGGTTTAACTCCAATTTCTTTACAATCATCAATGAATTCATCATTAGTAAAATCCCAACTAAAATCCAACTCTGGTTTAACTGTAATATGAATCTCAAATGGAAGTGGAAATGTTGCGGCTTCTTCTTTTACTTGAAGTTGTGCCCATTTTTTAGACTTTTTATTTAACATTTCATTTACTTCTTCTTCAGTAAATCCCAATGAGTGTGAAATAGAAATGTTGGATAAATAAACATCAACAATCTCTTCAAGTATTTGTTCTCTATCAGAGAAACGGTGATTAGTTCCTGGTGCAGAATCATAAGGTAAGATAGCTCTTGCTAATTCACCTACTTCTTCTACCAGTTTTAATCCTTTCTGTGAAAGTGTTTTCTTATCTTTAATCGATAAGTCTTTTATGAAATCATCTAAAAATTTATTCATCTGCTATTAAGTTAAATCTCATTGTTAAGGCAGACAAATCGTCTGCGTGTTTTTGTTTATCGTCTTTCTTTGTATAAGTATCTTCAATCATTTTCAATTTCTCATTGATAACATAAGTGAATGGTGTAATTCTAATACCATTTTGTTCAATAAACTCAGGTAATTCATCAACAATAATTAAATGAACATCAACTGCACCACGTCTTATAATATCATCAGAATAGTCTGGATAAGAAGTCCATAATTGTTTCTTAATACTAATCACCGTATCAGTTAAGTTATAGTTAAACTTAAAATGATCACAGATTTGAAAAGCCATTTTTTTTGTAATTAAAAAATCAAAATCATTAGGTCTTCTATCTAACATTGAACTACTATTGATAGTACAACACTTCAAAGCACGAGAACCGGTAAGTACTCCACCAAGATTGGTGACATACTTAATCAGTTTCCAGTTAAGTTTTAAAAATTGAAATTTACTCCTACTTTTAGAGGTATCGTATTGAACATCATAACCACCGGTTAGCATATTCAAATTGATGTCTCTTACGTAAGCTTTTAACGTCATTGTCATTATATCATGTTTATTTCGTGAATACTTCTTCTTGTTGTTAAACCCCAGATAGTTCTAGCGATTATATTATCACAAGAGATAACTTTTAGTTTATCTCCTACTTGGTCTTTTTCTTTTTGTAATGTAGATGGAATACTATCAGAAACCATTAGTTCTGTTAGTTGTGAACTATATAAGTTCTCCATCGCGGCACCACTTAATATACCGTGAGTAGCAATTGCTCTTACTGATTTAGCACCTTTTGTCATAATCAACTCACTTGCTTTTTTAAGAGTACCTAATGTATCTGCCATATCATCTACAATAACAACGTTTCTGCCTTCTACATCACCAACTAATTCCATTGAGTGAATTTCATTTGGTCTAATACGTTTTTTGTTTATCATTGCAAATGTAGATTCTGGAAAAGCTTTACAGAAGTCTGATGCTCTTTTAACAGCACCTTGGTCGGGAGCAATGATAGTTAAATCTTCAATTTGATTTTTTCTAATATGTTCAATAAAGATTTTGTTACCGTTCAAGTGAATGATTGGAACATTGTAAAATCCTTGAATAGAAGAAGCGTGTAAGTCCACAGTGATTACTCTAGACATACCAACAGTTTCTAAGATGTCTGCTAACATTTTAGAACCGATTGAAGAGCGTAAGTGATCTGTTTTGTCTTGGCGTGAATAACCTTGGAAAGGAGTAATAAGTGTAAATGATTTACAATCGGCTCGTTTAGCAGCATCGATAACTAATAATGTTTCCATTATAGTATCTGATGATGTTGTTGATTGAACGAAGAGGATATCTTCCCCTCTAACAGACTCTTCAAATAGTGGAAGTATCTCACCATCTAGAAATTTGTCTATTTTTAGACGACCTCTGGTGAAAGATTCATCTAATGTTTTTTTGTTTAAAATTGCACAGATACTATCTGCAAGGTCGGGGTTTGATGTTCCACTAAAAATCTTCATAATACTAATTATTTTTATTTAGAATTAAATCTATTGTATTCTGTCTTAAAGTTTGTTTATTGACTTTAAAATTATGTTGTTTCTTTAATTTATTTATAAAGTGTTTAAAATTAGGTGGATAAAGTGTTATATCTCCCCATCTAGTTTTAGTTATTGTTGGTTCTGTTAGTTTATTAAACCGTTTCTCATGTTTCCAAAGAAATAAAACATCATATTGTTTCTTTGGTGATAATGATTCAAACCAAATAATATTTTTACCCATCTTATTTCTAAGAGATTTCAATTCTTTTTTATGTTTTCTCTTTTTTCTTTCCTTATCTAACATAGTACAAATATACAAAAATTATTCTGATTTGAATAGAATTTGATTTAATTTAATCTCTCTTAACTCTTGTAAAGAAAACTCAATATATTCAGAAGAAGAAAGATTTAAAGTATAATCATTATTAAATGTGTTTTTACCTCTTATTCTATATTTTCCGTTTTCTTGTGTTACCTCATAATCATCAGGTAATTTATTAAGGTCCGCAATATTGTTATCTCTAGTCCAAACAATTTCATACTTACCTATTTCTTTATATTTAAGAATATTTTTAATTTGTCCTGTTGTATAAAGTTCTAATCCATTTAACTTTCGTCGAGAATTCACTTTATCTTTTAACTTTTTTATGAAATATGTTTTAAATAGGATACTATTCATTTATAATTTTACTTAGTTCTGCTGGTGAATATTTTACACTTTTAAGTACTTTATCGTCTTCTTCTCTGTAAACTAACCATTTTCCATTATTTTCTTTATAGTAACCTTTTGTACCATCTTTCAGTTTGTAATGTTCTATTGTTTCTTGTGCTTCTAATTCTGAGTTACAAGCTTTAGACATATTACTTCTTTGTACTTCGTTGAATAAATCAACAAACTTTTCTCCTAGTCCAAACTCTAATACTGCACCAGAAAGAACATATTGTAGATCCGCTAAAGCATCTGCAATTTCTACCAAGTCATTATTTTCAATAGCTTCTTTTAATTCATTTAATTCTTCTTGTAATAAAGACACACGAAGTTCACATCTTTGTTGAGATGGAATTTGAGGTTCGTTAAGAATTGGTGCGTTAAAAGTTCTGTGAAATTCAGCTACTTGATTTAATGAGTTTATCTGTTCCATATTGTATTTTTTATTATTATATCTTTTATTAGATAATGGTTTTTAAAAAATAATATATACTTAAAAATAATACGTTAAAATGAGATACTTGAAAAAATATGAATCGTTCAAAGAGCCAATAAATGAAGAGTTTTTAGGTGCTTTGTATAATGCTGCAAAAGGAGCATTAAAAGAATTTTTAGGTAAAATATCTGAACCATTTAAAAGTGCTAAAGAGGAATTTAAAAAAGGTATGGCAAAAGAAGAAGTTAAGAAGTCTATGATTACTAAAATGGACACTTTACTTAAAAATGCAACTCTTGGTATAAATAAAGCAGAAGATGAATCAGCATTGACTGCAATGAAAGAAGATTTCAGAAAAGAAATTGATACACAAATTGCTGACTTTGATAAAGAAATAAAAACTGTAAAAGAATCTGTTACTATAAATGAAGGTAAGATACAAGATGCCTTAATTGGTGCTAGAGTTGCCTTAGGTATGATTAAGAAAAAATCTGCTGAGTTAAAATTGGAATTTGATAAAAAGTATGCGGCAGCCGTTGATTTAGCAGCTAAGAAAAAAGTTGCAATTGAGGAGATTACTGCAGTTGTGAATGATTTTAAGAAAACTGTTATGAATGAAGAGATATTCAAAAAAGCAGAAGCTGAATATAAAACTGTAAATAAAATTGTTACTACATCAGAATATAAAGTAGGTGATGAACTTATCTATTTAAGAAAAGGTCAATTAAAAACTGCATGGGATGCTTTAACAGATGAACAAAAGAAAGCACCAACTACTGACACTGCTGCTAAACTAATAGTTAATGTTAAGAAAGTTGATAAGATAGAAGGTGATAACTATACATTTACTGGTAAAGATGGTAAAGCTATTGTTAAAACCTCTGCTGATATAGTTGGAAAATCAGGTGCTGTTGCAGGTGAAGATCCTACTGCAGATTTAACCACAAAGTTAGGTGAGCTTAAAGCAAAAAGTCCAGATGAAATTAAAAAGGTAGCTAGTTTTGTTGATTTTATAAATAAACCAGAGAATGCGGATAAATATGCAGAAATAGAAAAAATAATTTCTCCAGAAGTTCCAGGAGCTGAATAAATATGACAACTAAAAAAGCAATTGATAGTATCCAAAAGAGGTTAGATAAGATTGCATTAAAAGGTAAAGATAACTATCTTGAGTATAGTAACTATTTTAAAGAATTATCTGCTAATGGAAATTATGATAACTTACTACAATGTTTGTATATCTACTATTTAGTTGATATTGAGAAACCTATTATAAATATAAATAATTTTAGGAAGGATACTTGGAAGAGTATCCTTTTTAAAACTGATAGTAGTATCAATAAACGAATTAAAAAACTATATGATAGTAAGAAAGTTTATCAAACAGGATTTGATATATGGAGTTCTGATCCAAACTCACTTACTGTAGTTTTATCTAATCCGATGTCAACAACATTTTCAAGTACAAATTTATCAAAAGGTATTTCATTTAACCATGTAAATACTGCAACACAAAGTTATATAAATATGGATATTTTAAATGATCGTATTTATAAATTAGATATACAAAGTGCTATTTGGGATAATAGTTCAAAAGAAATAAGAACACTATCTGCAACATTCTCACCTGGTGCTGGTTATACACCAGGTACATACTCAAATGTTAGATTTTATTGGACTAGTGGTACTTATTGGTCAGCACCTACTGGTCAAGAGTGGGAATATCCTACTGCAGAAATTGTTGTTGGAACAGGTGGTACAGTTAGTTCTGTGACATTAAAACAAAGAGGTATTTTAATTCCAGATACTACAACTAGATTTGGAGTCTTTACTGGTAATCAGAGTTATCAATTGGGAACTGCATCTGGTACTGGATTTTCAATTGGTATAGCAACTATTGATACTTTGAATAGAGCACCTTCAAAGAAAAGTAATCTACAAAACTTAATAGGTTCTACTCAATCTGGTGGATTCTTACCGTATAGTTCTTATAGAACTGAAATTGCAACTGATCATTCTTCACAGTTTCTAGTTACTACTTATGAAAGAGCGAGATATGATTCACTTGGAAATAAAACAGGTGAATATAGAATACTTAACTATAAATTAGAATTATCAAAGGATAATTATTTGGGTCAAATTATTGAAGAAGGTATTTTTACAGATGAATATAAGTATTTACTCAAAAATAGAGAATACGCAAGAATCACTAAAACTAGGAAAATTTTCCTAGAAGTTAGAAAGGTAGGTGTTACTAACTCTTTAATAATAGATCAAGATGATTTAAAATTATCAGAAGATAATAATCTTTATAATAGATATGTAATTGCGATAAACTTCTTGTTATCATAATCGTATAACAATAAAAATATTATTATATGACAATTAAAGTAGTTAACTTTGAAATTTTATCAAGACATTATAAGAATTACCAAGATGGTATTACTAAAATATCTGATACTAAAAAAGAATTTATTGAAAGATTAGATCCATTCAAAAAAGAAATGGAAATTATTATCACTAAAGCAAACAACGGTGAGAAATTAAGTGAAGAACAAGAAGCTAAATTTCAAGAGTTCCAAAGTCAAGCCGTCGAAATTGATGAAGATTTCAAATTCACAATGAGAAAAATGAATGATGAATTATCTAAAGCTATTTATTCAGACTTATCAAGCTTCATAAACGAATGGACAACATTAAATACTGAAGTAGATTTAGTTATTAGTAGTACAGAAGTTGTTTTCTTAAAAGAAGAACATGATGTTACTGAACAAGTTTTAGAAATTATCAAACAAGCAGGATTACACGTATAAAAAAAGAGAGCATAAGCTCTCTTTTTTATTTCCAACCAGTATCTTTGTGAGACAAGTCTTCATCAACAAGTGCTTCTAACATTTTAGAAATACTATTGTACTTTGACTTCCTTCCATATAAATTAGCAATATATAATTCTATCTCACTTACATAAAGTACGTAATCTAATTCTCCAGTACTAAAGTAATAATTTACATTAAATCGTACTGCATCACCTACACCAAAATACTCTCCACGTTCTCCAGTATTAGTATCTATTCTTTTAAGATTTTCTCCCAAAAACTTTATAGTGCTAATTTGTTGTTCATTTTCATGATAACTTTCTGCTGAATCTTCATCATCATTATCAAATGAGTGTGATGTTGTTATTGCAAATGTAGTTTGATTTGTAACTCGATTATATCCATAATCGTGTACACCTAATAATTCTATATAAAATTCTCTAGCTAAGTCATATTGTGCTTTATTCACTCCTTCATGATGTTCGAAAATAAAATCTAATTGTTCTTTATTGAAATCAAATAAACTTTCGGGTAAAGTTTTTGCAAACTCTGTTACATTATTAGTTTTTCTATATTCAAGAATACTTCTTATCGAAGCCATTTCTTCTTGAAGTTCTGTCATTTGTAATTGAAGATCTTCTAACTTATTTTCTAATGTTTCTGAACTAATCGCATTAAGATAAGTTGATTCTTTTATAAATTCTAAATACTTTTTCATATTAAGTATATATAAAACTTTTCATTTTAAAATCAATATAAATAAAATGATAGACTTATACCAAATCGCTAATGAAATAAGAATTTTATTAGAAGAAAGAAGAAAAGAATTAAATCTATACTTTATAGAAGATAATCATAAATACTTTATGAATAATTTAGAAGGTCAATCCAAAAGTAATTGGCCATCTGTATCAAAAGTTCTAAAAAGTTTTTATCCACCATTTCCTACACAGGAAGCTTCACTTAAAAAAGCTAAAGGTGACGTGGTTCTACAAAAGAAACTTATTAAAGAGTGGTCTCAAATGGCAGACTATGCAAATAATACCGGAAGTAGAGTTCACTACTTTTTAGAAACAAAAATTATTGATAGGTTTAAGTTACCCAAAGAAGTAAGAGAACCAGAGTTTGATTGTGACTTTGAACAAATCATTACATCAGATCATATGATTAGTTATGGTGTAGACTTTTTTGAAAAAATGATTAAGAATGGTGCCGTTCTAATTGATACTGAAGTTGTAATGGGAGATCCTGATTTAGGATATACTGGACAAGCAGATAAGATTTGGTTAGTTTCTAATAAAGATAAAACTCAATTAGGTATTGTAGTAACCGATTGGAAATCAAATAAGGCAAAAAACTTTGTTGAGACAAAATGGACTGTACGAATGAATGAACCTTATCAAGATTTACCTAATACTGCACTAGGTCATTATTATGTTCAATTATCTTTATATGCTAAATTATTTAAGAAAATGTTACAAGGAACTAAATACGAAGATCTACCAATTGTAAGAGCAACAATTATCTTATTGAAAGATAGTTGTTATGAAGAGTATAAAACACCAATAGATGTTATAAATAGAACATTAGAATTAGATGTTATTAGTTATTTAAAATAAAAAAACCCATTCTTAGAATGGGTTTTCGTCTTCTGTACAAAGTTCTTCGTCTCTATTTTCTTCGTCTTCAACTGGTGACCAGTTATTTGAAGTCCACATACCACCGCCGGTGTAACGCATGTATGTATTATTTGTCTCAATATCAATATCAATTGTTTGTTCTGCAGTTACACTTTCAAAAGATTCATCATTTGGTGTAGGAGTTCCAATTTCTTCTCCTAAGATTCTACTTCTAGAACCAGCCACTGCTTGTGCCCATCTACTACTATAAGTTCTTTCGTTTGTAATTGGCTCTGGTGAAGAAGCTTCAACTTGCATATCTGGTTCGTCTCTTACCTCTTCTTCTCCAGCTCTTGTTCTTCTTGTTGGACGAGCACCACTCGCTCTTTCAAACAACTGTGTAATTGATTCGGGGTGTCTTAAATCACCCCAACCTCTTGTATCAATTGAACCTAATACAGACTCAAGTTCATTGGTTATATCTTGTAATTTAGATTTAGTACTTGATGATCTCGCAAATCTTCTTTCTTCGTGTTCTTTTCTACGTTGTTCGATAAGTTTAAGAAGCTTTTCAGTATTCTTATCATTATGTTCTTCGTTGAAGATATAATCATCAATCATTTCTTCATAACGAGAATCCTGTTTAAGTATCCACTTATCATTATAGTTAGAGTAAACTGCATTCTGTCTTCCAGTCCAGATTTCAGCATACTGTATATATGCGGCATCATTTCTGTATCTCATTACACGGTCAATCATATCGAATACCAAGTAATCAGATGGGTGTTTACTACCATCAGAAGATGTAAGAGTTCTTAAAGAAGAAGTATCTTCTGGTAAATAGTTATACAAGATACCTTTATCAAGATCAATGAACTTGAATGTATCCATATAAGGATAGTAATGTTGTTTGATGTTAGGTAACTTCATTTCGAGTTTAAACTCTTTCTTACCAGTACCAATTTGTTCAAAAAATATAGTATTGAACCAGTTTTGTTCTGATTTATAGTAGTAACCGTTTTCAGTTGCCCATTGTTTAAAATAGAATGATAATTCTTCGTCATTATACGTATAGATTCTATCCATAATTTTATTACTTTCAAAATCCCATAAAAGAGCACGACCAATCAATCTGTTTTTATCATTGAACATAGTCAACATAGAAACATTTTCTTCGTTTTCTGTATATAAGTCAAAGTATTTTTGACAGTGTTCATGTTTCATGCATGACACACCTAATGAACCTCTTTCAGAAGAGTAATAATTTTCGTAGTAGTAGAAGTCTTTAATTCTATTACCTTTAACAACTTCAAAGCGAAAAGGAGCTTTTGAAGCTTGAGATCTGAAAAGATTAGAGAATTTCTCTACCTCTTTTGCAGGAATATCATTAAATAACTTAGAGATAAAAGCACCAGGTTTAGCGATATATCTACGAGAAGATGTCCAATACTCTTGAGGATCAAGAGAATCGACTCTGTCTTGTGTTAGATAAGATAGTTTAGTTCTATCTTGTTTAGAGATAGATATATAGTTCACATAAGAATCCGCTAAATCTTCTCTGTTGTGTCTTCTTTTTAAAAGAAGTGCTGCAACTAAAGATTCAGACTCTATCACGCTTAAAACATTTTTCAAATCATCTGAAATTTGAATATCAACGGTTTTTCTTTCGTAAGGCATATGTTATTGTTTTTTTATTTCTACAAAGATAAGTAATTATATTTAATATACAAATAATTCTTTTAGTTTCTGTATTATTTTTTTAGTTATCAACAAAGATATGTATTTCATTTTTTAATATATACTTTGTATGAAACATTTAAGAGTATTTGAGAGTTTTGATAAAGAAGATCAGTTTGACATTGAAAATGTTATGCTTTATATGGTCAATGTAATTGATAACTTCAAAGTAAACTTCTTTGATGTTGATGATAATATGATCAATTCTAATGATGAAAATATAAATGACTTTCAACTAACAAAAGATTATCATAGTGTTAGAAGAAGTAGATTTACTGTAGAGATTATGCAAGATAACTCTAAACAATTTAGTATTCATGATGTTGCAGAAATTTCAATTGAAATGAGTACTACTATAAAACATTTAGAAAGAGAAGGTTGGATTTTATCATCATATCATCTTAATCAATCTAAAGAACGTTCTACCGGTAAAGTTGTATTTTATTATATTCATTATACTTTTGCGAAACCAGATCAAGAAATTGAACCTAGTAAAGGTTTGCAAGATACTATACCTACTAATAGAATAGTTAGTGTATTTGATAAAGAAGGTATTGAAATTAAAAAACAAGATATTCGTTATTTAGATGATTCTATTGAAATCGAAGATTGGTACACTGAGAATCTA
>Ga0209191_1000406_pt1 | contig 34001 bp, 49 predicted proteins | sample S_130626_EF_Meta_FD_187320 | JGI IMG/M metagenome (GOLD analysis project Ga0209191, IMG submission 187320) | Freshwater microbial communities from Lake Simoncouche, Canada to study carbon cycling - S_130626_EF_MetaG (SPAdes) (version 2) | ecosystem: Environmental > Aquatic > Freshwater > Lake ...
ATAGATAATAATTATGAGTTTAGTAAAAATGTATTTAACAAATTAAAGGCATTAGAACTTACATTTAATATGAATCAAAACAGATATTCCCAATTAAGATGACAAGAATATTTATAGAGAAAAACGAGTTAGATATTGATAAAGGTTTAAGTAATCAAATAACTTATTCTGTAAGTGATTTAAAAAACTTAGATAGTAAGACAACTGCATTCAGTAAAACTATTATATTGCCGGGAACTGCAAACAATAATAATATACTAGGTAATATATTTGATTTTAATAATGCAAATTTTACAAATGACTTACTACCAAATGTAGGATATAATTATAATGCAAGTAAGACTGCCTTATGTTCTATTGAAGTAGACAGAATGACTGTTATTAAAGGAGTTTTTAAATTACTTGAAATAATAGTTGATGGAAAGAATGTAGAATATGAGTGTAGTGTTATTGGAGAGTTAGGTGGTTTCTCAATGAAGTTAGGTGCAAAGAAGATAGAAGAATTAGATTTTAGCGCATACAATCATACATATAGTTATCAAAACATTGTAGCAAGTTGGGATAACTGGCAAGGTGGAAGCGGTTATTACTATCCTCACATTGATTATGGTTTGTATTCAACAGACAAGCATAATTGGCAGTATGGAACATTTAGACCTGCCTTATTTGTAAAAGAATATCTACAAAAAATATTTGCAGCAGCAGGTTATACTTATGAAATAACTTGGGGTAGTACTGCTGAATCGAACAGGTTTAAATCTTTAATAATTCCTTTTAACAAAAAAAAATTAACTAAGTCTGGAACAAAACAAGTAGGATGTACACCTATAAATACTACAGGATGTATTGACCAGTTATATCCAATGCCTATTGGATGGGAAAATTTTAGTGGAACAAACTGGACTATTAATGGTGGAACTACTGGAAGTGTTTTTACTTATGTAGGATTAGACCCTACTAATGTAACGTTTAAAGTTGACATAACATTTACGGCTACTACAACTAACACACCTGTTAATAATGGTATTTATATAGAAACTTTAAAAAATGGAGTTGTAATAACATCTTCAATAAAATTTATTCCACCATTCTCAGGTACTGTAAATGATTTTTATATTGTTAATTTAATAGATGAACCTATTGTAACAGGAGATTATTTTTCAGTACAAGCAAGGGCAGATGATACAGGTAATTGCTATGATAGTTTAGTTAATCAAGCAGGTACAGTAAGTATTAGTTCAGATGCACCAATTACATTAAATGTTAATTTAGGAGATACAGTTTCTTTAAATGATTGCATACCACCAAACATTTTACAAAAAGATTTCTTTGCTTCTTTATTAAAATTATTTAATTTATATGTAGATGAAAATAGATTTGAAGAAAAGCATTTAATAATTAAACCATATACAAGTTATTATGATGGAAGTGTAGAAGATTGGAGTGATAAAGTAGATAGGTCAAAGCCAATAAGACTTAAGCCTATGTCAGAATTAAATAGTAGATATTATTCTTTTAAATACAAAGATGATAGTGACTATTGGAATGAGTTATATCGTAAAAGATATAATGAAGGATATGGCAGTAGAATATTTGATAGTGAATATGAATTTTCTAAGGAAACTGAAAGTGTAGAAATAGTATTTTCTCCAACAGTATTAGTAGGAATAACTGATGAAGATAAAGTTTATAGTACTATTTATAAGTTCACAAATACACTAGAAGAACGTATAGATAGTAATATAAGAATATTACAAGCAAAGAAAGTAACAGGGGTAACCAGTTGGAATTTATTAGATGGAGGCACAACCTTGCAAACTTTAACTAAGTATGGTTATGCAGGACATTTTAATGATCCTGATGCAGTAGCTAATGATTTAAACTTTGGCGCACCAAGAGAATTGTTTTTTATTTTAGTTAGTGGAGCAATAAATGTAAATCAATTTAATGTTTATTACAGTCCTTATATGGCTGAGATAACAGATAAAAATAGCAGGTTATTAACTTGCAATTTAAAGTTAAGTGATACAGATATATATAATTTAAACTTTGCTTCATTTAAATATATAGATGGTGGTTTATATAGATTAACTAAATTAATTGATTATACACCTGAAGCAAATGAAACAACAAAAGCAGAATTGCTAAGAGTAATTAATAAAGTATATTAAGATGGCAGATAAAACAGTTGCGTTAACCATAACTACCGATTCTAAACAAGCTGAAGCATCGGTAGGAAGTTTTAAAAAACAATTAAGAGAGGCGAATGCTGAATTAGTCAATATGGCTATGCAGTTTGGAGAAGCATCTACAGAAGCAGTTAATGCAGCAAAGAAAGTTGCACATCTTAAAGATGCTATTGGAGATGCAAAAGCACTTGCAGATACATTTAACCCTGATAAAAAGTTTGTAGCATTAGGTGGTGCTTTACAAGGAGCAACTGCAGGATTTAGTGCGCTGCAAGGTGCAATGGGTTTATTCGGAGATGAAAATAAAGATTTAGAAAAGACTTTGTTAAAAGTACAAAGTGCAATGGCTTTGCAACAAGGTATTAGCGGATTATATGAAGCAAGAGATGCCTTTGGTTTATTAAAGGATGGAGCAGTAAGGGCATTTCAGGCGATTAAAGGGGCAATCGGAGCAACTGGTATAGGTTTACTTGTTATTGCTTTAGGAACAATTGTAGCCTATTGGGATGACATTAAGGGAGCAGTTAGTGGAGTAAGTGAAGAACAAAAGAAACTTACAAAAGCATCACAAGAGAATTTAGCAGCAGAGAAAGAAAAATTAAGTGAAATTGGTAGCCAAGATAACATATTAAAACTACAGGGTAAGAGTGAAAGAGAGATTTTAATGATGAAGAAGAATCAGGTAGTTGCAGTTATTAAAGCAACTGAAGCTACTATTCTTCAAGATAAAATTACTACAAAAGCGCAAGTTGATGCAGCTGCAAGAAACCAACATTTTTTAAAAGGTTTATTAGATTTAGTATTCTTACCACAAAAGTTATTATTTGAATATTCCTCTAAGGCTATTAATAAACTTATTGAATTATTAAATAAAATACCGGGAATTAAAATAGACTTTAAGATTAACGACCAGTTAGCAGATAATGCAACTGATTATATATCAAAATTAGTATTTGACCCTGAAGAAATACAAAAGAAAGCAGATGCAGCAGCGGAAGTAAACCAAAAAGCAATTAAGAAACTTCAAAATGATGCTGCAGGTTATCAGTTATCTGTTAATTCAATAGATAAACAAGCTAAAGAAAATGCCTATGTAGATAGAATGAAAGGATTGCAACAAACTAAAATTGATACAGAATTATTTGAAACAGAAGCAGCACAATCTAAAGTTCAAATAAGTGCAAATGCAGCCAATGCTATTTTAGAAAAAACTAAAATGACAGAAGAACAAACTGCTGCATTGAGAAAGAAATATGCTGAAGAAGATGCAAGGGATGCACAGATAGCAAAAGATGCTAAAATTAAAGCTACAGTAGATACTTTAAATATAGTTAGTGATGTATTAGGTAAAGAAAGTGCAGCAGGTAAGGCATTAGCAATTAGTGGTGCTTTAATTAATACATATTTAGGTATTACTGCAGGAGTTAAACTAGGATTTCCTGCAGCTATTCCGGCAGTATTAGCAGCAGCAGTAACTGGTTTTAAAGCGGTTAAAAGTATAATGTCTACTAAAATACCGGGAGCAGCAAGTAGTTCTGCAGGTGGTTCAATGTCAGCACCTACAATGTCAAGTGCTACTGCACCAATAACACCACAAGCGCAAACAACAACTTTATCTACTCAATCTATTAATCAAATAGGAGTAGCAAGTTCAAGGGCATTTGTATTAGAAAGTGATGTTAGTAATAACCAAGAAAGGACACAAAGATTAAATAGAGCAGCAAGAATAAATTAAACAACAAGTATTTAATTATATATTATAAATATGAAATTGCCTATTTACGATTTAATTATAAATCAAGATGAGAATAATGATGCTGAGGTTTCTTTTGTGGCACTTGTTGACAGTCCGGCGATTAAAAAGGACTTTATTGCTTTTAAAGAAGAATTCATAGACCCAAATAAAGGAGAAAAAAAAGACGAGTTTTTACCACATTGCATAAGTTATGTAATAAATGAAGGTAAAGAAACAGAACAAGCAGTAGCAATATGCAATAGTTTATGGGAGCAGCATTTTGCAGGTTCAAAGATTTCATTTGATTATGATGATACTTTAAGCACAAGCAGAGGTAAAGAATTAGCAAAGAAAGAAATTGAGTCAGGTAATACAGTTTATATTATTTCAGCAAGAAGTGATAAAAATCCTATGTTATCAGTAGCAAAAGAATTAGGAATTCCTGAAAGTAGAGTTTATGCTACAGGAAGTAATAAAGCTAAAGTTGAAAAGGTTAAAGAATTAGGAATAGCAAAGCACTATGATAATAATGCAGATGTAATTAAAGAACTTGGCAGTATTGGAGAGAAATTTAGTATAATGGCATTTGCTATTCAGTCAGAAAGTGAACATATTATTACTGGTCCTTTAATGATTCCTCAACAATTAATTTATAGAAATTCAGAGCAGTTTGGAGAACATTATGTTAAATTCTCAGTAGATACCATTAAACAGATTGCAATTAAGTTTAGCAAGAAGGGTTATCAAAAGAATGTAAATCTAATGCACGAAGCAGATATGCAAGTTGATGGAGTTACAATGTTTGAGAGTTTTATTAGTGATTCTAAAAGAGGTATTAAACCAATGGAAGCATTTAAAGACTTGCCAGATGGAACTTGGTTTGGTAGTTTCTATGTAGAGAACCCTAAAGTATGGGAGATGATTAAACAAGGAAATGTAAAGGGATTTAGTGTAGAGGGAATGTTTGATTATGAAGCACCTAAAAAGGAAATATTAAATGAAGATCAAAAACAACTAGCAGAATTAAGAGAAATTTTAAACAGTTTTTAAAAATCAATATAATAGTATTATGGAAGCAAAAGAAATTTTACAAAAAGTAAAGCAATATTTTAATGAATTAGCTGCTGCACCAATGGATATGCCTATGCCAGTTGAAACACTAGATTACGAATTAAAAGATGGAGGTAGTGTATCTATCGACAAACTAGAAGTTGGTGGTATAGTAATGATTGATGGTAATTCAGCTTTGCCGGGAGATGTTGAATTGGCTGATGGTACAAAAATGACTATTGGCGATAATGGAGTTATTTCAGCAATCACTTTAGGTTCTGGAATGCAACCTGCTGAACCAGTAGGACAACCTGCATCAGAAGATATGAATTCTAAATTTGCTGCATTTGAAACATTAACAAGCGAAAAGTTTGCTAATTATGAAATTAAGTTTTCTGCATACGAGCAACGTTTTGCTGATTACGAAGTTAAAATGAAAAAAGCAAACAAAGTAATTGATGAACTTTTAAAATTATCAACTTTACTTGTGGAAGCACCAGTACAAGCACCTGATAATTCAGTAAGAACTTCAAATGCTTTTAAAGAAGTAGAAGAAAAGAAAACACTAAATATTTTATTTAACTAAACAATTATAAAAAAATGGCATTAGCTTTTAGCGGATTATCCGCATACACAAAACAACTTGTTAAACCTCTATTGACTAGCGCAGTATTTGAGGCAAAAACACAACAATTAATCCTTGCAAATGGTATCGTTATTCCGAACGTTAAAAGTTCAGTAGCTATTCCTTTGATGGAAACAGATGCAGTATTTGCTGCACAATCTTGTTCTTTTGATGCTTCAGGAACAACTACTTTCTCTCAGAGATCAATTACAGTAGGTAAAATTAAAGTAGAAGAAAAAATTTGCCCTAAAGATATGGAAGCATATTTTACACAAGAGGCATTGAAAGCAGGTTCTACTTACGAAGATTTTGGTAATGCAGATTTCCAAAAAGCATTCTTAGATAAAAAGAATTTACGTATTGCTGCACAACTTGAAACTGCAATATGGCAGGGAGATGCAACAGGTGCAACTGCAAACACAAATAAGTTTGATGGTTTACAGAAGTTAATTGCTGCAGGTTCTCCAGTTGATGCAAACGTTTCAGGATATACAGGTGTAACTGGTTCTCCAATTGCAACAATTACTGCTTCTAATGTAGTAGCTGCAACTGAAGGTATTTATAAAGCAATTCCAGTTCAAGTATTAGCTAAAGGAGATGTTAAAATATTTGTTGGTAATGATTGGTATCGTTTATTGATTCTTGCTTACAGAGCATTGAATTTGTTTGCTTACAATCCACAAGATTCACAAGCTGCTTCATTTATCCTACCGGGTACAAATGTAGAGATAGTTAGTGTTAATGGTTTGAACGGAACAGGAGATGCTTATGCAATTTCTTTAGGAAATATGGCAATGGCAGTTGATTTGGTTGATGAAGAAGGTTCTTACAAAATGTGGTATTCTGAAGATAACAATGATGTACGTTACCGTGTAGAATTTAAAATCGGTGTAAACGTAGCATTCACAAATGAATGTGTAAAGTTCATCGCAGCAATCTAATTTTCTAACATAGGGAGGTAGTTTCTATCTCCCTTATTAATATTATAATTTATGCCTTGTGCAATAGTAAGCGGTTATACAATAGATTGTAGAGAATCTGTAGGTGGAATCGATGCAGTTTTTTTTGCTGAATATGGTAATGTCACTCCACTTGATGCAAGTGGAATAGTTACAGGAATAACAAAAGTTGCAGGAAAAAAATTCTTTAAATTTGAAATACCTACAAAATCAAGTGCAGTTGCTTCTAGCAATCCAACAGGTTCGATTGAGAATGGCACTTTATTTTATGAGCAAACTTTGGATTTTCCAGTTAATAAAAGAGATGCTACCACTAGGAATATTGTTACTACTTTGGCTAAAAATAAAGTGGTTGCAGTTACACTTGATAAAGATGGTACTTATAGACTTTATGGTAAAGGTGCAGGTTTGTACTTAGTAGCAAGTACTGGAACAAGCGGTGCTGCTGCAGGAGATGCTCAAGGATATATGTTGAAATTTGAAGGTACAGAAAAGGAAGATTTCTTTGAAGTTACAAATGCAATAGGTTTAGCCTTAACAACTGCAGGATAGAGTTTTTTAATTTTTAATTTATGCCCCGACCGATAAAAAAAGTCGGGGTTTTTTTAGTATGATTAATTTAACAAAAGGACTTACTGAAACAATTTATTTCACAGGTACTGAAAAGGCTACTATTAGTAACCCTTTCTTTTTATTTGTGTTTATCCACAGAGTAACAGGCGATGTGGTTAAGTTGATGGCTACAAATCAAAGTATAACTGGCAGATACGATAAATTTGCTTTTACAGTTAATAACTATTTTAATTTAAAAGAAGAAGGATTTTGGAGTTATACGATTCATCAAAAAGTATCTTCAAGTGATTTAACAGTTGCCGGATTGATTGTAGAAGAAGGTTTTATGTATTTAAATCCTGCTACACCATTTGAGCCAACTAAATACGAAGAACAAAATAATAATTTCGTTACTTATGGACTATAAAAATATTATTACAATAAAATTTGCACAAGCAGAGCAACCACGATTTGAAGAAAAGAGGGCAAAAGGTTATGTAGAATTTGGTCATCATAATAATTACCCTGAATACTTAATAGGATTATTTAATGAAAGTCCTAAGCACGGAGCAATTATTAAGAGTAAAACAAATTATATATTCGGTCAAGGGTGGGATGGAGTAGACCAAAAGGCTAATATTAAAGGAGAAACGTGGAATCAAATTACTAAAAAATGTATATTAGATGATGAACTTTTTGGTGGTTATTATCTACAAGTTATTTATAACTTATTAGGACAGATAAAAGATGTATACCACCTTGAATATCATAAAGTTAGAACTAATAAAGAACAAAACGAATTTCAAGTAAAGAATGATTGGCAAGATAATAAAGAGAAACCTAGATGTTATCCTGCTTTTAATATTAATGATCCTGCCGGAAGTCAAATATTATTTGTAAAACAATATAATCCTAAATCTGATATTTACCCTTTACCAAACTATTTTCAAGGTTTAAATTACATTGAGAGTGATGTACAGGTAAGCAGACATATTTTAGGTAATGCAAAAGATGGTTTTGTTGCTACTACTTTAATTAATTTAAATGGTGGAGAACCGGCAGAGGAAGCAAAAGAAGCAGTAGAAAGAGGAATTAAAAAGAAGTTTACTGGAAGCGAAGGCGATAGGGTTGTTATAATGTTTAACAAGTCAAAAGATAATAGTGCAGAGATTTTGCCTTTATCTTCTACTATGTTAACAAAAGAAGATTTTACAAACGTTAATAATTTAATTCAACAAGAAATATTTGCTTGTCATCAGGTTACTTCGCCATCACTATTTGGTATTAAGACAGAAGGGCAGTTAGGTGGTTCAACAGAGATAAGGGATGCTTATAAGATATTTGCTAATACTTATGTAAACGAAAGACAACAAGCGATTGAAGAAGTATTTAATCAGTTATTTAATTATGTAGGTATTAAAGGCGAATATGAATTAATACCAGTTGAACCATTAAGTTTTGAATTTAGTGAGTCAGTAATGGCTGCTAATATGACAAGGGATGAAATTAGAGAGAAGTTAGGTTTAGCATCTGAGGTTGTTACAAATTCAAGTATAAATGTAACAGATCAACCTATTGCTGCTTCAAATGATTCTATAAAGAATCTTACCGGCAGACAGTATCAAAATGTAATGAGAATTGTTAGACAGTTTACTAATGGTAAACTTTCAAAGGAACAAGCTGCATTAATGTTAAAGAATGGATTTTCTTTTACAGATAGCGATGTAAATACTTTCTTAGGTTTAGATTCAGATCCTGCTACATTTTCTGCTGAAGATAGAGATATGGAATTGGTAGAAATGTTTGCCAATTTTAGTGATGAATTAGCTGATTATGAAATAATAAGTGAAAAATCTGCAAGAGAATTTAATCACTTTGCAGAGATTAAGCAGCTAAGCCAATTAGAAGCCGATATTTTAGGTTATATTAATAAAGATAAGAGAATCACTAGCGAAGGACTTGCACAGGTTTTAAAGGCAGATATAAAGGTTGTAGAGGCAACATTGCAAAGTTTAGTTGATAATAAGATATTAGATGTTAAAGAAGTTAAGATAGGTAAAGATACAGTAATTGAAAGAGTAAGAACAAATGTTGAAGCAGATGCGCCTAAACCTAAAAACTTATTATCTATTGCTTATACCTATGCTTGGAGAAGTATTGTACCAAGTTCAGAAAGGAATACACCATCGCATCCATCAAGAAAATTCTGTGTGCATATGATGGAACTTGCTAAGACTAAATTATGGTCAAGAGCAAGAATAGAACAAATGAGTGCTGCTTTAGGTTATTCGGTATTTGATAGAGTTGGTGGATTTTGGAATAATGATGGAGAAATAGATACACAATGCAGACACGAATGGAAGGCATTAATAATTCAAAAGAAAAAATAAATGAGCGCAAACATACTTTTTATATCTGAAAATTTAATCAAAAGTAGAACTGGAATAAGTGATGCTATTGATGGTAAACAATTAAAGCCACATATTAAAGTAGCGCAAGACCTATATTTGCAACCTGCTTTAGGAAGTACTTTATATTTACGTTTACAATCAGGAATAGAAGCAAATAATTTATCTGCATTAGAAAAATCTTTATTAGATAATTTTATTACAGATTGTTTGGTTTGGTATACTATGAGTTTATTGCCATTTGGTTTAAGTTATCAATTTTTTAGTAAGGGTATTTTACAAAAAACAAGTGAGGAAAGCAATGCTCCAAATAGAGCAGATTTAGAATTGATTGGTAATGAATATAAAAAGACTGCAGAGTTTTACAAGCAAAGATTAATTAATTATTTAAGAGAAAACTATTTATTATTCTCTGAATACTTTAATCCTGCTACTGGATTGGATGTTATATTCCCTGAATTAAAAGCATATACAAGTCCTATTTATTTAGGTAATATTATAGATGGAGTAAGGGTATTTTCTAATAATGCAACTACAGGTGGAGCAACAACTATTTATCATACACCGGCAGCAGGCGACCATAGTTTTTCAGTTGGTGGTTTAACAAATAAAGTAGTTTTAATTGCAATGAGGTCAGGACTTGTAAAAGGTATTACAAACTTACCTACTGACAATCCAATGTATTTACAAATTGTTGGTAGTGTAGTTACTTTATCTACTGGAGATGTAACACAAGCAGGAGAGTTATTTTCATTCACAATAAGATAAATTATGGCTTATAAAAAAGCATTAATTCAAAGAGTTTTATTTTATGACTTACAACCAATTAATAACAACAATAACAAGTCTATTGCAAAGCCACGCAATGATAAAGACTGCAAAGTACGCAACACCGAAAGAGTGGCTATTAAGAGACAGTCAACCTGATTATCCTATAGCTTGTTTTTCTATTAATTCAGGTAGTTTAAATATTGGTAGAGAACAAGTTTTTAATGTTCAATTTTTCTTTTTAGACAAAAGCGGTAAAGAGGCAGAATATGAGAATGATGTAATAAGTGACCAAGTGCAGATTGCTTCTGATATTTTAAGTTTAATGAGAACAAGTAGAAAGATTTACTCAATAGATGATAATGTTACCTTTAATGGTATATCGGATAAGTACGAAGATTATTTAGCAGGAGTAGAGTTAACAATTAATATTTCAACCCAAAACGAATTCACTGGATGCAACGTGCCATTATTATAATTACATTAATACTTTTATCTTTTGGATTAAAAGCGCAGGTTTATCAAGCTATGCCACAGGCAGGATATGGACCAGTTAAACGTATGCTATTTGATAGTGTTTTAACTATTCCATTGAATATCAATCAGTTAAGAAATATAACAGGTGGTAGAGATGCCGGACAGATAAGATATAATGTAACTGATAGTGGACTTTATGTATATAGTGGTTATCAATGGATTAAAGCAAACTTAGATAGTAGTAATATTTCAAATAGAATTAACGGCAAATTAAATATAAGCGATACGGCACAAATGCTTAGTGTATATTTAAGAAAGAGAGATACAATTTCTTTGTCAAATAGAATTGATTTAAGGGTTAAATATTCCGATACTGCAGCAATGCTTTTGCCATATTTACGCAAACTAGACACGGCAAGTTTATCAAGAAGAATTGATGAAAAACAAAATTTAATTAAATTAACTACTAATTTTAAAAGTGGTGCAGCAACATTAATAAGAGATACTTTAAATATCCCTAAGTATAGCGATACATTAACTGCTTATGTTCCTTATGTTGGAGCAACTACCGATGTTACATTAGGAGATTATGGATTAAGAGCAAATAAATTAAAATCTGACTTTTTACTTGAATTAAAAAACCAACAAAACATTCAAAATGAAACCTTAGATTATACAAGTATAGGAGCAACAAGACAAAGTTTCTCATATTATACTCAATGGATGCAAGGGCAAACAACATATACACAAGGTAGTATTTTTATTTATTCTAATTTAGGACAACAAAGTAATACAAGGCTTTATACTTTACCTGTAAGAGATGGTACTTTAGCATTGGTTGAGGACACGGTTAATTTATCAAATAGAATTAATTTAAAGGCAGATAAATCTACAACCTTAACAATCAACGGACAAACCTATGATTTAAGTGCAAACAGAACTTGGACTATCCCTACTTTTGATTCTACTTCTATATCAAATAGAATAAATTTAAAACTTAATATCAGCGATACTGCAGCAATGCTTAGTCCTTACCTTAGAAAAGCAGATACAAGTTCATTATCTAATAGGATTGATTTAAGAGTAAAATATAGTGATACTGCTGCAATGCTAAGTCCTTATTTAAAGAGTGCAGTTACAAGTGTAGGTTTATCTATGCCGGCAGCATTTACGGTCACTAATAGCCCTGTAACAAGCACAGGAACAATTGCAGTAACAGGGGCAGGAACGGCAGCACAATATATAAGGGGCGATGGTCAATTAGCTACTTTGCCATCAGGCGCAATCGGTGGTAGTTCGGTAGCTTACTATTTAAATGGTAGTGTTAATCAAGGTACAATAGGCGGAAGCGTTTATTATGAAATGAATAAGACTCCAATTATTGGTGCAGGTACTGATTTTTCACTAGCAGGAAATGGTTTAATATCTCAATTTATAACTGATGTAGCAGACCCAAATAGACTTCAAATTCCTGCTGGTAACTGGAATTTTGAAATGTATATGAGTGCATCTTCTTCAGGTGGTACTCCTAAATTCTATGTTGAACTACTCAAATATGATGGAACAAATTTTACAAGTATTGCATCATCATCTGCAAATCCCGAAGCAATTACTAACGGAACTACAATAGATTTATATGTAACTGCTTTGGCAATTCCTCAAACAACTTTACTAGCTACTGATAGACTTGCAATAAGAGTTTACATTGTTAATAGTACAGGCGGTAGGACAATTACAATGCACACAGAAAATTCACATCTTTGTGAAATTATTACAAACTTTGCCGGTGGAGTTAGTGCGTTAAATGGATTAACTGCAAATACTCAATACTTAGCAGTAGGAACAAGTGGCAATGACTTTGCAATTAATAGCTTAACAGATACACATACATTTAATTTACCTACTGCTTCTTCAACTAAAAGAGGTGCTTTATCAAGTGCTGATTGGAGTACATTTAATGGTAAAATGAATTATAGTGATACTGCTTCTTTGTCTAATAGAATAAATTTAAAATTAAATTCTAGTGATACAGTTTCTTTATCTAATCGTATAAATACAAAATTAAATTCTACTGATACTGCAAGTTTATCAAATCGTATCAATGCAAAAGCGGATGCACTGAGTGGAACTACTAACACAGTACCTAAATTTACTTCAGGAACTACAATAGGAAATAGTAATATTAAAGACAACGGAAGTGCGGTAAGTGTAAATACAACGGCAGGTTCATTCGGTGCTTTACAAGTTGGAAGCTACAATGGAAATATTTTAATGAATACTACTAATACAAGTGGCGGTTTAATATTTCAAAATACATCATCATCTAATAAGTTATGGGATTTTTCTTCTGATAACAATGATTTGGCTTTTAATGAATCAAATGTTGCTCCAGTAATAAAATTAAAAGCAGGTGGTAATGTTCAAGTATATAATCTATCAGGCACAGGCACTAGAATGGTAGTGGCAGATTTAAATGGTGTATTATCTACACAAGCAATTAGTAGTGATACAACTTCATTAAGTAACCGAATCAATTTAAAATTAAACATAAGTGATACTGCTTCTATGCTTAGCGGATATCAAAGCGCAATTAATTCTAAACAAGCAACAATAACATTAACTACCACAGGCACAAGTGGAGCAGCAACCTTTAGTTCTAATACTTTAAACATACCACAATATCAAGCTGCCGGAACTTATGTTACAAGTGTTACAGGAACTTCTCCAATAGTATCAAGCGGAGGAACTACACCTGCTATTTCTATTCCTGCTGCAACCAGTTCAGTAAATGGATATTTAAGTTCTACTGATTGGAGTACGTTTAATGGTAAAGTTTCTACTGCAACATTAAGTGGATATCTACCATTAACAGGTGGAGCATTAACTGGTTCTTTATCTATTACTTCTGGTTCTCCTTATGCACTTGATGTAATTGGTACTGCAAGAATATCAGGCAACGTAACATTAACTGGTACTTATACAGATTTTAGACAGACAAGTTATTTAAGATTTTCAAATACAGGTGGCGGTACTCGTTGGGGATATATACAACACGATGGAACTAATATGGCTTTCTTTAATGATATTGGCGGAGGTGCTTTTACATTTAATAAAGCTGCTTCATTTGCTAGTAGTATAGTTACAGGTGGTGGAACAATTGATGCATCATTACCTGAAATACAAGCTAGTGGTACTATAATGTCAACAGGTTCTTCTCTAGCTGCTGCACCTACAACTGCTAGTGTTGTTTTAGATTATCAATCAGCAAGTAATTCAGGTAGATTAATGGCAGGTAGTGCAGGGGCTTGGAATAAAAATATTGCTATTAATCCTTATGGAGGTAATACAATGATTGGCACCACAACAGATGCAGGATATAAACTAGATGTTAATGGTACAGGAAGGTTTAGTGCTACAGATGCTTCATATCCATTAACTTTAAGTAGTACAGTATCAGCTGCTAACCAAAATTATTTAAAATTTGCTGCTGGAGGAACAACAATAGGAACTATATATAGACCAAGTGGAACAAATGCTGTAGCTATAACTACAAATTATGAAGCATTACAAATATTAAATGGTCTTGCTGTAACAGGAGCAGCTACATTCTCTAGTAGTGTAATGGTAAATAATTCTACTGTTTCAACTGAAGGATTAAGTGTACAATATAATCAAGCTAAAACTTATACTACACAAACTGCCGTATCAAGATGGCATTCAAACGAATCAAGTGGCTCACAATTTAAATTAAATTTATTTGCTATTGGAAATGCTACAGGTTCATCAAGAGTATTTAAATTTCAAACTTCAAATGAAGGAGTAGCAAATGATGGAGTATTATCATTTCAATCAGATGGGGGCAATGTAGGAATAGGAACTACAAGTCCAAGTAGTTATGGTAATTTAACAGTAGTTATGCCATCAGCTTCTAATGGAACAGGTATCGTAGTTAAAGCAATAAATGATGGAGGTTCTTCTTCTCAACCTGCATTAACATATTTAAACGGGAGTGGCAATCCTATTGCTCAAATTGTAGCTGATAATGGAACAGGATATTTAGCGTTTAATACAAGTACAAGCAACGTAGAAAGAATGCGAATATTAAGTTCATCTGGTAATATTCAAATGGGTGGTACAACTGCTGCTAGTGCAAGATTATTTGTTAAAGGTATTTCTACTTCAAGCGCAGATGTTACTTTACTTTTAAATGATATAAATAATGCAGATTTATTTTATGTCAGAAACGATGGTTTTATATTGACAGGTAATAGGTCAGTATCTCCGTATAATAATAGTACTACAGGTAGGTCAATGGTAATTGAACCTAGTGGTGGATTAGGTTATTTAGTATCTACTAGAGAATCAAAAGCAAATATAAAATCTATAAATAATATTAACTTTATAAATCAACTTAATCCAGTATCATTTAATTATCGGAAAAAAAATAACGGAACAAATACTTTTACTAATGAAGTATATGATAATAAAACTTATGGATTTATAGCAGATGAGGTTGAAAAGGTAAATAAAGATTTAGTTTTTTATGACATTGCAAAAGATGGTACAAAGAAATTAGCAGGAGTTGAGTATAATAGTATGATAGCTATATTAGTTAAAGCTGTTCAAGAATTACAAAAAAGAATTGAAATATTAGAAAACAAATAAAATCAAATATGAAAAAAACACTAACAACCCTAGTATTGACATTATGTATGTCAGCAGCATTTAGTCAAGTATCCGACACATTAATTGTAAAGATGGACACAAGCCGATTTAAGGCAATTATCTCAATCATTCAAAAGCAATTAGACAGTAAAGCAGCAAGTGATTATATTTTAGAAGCACTTAGTCATTACGAATTAATCGCTACAAAGCCTAAAGAAATAGAAATACCTAAAAAAAAGTAATATGAAAAAAATAATCTTATCAGCTTTAATCTTGGCAAGTTTGTCAACGAAAGCGCAAATGTTTAGAAACAGTAGCGATACTGCAATAATCGGAAACGATACTATCTACTATCAAAAAGGTGGCATCTTAATTAAGCCAGTTATTGTTAACTATCAAGGGGAATCTGCTTGGTCATTAAGTTGGACTGCAAACAACCTTTCAAGCAACGGAGAAGGGTGTAATACCTACGTTATTCTAAGAGGTAAAAACAACCAACAATTAGCTGATTTTAATTGCTATATTCCTGCTTCAGTAGTTGAGGTTTGGGGAATTAGCAATGCTCCAATAGATTCATTTATCTTATCTCAATATCCACGTTTCGTAAAACAAGACTAATGAACTGGCACGACTACAAAATATACATTCTTAATGGCTTTGCGTTATCTGTATCAATGACAAACATTGAGACTTACTTACGCATTACGTTATTAGTACTATCAATAGCTTACACAATTTTTAAACTTTTAAAAAATGATAAAAATGAAAAACTTTAAGACAAGTTTAGCCGGTTTACTTGCCGGTACTCCTTTTATATTAGATGCTTTGATTCAAGCATATAATGCAGGAACTTTTACCAACAAAAGCGGTTTACAATTAGTTGCTGCTATCGGGGTAGTTTTATTAGGTCTATATTCAAAAGACCACGATGTTAAAGGTTTATAGGATATTAGTAGCAGCTTTCTTATTAGGAGGCTGCTACACCCAAAACAAGGCGGTAAAACAAGTTAATAAGGCATTGGGTATCTATCCTGAAATAGTTGCTAAAATTGCCTTAGATTCATTCCCTTGCAATGTTATCAAAGTAGACACAATCATCACTCACTTTGATACAACAATCGAAGTAATTTACCCTCACTTTGATACAAGTTTGTCCCAAATAGATACAATATATGGGACTAAAAAAGTATACGTTAAATTGCCGTACAAAACTGTTTATATTACTAAGTCAGTTGAAAGTACTGCTAAATTAACAATCTTAAATGCTAGTTTAGATTCGCTTTTCAAAGTTACTACTAATATCAAAAAGTCAAATGAAGATTTAACCAGTAAGGTAGGCAGAAAGAATAAAGTTATTTATTGGCTTATTGCTCTATTAATTGGTTTCTCAATTCCCTACTTAATTAAGTTAATAAAAATACTAGATATATGACACCATCAAATGAATTTTATAGATTATTAAAGTTATTTGAAGGTTGTAAATTAGAGGCATATAGATGTCCGGCTAATGTAGTAACTATTGGTTTTGGTAGTGTAATAGATAGTAAAGGCAATCCATTTCAGATGGGAACTAAAATAAGTCAAGCTGATGCTGATTTATTATTAAAAAATGAAGTTGATAAAAAAGCTATATTTTTAACAAAAGAATTAGGCAAAACAGAATTAACACAGAATCAGTTTGATGCTTTATTATTATTTCAATATAATTGTGGTAATGCAGCACTAAGTGGAAGTACTTTATTTAAAAAAGTAAAAGCTAATCCAAATGATAAAAGCATTGAAGCAGAATTTAAGCGATGGGATAAGGGTGGCGGTAAAGTACTAAAAGGTTTAACAATACGCAGGGCAACTGAATCAAAACTATACTTCACGAAATAAAATCTATGCGTCCAAGATTCAACAAAACACAAACGGAATGGTGGCAGCAGAAACAGTTATTTGATAAGCAACTTTATAAGGTATTAATATTTTCAGACTGTCACGGATGGTTAGCAGATTTAACTGCTTTAAGATGTATTAACCAAGTATTGCAGCATAATAAATTTGATGAAGTAATAATTAATGGCGATGTAACAGATATGCCTTACATATCAAAGCACAGTCAGAAACTTTACCAAGAGGGAATACTTAAAGGATATACCGAAGTCGGAGAAATAGAATACACTAAAGAGCAGATACTCAAGCCTTTACGATTAAGTACTGATGCTAAAATCAGAGTAAGACTTGGCAACCACGATGAAAGAATAACTAATCCGTACAATCTAGGAGATAAACAACTTGCAAGATTAGCAGTTCTTTACAAGAATTATAATTCTACTAAGTATAATGAAATGCTTGATCTTAAGGAAAGTGATGGCTTTCACTATGACGAAAGCGATGTGTACAATTTATTTAATATTTTCGACATTTGCCACGGATTAAGCCTTAACAAAAGCGCAGCAGAAAAAAACATATTTGAATATATGGGTAGTGGAAGCACTGGTCATACACACCGATTAAATTCTAAGTATTTAACTAACAGAAAGAATCCGTATGTATGGCTTGAATCAGGGTGTACAAGGTTAACAAAAGAAGTAGAATTTTTCCCTACTGGAAAGACTGCAGACTGGCAGCAAGGATTTATTGAGGTTGTATTTACAAAGACAGGATTCTTTGCTCAGCCGACATTAATATTAAATGGCGAATGTTATTATAACGGTATAATCTATAAAGGATGAACGGCAGCATATTAATACCGGAGAAATTTAAATTGAATGGCAAAACTATTCAGGTGTTAATTGACAATGATTATTGCCACGATAATAAATGTCTAGGAGAAGCAGACTTTACTTTAAATATTATAACTTTGTGCGACCAGTATGCCGGTAAGAAAGTTAACAAAAGAAGTAAAGAGCAGATATTTTACCACGAATTAATACATCATATTTTAAACGCAATGAACTTAGAAAAATTAAAGTATAATGAGTTATTTGTAGACTGCTTTGCTGATAAATTAATTGAGTACGAACGTACAAAAAGATAGTTTGTTTTTTGGTTTTGGTTTTAACCCTGTCATTTTTATGATGGGGTTTTTTATTTGAAACCCAATAGAATAAATAGTTATTAAAATAATTATATATATAATATAAATTAATTTAAAATAAAGTTTAAAAAAAAGTTTATTATATGGATTATTATTTATAACTTCGATTTATCAAATAACCAAAAAACTAAAAACAATGGAAAATTTAAAATCAAACATTGAAAAAACATTAAAAAGTGGAACTAAACTTTATGAAGTTTATATTGAAAATGGGGAAATAAAAATGCTAATGCCAAATGCAAGTATTGTTATTGGTTTTACTTCTGATTATATTAAATCAGCAATTAAATTAATTAATGATGATAGTATTGCATACACAAGAATTGATAATGATTGGTATGGAGATGGTAAATTAGTTAAATTTTATAGTAGAGATTCAAGAGGTATAAGTAATTTAAAGGGATGGATTAACAATCAATTAAATTTTATGTTTAAAAAAGGATTTTATTCTTCATTATCTACAACTGAAAAATCTTAATTAAAAAGGGGTGCAGCATCCTATCAACTGCATAAACTAAAAACAAACAAATGAAAACAGTTCAACCACCAAATCCCCCAAGTGATTTTAATACTTGGATTAACTACATTTTTAAATTAATAAAAACCAACTATGACACACCAAGAAATTAAAGATGCAATCATTATCTCAATCCTAATTTTTGGCGCATTGATCGCCGACAAACTTTTAAACTTTTAATTATGAAATTTAAAATTGAATCAACAGAAGAAATAGAAATTAACCTACCTCTATTTTTTAAATTAAATAATGGTGTTATTCAGGATTCCTACTTTGCTATCCTTAAAGATGATTTAGCAATATCTAACTGGGGGGGTAGAGATATATTAATAGGCAGATTTCCTGAACATATAGCAAAATTAACACTTGATAAAGATTATCAAGAAGTAACTAAAGAAGAATTTAAAACTAATTTAACCCAATCTTGTAACTATTTAATAAACTTAATATGAGCAATTTAATTAAAATTCAAGCCGAATTAAAAGCACCTAAAAATCAAACGAATGCGTTTGGTAAGTACAAGTACAGAAGTTGCGAGGATATTCTCGAAGCAGTTAAACCTTTACTTTTAAAATATAATTGTCAGCTAATTATTAGCGATTCAATTAAAGAAGCAGGTGGAGTTATTTACTGCGAAAGCAGAATAGTATTTACGGATGGTTTAGAAAACTATTATACAACTGCCTGTGCCGGGATAGAGCCAAACAGAAAGGGAATGGACATTGCACAATCCTTTGGCGCATCGAGTAGCTATGCTAGAAAGTACGCATTAAACGGTTTATTCTTAATAGATGACACTAAGGATGCAGATGCTACAAACGACCACGGCAAAGCAGAGAAACCATTTATGACAGACCAACAAATGATATCTTTAGTAGCTAGATATAACGAAGGCGAAAGGGATGTATTTGAGAAAGCAAAAGCGCACTTAGTATTAAGAGACAAAGATTTATTAACCATAAAAGCAATGAAATGATAGAGCAATATAGCAAAGAATGGTTTGAACAAAGAATGGGAAAGATAACCAGTTCAACCGTATACAATTTAATGATTGAGCCAAAGTTAAAATCTGAAGTAGGTAATTTATCTGCAACCACTAAGGAGTATTTAACTACTAAGTTAGCTGAAAGGCTTACAGGAGTACAAAGAGAGTTTACTTCTAATGCAACCAATTACGGTTTAGAATTAGAGAACGAAGCAATTAAATTCTATGAAGGTAAAACAGGATTAAATATTAAGTCCGGCGGTTATATAGAAATGATAAGCGGATTATACGGTGGCACTCCTGATGGATTAATAGAAGGCGGTGGAATTATACAGGTTAAATGCCCTTACAATTACACTAATCACATTAACAATGGTTTAATAGAAGGTCAGGAGTATTTTAAAAAGAATTACAAACAGTATTACTGGCAATGTCAAAGCGATATGATGATAACCGAAAGCGAGTTTTGTGATTTTGTTTCTTATTGTCCTGAGATTGCTGATAACTTAAAAATGTTTATTTTTAGGATTGAGGCTAATATTGAAGATATGGAATTACTTTTATCTAAGATTAAACAGGCAGGGGAATATTTGAATAACCTTTATAACCAATTAACGAATGACCGATAACCTAAAAACAATTTTAAAGTACATTCAAATTTATACTAATTGCAGTAATTACGATTTAGACAAAGTAGCTTTATTATTTGATAGATACCCTTTAGAAAAGATTAAGATTCAAGTAATTGAGAAAGAAAAAAAAGAATTTGTTAAAAATTATAATGATTTAGATAAATGGACTAACAATTATTTAAAAGAAAATAATATAACTTACGAACAATTAACAGAGAATAATAGAAAATATGAAACTGTTAAACGTAGGGTTGATTTTTCAAAAGCAGCTAGAGAAGATGGATTTTATTTAACTGATATTGGAAGAAAATTAAAGATGCATCATTCTAGTATTATACACCTTGTAAACCATTTTAAACCATAAAAAATGACAACACCAACAAATCAAAATGCAGAAGTACTAAATTTATTACTTACTGAAAAAACCACAACAAGTTTAAATCTTGTTATGAATGGTATTCTTAACCCAACTGCTAGGATATCATCCTTAAGAGCAAAGGGAGTAAATATTATTTGCAGATTTATTAACCACACTAACAAGTTTGGTAGGTCAATCAGGTACGGCGAATTTTCAGTATTAAACAAAAAAGATTCAAGAAGAATCTACAATGAAATCAATTAATTAACTTGGGGAGGTTAATTGCCTCCCCTTAAATTTAACTTATGATTAGCATAAAAAAAGATATATTAGAATACAAAATAAATAATTCGGCAAAGATTTTTTATATTTACCTTGAGCATACGAAAAGAACAGAAAAGTCAAATGCTTATTATGCAGATGCTTTTGAGGTTTCTACTATGACAGTAAACAATTGGTTAAATGAATTAAAAGATACAGGATTGGTAGAGGTAACATTTGAAGATAACAAACGTAAAATCTTAATAAATGAATAAAAGTTATTACTTTAGTCACGATTATAATTCGGCAAATGATGTTAAGATTTTATTTCTTAGGCAGCAGTTAGGAATGGAAGGTTATGGTATTTATTGGTTCTTAGTTGAAAATCTTGCTCAGGCAGGTGGCATTTTACCTTTAAATATTACTCCAGTATTAGCGATGCAGATGCAGACAAATGAGGTTAAAGTTAAGGCAGTTATTGAGGAATTTAATTTATTTACTATTGCAGAAAATGGATTCTTTTCTAGGAGATTAAATGACCATTTAGGATTAAGAAAAAAGCTAAGCGACAAAGGTAAATTAGGTGCTTCTTTACGTTGGAAAAATGGGGGGGCTATTACCCTCCCTAATAGCGACCCTAATGCAAAGAAAGAAAGAAAAGAAATAAATAAAGGGGATTTTTTAACAAAAATAGTTCTTTAATACAATTTCAGTTATCAAATTAGTATAAGTATCATTTAAACGCATTTTAAGATATCAAGGTTTGATTTAAAATAACTTTTAATGCAATCTATCAATAATACATTAACAAACCTAAAAACAGGCTTAAAATGGCTAAAACACCACCGAACAATAAAGATGTCGAAGATAGGATTCTTGGAGTACTTTTGATTGAACAGAATTCAGTTCATACATATATAGCAAAAATTACAAGTGAGTTCTTTTATCAAACTAAAAACCAATTAATTTTTAAAGCAATTCAGTCACTTTATGATAAAATGAGTGCTATTGATATAGTAACTGTATCACAATACTTGACAAATAAAAAAGAAATGGATTTGGTAGGCGGTGCTTATGAGATAGTAAAGTTAACTAATAATGTAACCGGCAGCAGTTCAATGAATGACTGGATATTAATACTTCAGCAAAACTATCTTCAAAGGAAAGGAATTACAATAGGTCAAGAATTAATTAATGATTCTTATATAGGCGAGATTGAAAACCATTTAAATACTGCAGCTACTAAGATTTTAAATGCTCAAGAAAGTATTTATAAAAATAGTGAGAAAGGGATGGCGCATTACATAATGAGTCTAGCTAAAGAAAGGGATGCAGTAATTGAGAATGGGCAAATAGGAATAGATACTGGATGGCAGAGTTTAAATAAATATATAAGTGGGTGGGTTAATCCTGATCTTATAATATTAGCTGCAAGACCGGCACAAGGTAAAACTGCTTTTATGCTTAATGCAATACTAAACGTATTAAAACAAGATAAGCCAGTAGGAATATTTAGTTTAGAAATGAGTGGAGAACAATTAGTTAACAGGTTAATAAGTTTAGATTCTGGCATTGCACATTATTTACTTAGAAATAACAATCTTACAGAAGCACATAAATTTATGTTAATGGCTTCTGAAGATAGGTTACAAAAAGCAAAATTATACATTGATGATACACCAAGTTTAAATATTAGAGATTTAAGAAGCAAGGCAGCAATACTTAAAAGAAAATATCAAATTGAGTTCTTATGCGTTGATTATCTGCAACTTATGAGTGGAGTAGATAGGAAAGGAAACAGGGAAAGCGAGATAGCAGAAATAAGTAGAGGATGTAAAATAATAGCAAAAGAATTAAATATACCAGTTCTTGCATTATCTCAATTAAGTAGAGCAGTAGAAAGTAGAAATGATAAAATGCCTCAGTTATCCGATCTTAGAGAAAGCGGTGGTATAGAACAAGATGCTGATTCGGTTATCTTTTTAATGCGACCTGAGACATACGGAATAAGAGAAATAGAAGTTGATGGTATGACACACAATGCAGAAGGAAAATGTATAGTTAAAATTGCTAAAAATAGGCACGGAAGTTTAAAAAATATTCCATTTCAATTTATAGGAGAAAGAATGGAATTTAAAGAATTATTATAATTTATTTATCATATTGTTGATGTCAACGTAATGATAATTTATAAAATAATATATAGCAAATGAAAAGATTTATAAGTTTTAGCGGAGGTGTAGAAAATACTACTATGTGTATTTTATATGGCAAAGGATCAACTGCAATATGGTGTGATACAGGAGCAGAACATAATGAAATGTATGAAAGAATTAATTATGTAGAAAATAAATTAAAAACATTACACAAAGGAGATTTTAATTTAGTAAAAGTTAAAAATAAAAAACATATAGGATTAGAGGCTTATGCTAAAAAACAAAAATATATGCCTTCAGGTCAAGCAAGATATTGTACTAGACTTTTTAAGATTGAGCCAATAGATAATTTTTTACATAATCAAGGAGAATGTGAATTAATGATAGGGTTTAATGCAGATGAAGAAGGTAGAACTGGTAACTTAGAATTAAAATCAAATGTTAAATATAGTTATCCATTAATTGAAAATGGATTAAATAGAAATGATTGCGAAGATATTTTAAAACTAAATAACCTTCATCCTGAGTTTCCAGTTTATATGTTAAGGGGTGGATGTAGGATGTGCTTTTTTAAATCAGAAAAAGAATACAGAGCAATGTATCATTTAAATAAAAAAGAGTTTAATGAAATGATTGAGTTTGAAGAAGGGATGCAGGATAAAAGATTAAAGTATTATTCTATAATGGGCAATGGTAAAAGTCTTAGACAGTTAGCTGAAGAATGTAAACAAGAGAAATTAATGTTTAATGAAATAGAAACACTTTATAAATCTTTAAAAAAAGAAACATCTTGTGGTGCTTTTTGTCATAGATAAAAAGTAGTAATACTTCTAAAATTTAATAAAAAGTAAACCTATAACTTAACAAATTATATAAAAAGTAAAATTATAACTATACTTTTTGCATGAATTTTACAAAATATTGATGCAATAACTGGTCATTAAAGTCACAATTTTAGCTTAATGTGTGACTTTTACAACACATTAATTATACGCAATAGGGTATAAATATCTAAAATATTAAGGATTTATATGCGATAGGGTATAAACTAAAAATTAGAAATATAAATCTAAAATTATAAAAATTAATTGTAAAATAATTTAAATAGCAACAAAATAGAAATATATATATAAAACAAACTGTTCCAATTTGTCACGCTTTAAATTAAAATTATGAAAACACCCTTAAAAGAATTAATTGAAAGGATTGAAAAGCAAATGTCTGCAATACCCGATGACCCAAATTTGACTGAGAGAGCATTATATGACTCTTATTTAAACTGTAAGAATTGGGCTACTGAATTACTTGAAAAAGAAAGAGAGCAGATAAGTAAGGCTTGGGATGATGGTGATTACGCTTATTTTTATTCAAAAGAAACAGGAAGAAATTTTGATAATGGTGAAAATTATTTTAATGAAAAATACAAAAACAAATAACATATGACAACAGTTTATTTTCAACCTAAAGGAATTAAACCTGAATTCTGTGAGATAGGTATGATTCACGACACAGACAAAGAGCATATTTGGTATTTAGATGAACCTGCTAAGATATTGATAAGTGAAGTTAAAATTATACCTAAAGAAAATGTAATACACGATTCAAAAAATAATTCTTATAAAATTAAATAAAAAACTATGGCAGACATAACAAAATGCGAAGGACAAAAAGGTGCAATTAATTGCCCTTATAAAGAAAATTGTTACAGGTATACTGTAAAGGGAGATGAAATATACCAAAGCTATTTTATGGAATTACCATTAAAAAAAGACAAGTGTGATCATTACTGGGGAGAAAATGGAGAAAAGATATGGAGTACTAAAGAAAGATAGTATTGATAACTTTTTTAATAATGTGAATAACTTTATTTTAATTTTATTTTATGTTAGAGAAAGACTTACACAGGTTAGTTTGCGACTACATACGGAAGTTATACCCTTACGTTATATTTAGAACTGACTTTAGTTCAGGAATGCGAATGAGCATAGGGATGGCAAAGCGACACAAGGCACTCCAGTTTTCAAATGCTTATCCTGATTTATTTATTGCTGAACCTAAAGGAAACTATGCCGGTTTATTTATAGAATTAAAAACAGTTAATAACGTGGTATTTAAAAAAGATGGCACAATGCGAAAGAATGAACATCATCAGGAGCAAGAGATAATGATGATGAAGCTAAGAGGCAAGGGATATAAGGCAGAGTTTGGACAAGGATTCGGACATACGATTAAAATAATAAACGAATATTTAAACCAATAAAAACAAAACAAATGAGTACAGAAAAAAAACAACCTATCAGACTAGGAAGCGGAAAAAAGATTAATGAAAATTTCTTAAGTTCAAGTATGTGTTTAACAGATGCTTTAAAATATGCTTATGAATATAATGGTAAACAATACATTAAATTTAATACAAGTATATTTAAAGAACCTGACCAGTATGGTAAAGATGTTAAAATAACTTTAAATGACTTTGAACCTAAATCAGAAAGTAAGGCAGTAAATATAAACACCAAAAGCGATTTACCATTTTGAAAAATCACACTAAAATATATTTAAAGTATTTTGGTTATGGACAAGATGATTATATACCCTGTGAAGTATGTGATAATCGTGCAGTTGATATCCACCATATAGAAGCTAGAGGAATGGGTGGTAGCAAAGAGAAAGATTTAATTGAAAACCTTATGGCATTGTGTAGGCAATGTCATTTGTTTTTTGGAGATAAGGAACAATATATGCAATTTTTAAAAGATAAACACAATGAAATTAAGAAATGAAATTATTGAGGACTTACTAAAACGAGAAGATAAAGGAATTAAAACCTACGGAACTACTTTAGATAATGCAAATTTAAATGAATTAGAATTATTAAATCATTTATACGAAGAATTACTAGATTCAGTATTTTATATAAAAAAATTAATTAATGATAAAAGTTAAGGTAGCTGCATAACTAATATGAAAGAATATATTTGTAAAAAATGCAATTCTGTATTTGAAAGTAATAAAGGTTGTAAATCAAGAATTCCATTATTTTGTAGTAGAAAATGTGCAGCAATATATAATGTTAGTTTAGAAGATGTCAAAGCAAAAATGTCTAAAGCTAAAATTGGCAAAGCAGTATGGAATAAAGGAATAAAAATGTGGCAAAATAAAGAACATCCAAGAGGTTCAAAAGGAATGAAATTCCCTCATCTAGCAGGAGAAAATTGTAAATGGTGGAAAGGTGGAATATCGACAGAAAATGAAATAGAAAGAAAAGGTACTAAATATAGAGATTGGAGAATTTCTGTATTTGAAAGAGATAATTATACTTGTGTTCATTGCGGTAAAAGAGGTACAAAATTAAATGCAGACCATATTAAACCATTTTCTTTATTTAAAGAATTAAGATTTGATATAAATAACGGAAGAACATTATGTTTAGAATGTCATTATAAAACAAATACTTATGGAAGTAAAATGCTAAAATATGAATACACAATTAATTAAAGTTTCAACACTTAAAAATAATACTGGACAAATAGAAGGTTTGCCTAAAAATCCAAGATTGTTAAAAGATGACAAATTTAAAAAATTAGTTAAGTCAATTAAGGATGACCCTGAAATGTTACAATTAAGGGAAGTTATTGCTTATGATTTAAATAATGAGTTAATAGTTATTGCAGGTAATATGAGATTAGGTGCTTGTAAAGAATTAGGAATAAAAGAAATACCAGTTAAAATACTTCCACAAGATACATCAGTAGAAAAATTAAAAGCATATACAATTAAAGATAATTTAGGATATGGAGAATGGTCTTGGGATGACATTGCTAATGATTGGGATATGGAAGAACTAGATAATTGGGGATTAGACTTACCTTTATTTGATAAATATGTTGATGAAGTAGAAAGTAAAGATAAAAAAGTAGATTCAACTGTAAAATGTGATTATTGTGGTAAATAAGTGTAATGATATAGTTCTAGAAATATATAACCATCCTGACCTTATAAAAGCGATAAGCAAAACAAAACCTGAATCAATACAAGACGATTTAAGGCAAGAAATAGCAGTTAGTCTACTACTTCAGCCTTGTGATAAGATAGCGGCTTTATTCGCCTCTAATAACTTATTACGGTATGCAATTAAGATATGTTGGTTTATGGCAACCTCCAAGACATCAGAATTTTATTATAAGTACAAAAAAAGTGATTTATTAAAGGCAGTTGAGTATTTTAATAGTCAATTAGATTTACCTACAATCCCTGAGAGTTTAGCAGAAGAGGCAACAAAAGCACTAACAAAAAATAATATAGACATAGAAACAGACCACGAGATAAGAATATTTAATAAATACGTAGAACTAGGCAGCAATAGAAAAGTAGCAGAGTATTACGGAATACCAGTTAATCACGTTTGCAATATTACTAACAAAGTAAAAAAAGAATTAAGATGTATATTATTAGCCTAGCCGCATTTACCTTTGCTTATTATTTCATTAATGTATTTAATGGGCATATCATACTAAAGCGCATACTAAAAATACCAATGATAAAAAGATTCAGACCATTTGACTGCATCCAATGTCTAACAGTATGGAGTGCTTTATTATTTACATTCTTACCAATACATTTAGTAGAATTAATAGCAGTAATATTTGCAGCAGGGTTTATATCAATTAAGATTAAATGAATATAATAGGATTAACAAATAAAGAATCAGGTTGTGGATTTCATAGAGTAATATTACCATTAGCTTTTATGGATGATATTAAAGGCTATGTAACAAACTTTATTACTGAAGATAAGACTGAAAATTGGGATTTATTACTGTATAATAGAATTTGTCAATACGATATAAATTGGAATAAAACTAAGGAACTGCTTGGGTGTCAAGTAGTTATGGATATAGATGACCATTGGAAGCTACCAGTAAACCATATAAATTATAATACTTACCTTGATATAGGTAAAAGAATAGAAAAGAATCTAGGCGAAGCAGACTTAGTAACTGTTACTAATCCAAATCTATTAGAGAAAGTAAAAGAGTTTAATGATAATGTTATTGTTATACCAAATGCTTTGCCTTATGGATTAAATCAATTTAACGATACTAAGTTTAAATCAGATAAGGTAAGAATATTTTGGTGCGGTTCAGTTAGTCACGAAAACGATATTAAGATATTAAGAGAACCACTTAAAAGATTAACAGGTAATATTCAAATGGTAATGGGTGGTTATAATGATAGCGATCCTTATACTAAATCAATATGGGATAGAATGTTCTCTATGTATGCCGGTAAACATCCTTATATTAAATTACATTCTGCTAGTCCTACTCAGTATATGGATATGTATAATTATGCTGATATTGTTTTGATTCCTTTGGAAGATTCAGATTGGCACGGATGCAAAAGCAATTTAAAAATATTAGAAGCAGCAGCAAAGAGATTACCAGTTATTTGTTCAAACGTTGCACCTTATAATATGGATGCTGATGCACCTGTATTATGGGTTAACAATCAAAAGGATTGGTTTAAGTACATTAATTTATTAATCAATAATCCTAGTCTAAGGGAAAATTTAGGTAACGAACTTTATGCGTGGGCGTCCAAAAGGTACAACTTCAAAGAAATTAATCAGCAGCGATACGAAGCCTATCGCAAAATTATCAAATGAGATATTTGATAAACACCGGCATTACTATGACTTTTACCATAGAACTGGAGAGATAGTAAACTTTTATCACGATGTTCAAAGTGAACTTCTAAATGAATATCGTAGATTAAAAGATGAATACTATCATTACAATACAAATTGTCTAGTATGTGTAATAGAATTTTTAAATACAATATACAGATGGTATGACAACATTTAAGCATAGTGGAGCAACAGGAGATTTAATATTTAGTTTACCAACCATTAGAAAGATGGGTGGCGGTACTTTATATATTACTCCTTATAATTTACAAAGAGCAGAAAGCATTGCTCCTTTAGTAAAGATGCAACCATATATTGAAGATGTTATTATATCAGATAATTTACCACATATAGATGTTGACCTAAATAAATTTAGACAATATGCAAGTCATCACTTTAATATTATTGAGGCGCATTTAAAGGCACAAAATTTGGAGGATAATACTTGGAAGGATGGTTGGCTTACTTTAAATAAAAAAGACTTCTATATCCCTTATTCTTATTCAGTAATAAATACCGGAAGCAATTATCTTGACCCTAATTTTGACTGGCATAAAGAGATTAGATATTTATTAAGCATAAGTGAGAAAGTATTTTATTTAGGTTATAAACAAGAGTTTGATAGATTAAACACAAATGAAGCAGAGTTTTTTGATTGTGATTTTTTAACTGCAGCAGAAATGATTTACAATGCTGAAATGTTTACAGGTGGTTATTCTGCTTTATCAACCATAGCAATGGGATTAGGAATTAATTATAGAATGGTTCAAGCACCCGGACATACCTGCAGTAGTTTATTGATGGAACGAGAAAAAATAATAAATATATGTCACTAGAGAAACAACCACACGGAGGATATTTAAACCGATACGAGAAAGGGGCAGCTTGGAAAGGTAATCGTAATGGCAGACCTAGAAAATATATCACAGAACTTGCACCACACGGATATAAGAATGCACAAGTAATGGATTGCATTCAGGTATTAATGGCAATGACTGTTGATGAACTTAAAGCGGTATGGGATAACAAAGAAAGTACAATACTAGAAAAGACTTTGGCTAATGCTTTAATTAAATCAATGGCTAAAGGTTCTTTGTATTCCGTAGATACTTTATTATCAAGGGTTTATGGTAAACCAAAAGAAACTACTGCAGTAACACAGGATAGTAAAATAGAGGTTGTATTTGTTAAAGGCAAAACAATATTATGATTTTAGAGTTACCAGAAGCGCACATCAACCAAACTAAGATACTTGAATCAACTGCAAGATTCAGAGTAGTTATGTGCGGAAGGCGATTTGGTAAGTCTGAACTTTCACAGGTAGAAATTATTAGCAATGCTTTACAAGGTATGAAGGTTGCATATATAACACCAACCTATAAACTAGCCAAAACATTCTTTGAGAAACTTACTCAATGTGTACCTTTTGAAAATAACAAAAGCGATTTAACGATTCACTTTCCAAATGAAGGCACAGTTGAATTCTTTACAGGAGAAAGACTAGATAATCTAAGAGGTAGAAAGTTTCATTTAGTTGTAATTGATGAAGCCAGTTTTATATCTGATTTACAGGATGGATGGTTAAATTCAATTAGACCTACTTTAACCGATTTTCAAGGCAGAGCATTATTCCTATCTACACCAAGAGGAAAGAATTATTTTTATTCCTTATATATGAAAGGTGGGCAAAGAGATTGGGAAAGTTTTAAATTTACTACTTATGATAATCCTTATATCTTAACATCAGAGATTAACGATGCAAAAGCGCAATTACCAAAAACAGTATTTGAGCAAGAGTATATGGCTAACCCTATGGAGAATGCAGCTAATCCATTTGGTGCTGAACATATTACAAAGTGTACTTGCAGTTTAAGTTATAATGAACCAATGTTTTATGGAATAGATTTGGCAAAGTCTTTTGACTGGACTGTTATTATAGGATTAGATAGCGAAGGTAAGGTTTGTCACTTTGATAGATTTCAAAAGGATTGGCTACAGACTAAAGAAACAATTAAACAGATACGAAAGCATAAACATATTTTTATAGATAGTACTGGAGTAGGCGATGCAATAGTTGAGGACTTACAAAAGTACTTTAATGATATGACAGGATTTAAATATACATCAACCAGTAAGCAGCAGTTAATGGAAAGCCTTGCTTCATCAATCCATAAAAAAGAAATAGGATTCCCTGAAGGTGCAATCAAAGATGAATTAGAAATATTTGAATATCTATTTACTTCAACAGGGGTAAGGTATTCAGCACCTGCAGGATTCCACGATGACTGCGTTAATGCCCTTGCTTTAGCTAATAAATGCAAGATAGAGAATAGAGGAAGTGGTCAATATCACTTTATTTAATTACATTTTTCAAAAACTTATATAATAGATTATGACAATTAAGCAATTTCAAGAATTATACTATGTAGCTACATCAAAAGATATGGACTTTGACAAGTCTATAAAGATGGTAGGAATTGTAACAGGAAAGACACCTGAGCAAGTAGAAAAGATGTCAATGAGGAAGTTTAATATTTTATGTGGTGCTATACATAATCACTTTAAAATATTTGAGAAAGATTTATTAAAAGGTAAACCTAAAAAAATAGTTAGGGTAGGAAAGCGATTTTATAGAATAAATTATGATGTAACTAAATGTAAAGCAAGTACTTATGTAGAGGTATCTACTTTTAGTACTGATATTATTCAGAACTTACATAAGATAATGGCTTCAATAGTTACACCTGTTAAATTTAAATGGGGTAAGTGGGTAGAACACGAAGAACTATCAAGTGACTTAGAAAAAATGAATTTTGAGGTTGCATATCACGCAGCGGTTTTTTTTTACACTTTATTCAACGTATCAATGCAGGTTATCCAGCCTTATTTGATAAACGAGATGAAAAGCAAGGGGATAGCAGAAGAACAAGCGAAGGAGATGTTGACAACTTCACAAAGCATTTTGGATGGCTTTATAATGCCAAAATGGTCGCAGACTTCGAAGGAATACCTGTTGAATCGGTTTGGAGTTTAAAAGTAATTCATTTTTTAAATGATCTGCTTTACTTAAAATTAAAATTAGAAAAGGATAATGAGCATAACAAAAAGTCAAATTGATGCAATTGCCAAAGGTAAAGTAACTGGAGATATAGAATTTGGCGATAGTAAAGTCATTGATTTAAATGATGTTACATTATCATTCTTTGAAAGATATTCAGCAATTTATGTAAAAGCAATTGCAGAAAGCATAAATAAAAATGAAGTAGTTGCTAGTGGTAATATGCTTAAAGGAGTAGACCCTGAGGTTTCTAAAGATGGTAATACTTTGAGAATCTATATGGCTAACTACTATGACTTTGTAAATAAGGGAGTTAAAGGTGTTAAAAATTATAAGAATGCACCTAACAGTCCTTATAAGTACAAGAATTATGGAATGAGTGAGGAAGGGAGAAAGAGTATTAAACAATATATTCAAAGTGGTAAAGCAAAGATAAAAGTAGCAACTAAAAAAAGCACAGTTAATGCAGTAGGTCAAGAAAAAAAGAAAGTTAATTTATTAGATTTAAAAACTGAAGCATTAGTTTATTTAATTAAAAAATATGGTATTAAGACAACTAATTTCTTTGATGAGGCAACCGATAAAGTACAAGAAGAAATGATAAAAGATTTAGGCGAAGTAATGGCACAAACAATAGTTATTCAAATAGGAAATCCTAAAAAGAAATGAGTATAACAATTAATACAAATCCTGCAAGTGGTTCAACTGTTCAGGATGACTTATGGCACATAGCAACCAGTACTGCATCCGGCAGCACAGATATGAAATACATATTTGAAGTATATGTAGGTGGAGTAAAAAAAGTATCAGTAAGACAATTCCCTGAACCTTCAAATGGTAAGGCATATTTTAATGCCGGTGCTACAGTTCGGAATTCAATAACTTTTAACTGGTTTGAACCACTAGGAACTGCTTTTGTATATCAGCCTAATGTTACAGGGGAAATGGGTGTACAGTATCAAATAAGAGTAGGAGAAGAAATAAGCGGAGTTACTACATTAAATCTAGCATCAGCAACGACAACTGCCTATAATTTCAAAGCACCTTTATTTAAAAGGAGAGTAATATCATTACAAGATAAATTAAATAAGTGGTTGACTAACAGACCATTATATGCTAATACTAAATTAGGAGAGAATCTATATATACCATTTTATACAAACACAAGTGTAAATTTAAAATGCACAACTTTTGATGCTGCAAATAATCAGATAGCAACTGCATCAGGAAGCACTACTGCAGTACCAAATGGATTTGTACAAATGAATATAGGAAGTGCTGCAATCTCAACTAACTTAGGAATAACAATTAATGATAGTGTTAGATACTATGATGTTTGGTTTAATAGCTTTGACAAGATAAGAGTTTATGTAGTTTGTAATCCTAAGTATGAACCTATCAATATTCATTTTATGAATGATTGGGGAATGTGGGATAGTTTAAGATTTGATTTAGTTAGCAAACTGAATATGAATGTAGAAAAGAAATCTTTTGAGCAAAGAGATTATAGGTTTAATGGTAATTCAGTAGACTACAAAAGCACATCTAATAGGTATTATGAAGGCGCAACTAATTATAGTATTAAATCTACTTTTAATTATAAGCTAACTGCAGATGCTTTAACAGATGATGAATATACTTGGATGGCTGATCTTATATCAAGTCCTCAAATATTAATGGAGATAGATAGTTATTTCTATCCAGTTACATTAATAGATAATAATTATGAGTTTAGTAAAAATGTATTTAACAAATTAAAGGCATTAGAACTTACATTTAATATGAATCAAAACAGATATTCCCAATTAAGATGACAAGAATATTTATAGAGAAAAACGA